>Ga0308158_10001177_pt1 | contig 29791 bp, 29 predicted proteins | sample PhyBR2_FD_201038 | JGI IMG/M metagenome (GOLD analysis project Ga0308158, IMG submission 201038) | Phyllosphere microbial communities from UC Gill Tract Community Farm, Albany, California, United States - DLSLB.R2 | ecosystem: Host-associated > Plants > Phyllosphere > Unclassified | place: USA... | reverse complement strand
CACGTCTCCTTCCCTAGTCTTGTGAGATCAGCCTACCCCTGATTCCCGCTCATCGCCATGACCAGTGTGCAGCGTTTTCGTGACGTCCTGCCTCAGACCCGGCGCGCGTGGGTCGGGAACCCCGGCAGGGTCCAGCCCCAGCGCAAGGCGGCTGCGCGCAGCAGGAAGCCCGACAGCGCCGCGACGATGGCGGCGGGCCAGACGCCGACGCCTGGCCCCCGCAGCACCATATAGACCGTCGCAGCCAGGATCGCGGCCGTGACGTTGATCTCTCGCCGCAGCAGGATCGACGGCTGACCCGCCAGGGTGTCGCGCACCACCCCGCCGAAACAGGCCGTCAACGTGCCCATGACGATGCAGATCAGGGCCGGCGCCCCGGCCGCCTCGGCCTTGGCCGCCCCCATCACGCCATAGGCCGCAAGACCCACGGCATCCAGCCACAGCAGGGCGCGAAACCGCCAGTCGCGCTGCCCCACCAGCCACAGGGCCGTTGAGGCGAACAGGCAGACCGCCAGATAGCGCCAGTCCTGCACCCAGAAGACCGGCAGGCCGAGCAACAGGTCACGCAGCGTCCCGCCGCCCACGCCGGTGATGGCGCCGAAGAAGGCGAAGGTGACGACGTCGTGCTTCTCCCGCGCGGCGGCCAGGGCGCCGGTGGCGGCGAAGACCGCCACGCCGGCGAAATCCAGCGCGGTCAACACGGTCTGCGGATTGCGCAGCGGTTCGGTCAGAGCGGGATCGAGCGGGGTCATGCCGGCGCATCCAGCGCGATCTCGCCGCGCTTCACGCCCGTGTACCAGGCCCACAGCAGGTGGGTGGCGACCGCACGATAGGGCCGCCAGATCTCGGCGCGGGCATAGGCGCCTTTCTGATCGGGCCGCACCTCTGCGCCGTCCGCCCAACGGATCGCCTCCTGCAAGGCCACGTCGCCACCGGGGAAGACATCCAGCCGCCCCTCGCACATCATCAGATAGGCCTCGGCGGTCCACAGGCCCACGCCCTTCAGCGCCGTCAGGGACGCGATCGCCGCCTCGTCGTCCAGATTGGCCAGATGCTCCAGATCGATCTCGCCCGCGATCTGCGCCCGCGCGATGCCCTGTCCATAGGTCGCCTTCTGTCGCGACAGACCCATGCCGCGCAGCTGATCCAGATCGTGCGCCAGCAACAGCTCGGGCGTGATGCCGCCAATGCCTTCGCGCAGCCGCGCCCAGACTGAAGCGGCCGAGGCCACCGAGACCTGCTGCTCCACGATCATGCGGAACAAGCCTTCGAACCCGCCCACTCTCAACCGCCATTCCAGCGGCGGCGTCTGGGCGTCCACGCGCACGAGCGCCGGATCGGCGGCGACCAGCGCGCGACGCGCGGCGGCGATGTCATCGGGCGTGGGTGCGAACGGCATTCGCCATGCTTACGGCCCGTCGCGCTTGTCGGAAAGAGCGGGGGCGCCGTTGAGGGCCGCAAACCGCTAAGGAGCGTCGTGATGTTCGCCACCCGCTTTGCTCCCTCGCCCACTGGCCGCTTGCACAAGGGCCACGCTTTCTCGGCCCTGACCGCCTGGACGGCGGCGAAGGCGGCGGGCGGGCGGTTCGTGCTGCGCATTGAGGATATCGATCCGACGCGATGCCGGCCGGAGTATGAGGCGGGCATTCTGGAGGACCTAGCTTGGCTGGGTCTGGATTGGGAGACGCCGGTCCGGCGCCAGTCCGATCATCTGGCCGAGTATGCCGCCGTGATCGAGAACCTGCGGGCCCGAGGCCTGCTTTATCGGTGTTTCCGCACGCGCAAGGAGATCCTGAGCGCCATCGGCGATGCGCCACACGGGGCGATGGAGGCGGCGAAGCCCGGTCCGCATTCAGCGGACGAGGAGGCGCATCTGCTGGCCTCGGGCGCACCGTTCGCCTGGCGGCTGTCGCTGGATCGGGCGCGCGAAACTCTTGGCGAGGCGGCCTGGAACGGCCTGAGTTTCGTCGAGGAGGGCGAGGGTCCGAACGGCGAAAGCGGCGTCGTCACCGTCGATCCCGAAGCGGCGGGCGATGTCGTCCTGGCGCGCAAGGATACGGGCGTCGCCTATCATCTGGCCGTGACCCATGACGACGCCTTGCAGGGGATCACCCATGTGATCCGGGGCCAAGACCTGTTCGAGGCCACGCATGTGCAGCGGCTGATCCAGACCCTGATGGGCTGGCCGGCGCCGACCTATCGTCATCACACCTTGCTAACAGGGCCGGATGGGCGGCGCTACGCCAAGCGCGATCGATCGATCACCCTGGCCGAGCTGAGAGCCGGCGGATTGACGGCCGAGGGCCTGCGCGCCGAGCTGGGCTTCAGCTCCGCCGGCTGAAGATGCGCGAGGCGCCATAGCCGGTCAGGGCGGCCAGCACGACGCACAGCACGCCGTACAGCCACGGCCGACGGTGCGCGAACTCATAGATGTCGCGCTCCAGCCCGACCTTTTCGACCGTCAGCGTCAGGTTCGACACCGACTGCGGCTCGCCGTCCTGAAACAGCCAGACTTCGGCGTAGTATTTGCCGGTGGGCGCGACAGTCGGCAGCTTGACCTCGGCGCGGAACAGGCCCCGGTCGACGAACTCCACCCCTTCGGAATCGGTGTCGTAGAGGGCGGCGGCCTCCTTCAGCCGGATCACCGCGCGGCGCCAGTCCAGATAGTCGTCGCCCAGACGGCTGACCACCACATCGCGCACGCCGTAGCGGGTGACGGTGCGGCTTTCCTCGGGCGCGTCGATGCGCAGGTGATCGACGCCGACGCCGAGGCGGCGCAGCTGGCCGAAGTCGGCGATGTCGCTGAGCGGGCGCGTCGAGGCGGTCATGTAGAAGCCGGGCGCGCCCTCGAACAGCACGGGCCGGCTGTTCAGCCAGACACCCGAAGTGCGCGTCTTCTTGACCAGGCGGATCGGCGCGTCCGGCCCCCGCACCACCACCACCACATCCACTGGTTCAGGCGTCGGATTGAACACTGCGCCATAGAGGACGATGGACGCGCCCCGAAAGCTGCTGTCGACCCGGACCTGGGCGTCGGTCAGGGCTGCGGCGACGCGCAGGTCGCCGGTCGTCGCTTCGGACCGATCAAGCGGCGGGGCCGCGACAGGGGGCGGAGGAGGAGGAAGCGCCTGCATCAGTCGGCGATCCCCGGCGCGATCATGAAGATGTCGTTGGGCCGCACGAACAGATCCAGCCCCATCTGGATCCCGACCAGCAGCACGATCAGGCCCAGCGCCGCCCGCAGCTCCTCGGCGCGGAACCGCCCAGCGAATCGCGCGCCGATCTGGGCGCCGACGACGCCGCCCAGCAGCAGGATGGTGGACAGGACGATGTCGACCGTCTGGTTACGCCCGGCCTGAAGAATGGTGGTGATGGCGGTGGTGATGATGATCTGGAACAGGCTGGTGCCCACCACCGCGCCCGCCCGCATGCGCAGGATATAGAGCATGGCCGGCACCAGGATGAAGCCGCCGCCCACCCCCATGATGGCCGACAGGACGCCCGCAAAGACGCCTAGGCCGAACGGCGGCAAGGCGCTGATATACAGACCCGACTTCGGGAACTTCATCTTCAGCGGCAAACCATACAGCCACATCGGCCGCCGACGCTGCTTGTGCGGCGCGGGCAAGCCCCGGCGGCGGCGCAGGATCTCGGTCAGGCTTTCGTTCAGCATCAGAATGCCGATCGCGCCCAGGAAGACGAGATAGGACAGGGCCACGACCAGATCGGCCTGGCCCAGCAGGCGCAGGTAGCGAAACAGCTCGACCCCCGCCAGGGCGCCGGCCGCGCCGCCGGCCGCCATCACCGATCCCATCTTGAAATCGACCGAACCCGCCCCGGCATAGCGGATGACGCCCGACGTCGAGGAGGCCACGACGTGGCTGGCCTGGCTGGCGACGGCGACGGTCGGGGGGATGCCCAGGAAAACCAGGATCGGCGCCATCAGGAAGCCGCCGCCGATGCCGAACAGACCGGACACGAATCCGACCACCGCCCCCAGGATCACCAGGGTCGGCCAGTTCACCGAAACCTCGGCGATCGGCAGATAGATGTCCAAAGGACGCGCCTTCGGCTGGAGCGGACACAAGAATCGCCGTCAGGCGGGCGAGGTCGGGGACGACGGGGCGACCGATAGCCGCCCGGCGCCTAGGAATCTAGCCTGTCGCCTGGGCTTGGGCCTGCGACTGACCCTGCGACTGGGCCACGAAGGCGTCGGCGGCGGTGCGGGCGGCGCGCTGGGCCGTGGCGCTGGCCGTTGGACGCAGGCGCGTCACGGCGGCCTGGGCCTCCGCATCCCCGCCGCGCGCGGCGATCATGTACCATTTCAGCGCTTCGGTCGGATTCTTGGCCACGCCGTCGGCGCCGGTCTCATAGATGCGCGCGACATTGTACTGGCTGTCTGGGAGACCGCGCTCGGCCGCGTTCAGCAGCCAGGTCAGGGCCTCGGCCTGATTGGTCGCGCCGCCGTCGCCTTCATAGAGCTGCATCCCATACAGATGCATCCCGCGCGGATCGCCGCCCTCGGCCGCGCGACGGCCCCACTGACGGCTTTGGGCCGGATCGGCGGGCACGCCATTGGCGCCGTCCAGATACAGCTGACCCAGATAGGTCTGGGCAGGGGCGTAACCCAGGTTGGCGGCGCGCTTCATGCCGTCCAGGCCCGAGTTGTCGCCGGCCTCCAGCTTGCCGATCGCCGCCTCATAGTCCGCCGCGCCAGGGCCGCCGATGTCGAAGGTCGCCTTCGGGCCGGTCGGCGTCACAGCCGACGCGGCCAGAGGCACGGCGCCGTTTGTCGTCGAGCCGCCGAAGCTGGGCATCTCGAAGTCCGGGGCGCCGCCGTCGGTCAGGGACAGATAGCCATAGACGCCCCCAGTCAGGGCGACTGCAGTGACCGAAGCCAGAAAGGTCTTCTTGACCGTCGATCCGTCCTTGGACGCCTGCCGGTCCAGCCGTTCCTGCAGCTTGGACTTGCCGCCGCGCTTCAGGCCGAAGCCTGACCGGGGCGCAGGTTCCGGCTCGGCCGGCGCGGTGATTGCAGCACGGGCGGCGTCGATGGTGCTGCGGGTCGAGGCGGCGCGGCCGGCGGCGGCGGCGGCTTCCATGCTGGAGCGCAGCCGGCGCGGATCCACGAACTCGGTCTCGCCGCCGAAATCGTCGTCGTCCGCGTCCAGGACGGCGGCGTCACGCTTTTCGGCCGGTGCGGTCGAGAAGCCCGGCGACGTCGCCTCCAGCGCATCCTCGACGTCGGCGCCGCCGAAACCGCTGAAGGGCTGGATGATGGGTTCGACGCCGTCGGGATCGACCTGGCGCATCGGCAAGTCGTCGGCCAGCGCCTCGACGGGCTCGGCCTCGGTCTGACCGACGGGCGCCGACGGGAAGGGCGCAGCGGTCGCGACTTCGGGCGTCACCGGATCGCTGGACCAGGCGTCCTGGTCGGTGAAGGTCTCATCGGGGAAGGCGGCGGCGCGCCAGTCGCCTTCGATGGATGCGGACTGGATCGGCGCTTGTATCGTCGCTGAGGCGGCGCGTTCCAGCACCTGTCGCGCCGGGGTCCACGCCGGCTCATTGTCCAGCGGCTTGTCACGGATCGGCGTCGGCGCGCGGGCGTCGATGCTTTCGCGGGCCTCGGCCAGCAGACGGGCGGTGCGCTCCTCGCTCAGACGCATCCGCTCGGCCAGTTCGCCGGACGCGCGGTCGTAGCGCTGCTCGATCTTGTCCGAGCTTTCCGACAGGCGTCGGCCGATGTCTTCCAGCGCCTGCTGCGAGCGGCGCTCGGACTGGGCGATGCGATCGCTCAGTTGGTCCGAGATGCGGGTGATCTCGCCGCCCAGCTTCTCCAGGGCTATGGCGTGGCGATCGTCGCTGGCGGTCAGGCGTTGGTCGACGCGATCGACGTGGCGGGCGAACTCCTGGTCCAGACGCGCGGCGCGGCGGGCGACTTCGGTTTCGATGGTCTGGCTGACGACGTCGGCGGCGGTGCGGGCGACGGCGTCGGTTCGACCGTCGTTGTCCGTCTCAACCTTCTTGACCCGCGCATTCAGGTTGCGGGCGATGCGCAGGACCTCGCGGCCCATGGCCTCAAGGCCGATGGCGCCCTTCTCTTCGGACGCCTTCAACTGATCGCCGACGGCCTGGACGGCGCGTTCGATACGGTCGATGCGCGCGCCGGTTTCGGCGGCGTCCAGGCGCTGCATCATCTCGGCGCGATTGTTGTCGATCTGACGGGACAGGCTTTCGGCCAGCTTCTCGAAACGGGCCAGGTCGCGCGCGCCTTCCGGCTCGACGCGGCTTTCGGCCGTCCGCATCCGCTGGTCCAGCGCAGCGAACGAGCGTTCCAGCGTCTTCAGGGCTTCGGTCGTGCGGTTCTGGGCCTCGTCCAGACGCGCGCTGACCTGGGCCAGCATTTCCGTGCCGACGCCGGGGCCGGCGGCCTTCTCGACCGCCTCCATCCGCTCGCGCAGATCGCTGACGCCCAGACGCTGGCGTTCCTCGATGTCGTACAGGCGCCCGGTCAGGGCGCCCAGGGAGGTCTCGATCTTGCCGAAGGCTTCCTGGGTCGACGGGCCGGTGTCGCGTTCGAAGGCGCGCAGGCGGCGATGCCCTTCGCGCAGCTCCTCGGCGATGTCGTCGATGCGGCGGGCGACGCCCTGAGCCTCGGCCTCCTGGCCGTCCAGCCGGCGCATCAGGCCCGCGACGGCCTGGTCCACGCCCTGAATGGCGACGGTCGAGCGACGTTCGGCGGCTTCCAGCCGCGCGGCGATCACATCGATGGAGGCGCTGATCCGCTGCTGGCTGTCTTCGACCTCATAGGCGTCGTCCAGACGGCGGCTGCGGTTGCGGCGTTCGTATTCGGCGGCCTGGGAGCGACGCGGCAGGGTGGCGTAGCCCTCCTCCTCATCTTCCATGATCATGGAGTTGAGCCATTCGCCCAGCGTCATGCCGGACCGGCGCGCCAGATCCTTGGCGACCTCGCGTGCTTTGGGATCGATTCCCTTAACGCTCCACGGCGCTGCAGCGCTCACTGATTCGTCTCCCAGCCCATGCGACGAAGGCTATACCGTCAATATCGAGGGTGTAAACTGATGGTTAACCGCAATATCTAGCAGCGATATCCCGATCCTGTGGACATCGCGCCAGACAGCCGGATTTGTGAATCATCTCGGTTAACGCGGCATGAAGATTAACCTCCCGGCAAGGGTTCGCTTGCCAAGCGGCGCGGCTTTCGCCACCTGCGGCGCATGAGCCTGACCACCACCCTCGTCCTGCTTGGCGTCGCCCTCGCCGTCATGGTCTTTTGCGGATGGCGCGGCGCCCGGCCGCCGGATCCGTTCAAGGGACCGCGCCTGATGCCGTGGCGGTTCCTGATGGTCGGCGCGGCGGCGATCGCCATGCTGCTGCTGATCCACCTGGCGACGCTGTTCGGCGCCGAGCGTGCGCCCTGGATACCCGGCGCCTAGAGGCGGGAACCCGATCACGGCCGGTCGGTTGAACCTTGCGAACCACTCAAGGAGAGACCGCGTGTCCGACAAACTGACCCCCGCCGAGGCCGAGAAGGAATTCTGGAAGAGCCTGAAGGAGTCCAACACCGGCATGCTGGGCATTGATCGCCCCGGCTATCACCACCAACCCATGACCGGTTTCGGCGAGGACGAGACGGGGACCATCTGGTTCTTCACCCGCGACGACACCGATTTCGCCCGTGATGTCGCCGGCGGTGGCCAGAACGGCATGTTCTGCTACCAGGCCAAGGACGGCAAGGTTCAGGCCTGCATCCACGGCCGCCTGGCCATCGATCAGGACCGCAGCCGCATCGAGAAATACTGGAACCCCGTCGTCGCCGCCTGGTATCCGGACGGCAAGGACGACGCCCACCTGACCCTGGTCCGTTTCGACGCCGACGACGGCCGCGTGTGGGTGTCCGACAAGGGCGCGCTGGGCTTCGGCTACGAAGTCCTGAAGGCCAACCTGACCAAGAGCGTCCCGGATGTCGGCGGCGTGTCGGACGTGAAGCTGTAAGAAGACTGACGCCAATAAGCAGTCCCAGCGCACCACAATTTCGCCCTCAAGGTTGCGTCTTTCGCAACTCGATAGCTTCAGGGGGATGTGAGAATGCTGGGACTGCTGAGCGCGGCCATCATGGCCTGTTCGCCGCCGGATGGGACGACCGCGCTCTTGGAAAGGCCCGAACGGGTCATCATGATCGGCGAGTTGCACGGCACGGAAGAGGCGCCGCGCGCCGTCGGCGAAATCGCCTGCGCTGCTGCGGAGCAACGGCCCGTGGTCGTCGCACTGGAACTTGAAGACACGCTCCAACCCACCCTTGATGCGTTCATTTCACAGACGGACGAGGCGAGTGCATTGGCCACGTTGAGTGGCAGCTTTCTTCTGAACCGCGCGCGTCAGGATGGACGCACCAGCAAGGCTCTTCTGGCTCTGTTGCAAAAGGTGCGGATGCTCAAGGCGTCGGGACGCGATATCTCGGTCCACCTTTTCCAGCCCAGCATGATCCGAGGGCAAGAACTGGATCAGGCGTGGTACGAGCTCAACATGGGTCAGCTTCTCAGCGAGGCGCGTCAGAACAGACCCGACGCGCGCGTGATCGGACTGGCGGGCAATGTCCATGCGCGCAAGACTCCTCTCGCCAGATATCCGGACATAGGCATTCCCGCGACCGGCCATTTGCCCACGAGAGAAACGCTGAGCCTGAGGGTCGCCCAGCAAGGCGGCTTTGCTTGGAATTGCGGGCGGAATGCCTGCGGCGTGAATCCTTCGATCGCCAGCGATGACGACCAGTTCAGAGGCGTCATTCTGACGCCAGTAGAGGACGGCGCCTACGACGGCCTGCTGGCGCTAGGACCGTCGACAGCCTCGCCGCCGATCAGCGGCGAGGACTGAGCGTAGTCAGCCGGCAAAGCACCAGGCCAGAACAGCCTTCTGGGCGTGGATGCGGTTTTCGGCCTCGTCCCAGACCAGCGAGCGCGGCCCGTCGATGACGGCGTCGGTGACTTCCTCGCCACGGTGGGCGGGAAGGCAATGCAGGAAGACCGCTTCGGGATCGGCGAGATCCATCAGGGCTTCATCGACGCCGTAATGTTCGAACGCCGCCAGCCGCGCCTCATAGTCCTGATCCCCCATGGAGACCCAGGTGTCGGTGACGACGACGTCGGCGCCCTTGACCGCCTCGCGCGGATCGCTGGTCAGGGTGACGGCGTCACCGCCCTTGGCCAGGTCGCGAAGGTCCGGGTGGTATTCCGCCGGGCAGGCGACGTTCAGATGAAAGCCGAACTTGGGCGCCGCGTGCATGAAGCTGTGGCAGACGTTGTTGCCGTCGCCGATCCAGGCGATCGTCTTGCCGGCGATCGGCCCACGATGCTCCTCGATCGTCTGCAGGTCGGCCAGGATCTGGCACGGATGCGAACGGTCGGTCAGGCCGTTGACCACCGGCACGGTCGAGACGCGGGCGAACCGCTCGACATCCTCGTGATCGTTGGCGCGGATCATCACGGCATCGACCATGCGCGACAGGACGCGGGCGGTATCCTCCACCGGCTCGCCGCGCCCCAGTTGCATGTCCGAGGCCGTGGCGATGATGGACGAGCCGCCCAGCTGGCGGATCGCCGCGTCGAAGCTGAACCGCGTGCGGGTCGAGTTCTTCTCGAAGATCATCGCCAGGACGCGGTCCTTGCCCGGGGCATCGGCGTCGGCGCGCCCCTGGGGCCAGCCCTTGCGGGCGGCCTTGCGGGCATGGGCGTCGTCCAGGATGGCGCGCAGATCCGCCGCGTCCAGCCGGTGGATGTCGAGGAAGTGCCGGACCATCAGGCCGCCAGCTTTTCGCGGGCGACCTCGCAGGCCGCTTCGAAACGGGCCACGGCTTCGCGGGCCTCGTCCAGCGTCAAGTTCAGCGGCGGCAGCAGGCGCACGCAGTTGTCGCCGCCGCCGGCGATCAGCAGCTGCTGCGTATCACGCGCCAGGGCCATGAACTCGCGATTGTTCGGCACCATCTTGATGCCGATCAGAAGGCCCTTGCCGCGCACGTCGGCGATCACATCGGGGAAGCGTTCATGAAGGCCCGCGAACTGCTGCTTCAGATAGCCGGCGACCTCGTTGACGTTGTTCAGCGTCTCAGGGCTGTTGATCAGGCTCAGCGCCTTCTGGCCCACGGCCATGGCCAGTGGGTTGCCGCCGAAGGTCGAGCCGTGAACGCCGACCGTCATCCCCTTGGCCGCCTTGGCCGAGGCTAGGCAGGCGCCGATGGGGAAGCCCCCGCCCAGGGCCTTGGCCACCGCCATGATGTCCGGCGCCATGCCCGCCCATTCGTGGGCCCACAGCTTGCCGGTCCGGCCCATGCCGCACTGGACCTCGTCGAAGATGATCAGGACGCCGTGTTCGTCGCACAGGTCGCGCAGGCCCCGCAGGCACTGTTCGGGCATGGCGCGGCAGCCGCCCTCGCCCTGCACGGGCTCGACGATGATGGCGGCGGTCGTGGGGTTGGCGATGGCGGCCTTGATCGCCTCATGGTCGCCCCACTTCAGCTGGTGGAAGCCCTGCATCGGCGGGCCGAAGCCCTCGGTGTAGCTGGGGTTGGCGGCGGCGTTGATCGCGCCATAGGTCCGACCGTGGAACGAGCCGTCGAAGCCGTAGATGTCGATCCGCTCAGGCGCGCCGTTGGCCGAGTGGTATTTGCGCGCCGTCTTCAGCGCGCACTCGACGGCTTCAGTGCCCGAGTTGGTGAAGAACACCACATCGGCGAAGCTGGATTCGCACAGGGCGTCAGCCAGCGCTTCCTGTCCTGGAATGCGGAAGATGTTGGAGACGTGCCACAACTTCTCGGCCTGATCCTTGACCGCCTGGACCAGTTCGGGGTGGGCGTGGCCCAGGCCGTTGGTCGAGATGCCGGCGACGCAGTCGAGATATTCGGTCCCGTCCGTCGCCCACAGACGCGCGCCTCGGCCGCGTTCCACTTCCAGCGGCGCGCGATTGTAGACACCCATCAGATGTTCAGTGGACACGGGACCAAGACCTCCAAAAGCGAGACGGCCCCGGCGCGAGCGCGACGGAGCCGGATCAATACGGTCAGGCGTTGTCGGACGCGCGCGGGTCTTAGTCAACACCGGCGCCGAGGACGCCTCGCGCTCGCACATCGGCGATCAAGACGCGCAACGCCTGCCGTTGATCCGTCTCCATCACGTGCAGGGGCAAAATGAAGTTGGTGTTGGGCGAGGCCGCGAAGATCAGGCGATCCCTCTCCTCCACCACCGCGACCAGATTGCGCCAGCCGATGCGGGTTTCGAAATCCGCCCCCGACAGGGCCAGACCGCTGTCATCGATGCGCCAGTCGGTTGGCTTCTGCGCGATCGGGGACCGGCGCGCCGCCGCCATGACCCTGTAATGCGCCAGGGCCGACAGCCCGATAAAGCCGTACAGCCCGACCAACTGCAGGCCGACGATCCAGCCCGTCCGCTCCAGGGGCAAACCAACGCAGATGGCGATGGTCGCCAGCATGGCGCCGCCGAGAAACAACACGGGCAGATTCGCCCAGCGCCGGACGACGGGCCACGCCTTGACGGCCGCCCGCCCCTCCTTCGGCGTCGGCTGGACGCCGCGAACCTCGATGACCGCCGTCACTCGCCGCCGGGCGTCGTCGCCGGGGCCGCCGGAGCGGTTTCAGCGGCGACGGCCGCGTCCTTGGCCTGGATTTCGACCAACTTCTTGTCCAGGGCCAGGCCCAGGTCGGCGATGAACAGGCCGAAACGGGCGACGTCAACGCCCTTCAGATACGACAGCTTATCTTCGGTCGAGTGGATGCGCTGGAAGACGGGCGGGACAAAGCCCTCCTTCAGGCCGTTGTCCTTGCCGCCGTTGAAGGCCAGCCACATCTGGTGGGCGCCGACCGCATCTTGAGTACCCATCGACACCACCGGCACGCCCGCGGCCGAGAAGGCGCGGTCGTCGCTGGGCGGATAGGTCGGATAGGGCATGCAGTCGAAGCCGCGTTCGGCGCACAGGCCGCGCAGCGTCTCCAGCACGAAGGCCGACTGCCGCCCGTTGTTCTCGCCATACATGACCGTCTGGCCATAGGCGGCGACATCGGCGTTGATGACAGCGGCGATCCGGTCCTTGCCGTGTTTCTCAAGGAAGGCCTTGGCGCCCAGAAGGCCCAGCTCTTCCTGGTCGGTGAAGACAAAGACGAAGCGGTGGGCGACCGGCTGACCTTCCAGCGCCATGTCCAGCGTCTTGGCCGCCTCCATCATCGCCATGACCGAGCCGACGTTGTCGACGATGCCCTGCGACAGCGTTCCGTCGCGCAGCTTCACCGCGTCATAGTGGGCGGTCAGGACGATATCCTTGTCGCCCTGACCGACCGTCACGACGACATTGGCGCCTTCCATCGGACCGGTGGCTTGGTTGCCGCCTTCGAAGGTCTGGATTTCGGGCGTGAAGCCTAGCGTCGTCAGGAAACCGACTAGGACCTGGGTGCGCTCGGCGTTCGTGGGCTTGATGAACTGGGCGGCGCCGGCGGCGATGTCTGGGCGATCGCCGGCCTGGGGCGTCGCTTCCTGAGCGAAGGCGGGAACAGCGGCGAACAGGGCCGTGGCGGCGACGAGCGAACGAAACAGCATGAAGCGGACCTCTCGGGGGAGCGATCGGCAACAGGTAGCGATCTAGCTCTTAAGACGCCAGCCCGAGCGGAACACCAGCCAGCAGACAACGCCCATGACGGCCATAAGCACGGCCGACCCTATGACGCCGACCGTCAGATTGCTCTCGGCATGGCCGATGAAGCCGTAACGGAAGCCGTCGATCAGATAGAAGAAGGGGTTGTAGCGGCTCAGCGCCCGGAACGGCTCGGGCAGGTTCTCGACCAGATAGAAGGTCCCCGACAGGAAGGTCATCGGCATGACGATGAAGTTCTGAACCGCCGACAGGTGGTCGAACTTCTCGCTCCACAACCCCGCCAACACGCCGGTCATGCCCATGACGAAACAGGCGGCCAAGGCGAACCAGACGATGGCGAAGATATTGGCGATGCCCAGAGGCGCGAACGGCAGCACGCAGATCGCCGTCACCAGACCGACCGCCAGGCCGCGCGTCGCGGCGCCCAGCGTAAAGCCCAGCGTCAGCTCCAGCGGGCTGAGCGGCGGGGTCAGGAAATCTGTCGCGGTACCCATGATCTTGGCCTGGATCAGGCTGGACGAGGCGTTGGCGAAGGCATTGTTCAACATGGCCATCATGATCAGGCCGGGCGCGACGAACAGGGCGAATGGCGTGCCGTGCAGCGGCGGCCGCGCATTCTGAAGCGCCACCACGAACACCAGCATATAGAGCAGCGTCGTGACTACCGGCGCCGCCACCGTCTGGGCGCCCACCTTCCAGAAGCGCCGCACCTCGCGCAGATACAGGGTCTGCACCCCGATCCAGTTGATCCCCGGATAGCGACGCGGCTGCGGCAGGCCGGCAGGCCGGGTGGAGATCAGATTGGGCGTATCGGTCATGGCCCGCCAGATGCGCTCGACCGCCGCGCTTCGCAAGAGATCAGGCGAGATCGTCTCGGAAACGACGGCGCCGCCTTAACCTTAACGATGATTCAATATCTGGTTTCTGTGGACAGGATGATTCGCACATCTTGCGTCTCTTAACGGCTGGTTTACGATTAGTTGTAGGTCAAGACCCCGGAGGGGGAGCCTGGACCTAGATATTGAATCCAAACTCGCTGGAGGGTGGCATGACCGCAGGCTGGACCGACGACCGCGTAGGCGCGCTAAAGAAGCTCTGGCTTGAGGGCCAGTCCGCGAGCCAGATCGCCAAACAACTGGGCGGCGGGGTCACCCGCAACGCCGTGATCGGCAAGGTGCACCGTCTGGGCCTGTCGGGCCGGGCCGCCCCGTCGCAACCGGCGCGCACCGTCGCCGCGACCTTCCGCACCGCGCGTCCGCGTCCGGCGCCGGCCGCTCCGGCGCAGCAACCTTCGGCCCCGCGCCGTCTGGAAGCCGTCCAGCCCAAGCCGGTCGAACCCGCCGCGCCCGTCCCCGCCCCGATCCCGGACCTGCCGGGCACGGCGACCGTGATGACCCTGGGCGCCCACATGTGCAAATGGCCGATCGGCGATCCGTCGTCGCGCGAGTTCAGCTTCTGCGGCCGCCGCTCGTCGGAAGGCGTCTATTGCGTCGAACACGCCCGTGTCGCCTACCAACCGCAAGTCCGTCGCGGCTCCAAAGAAAGCGGTTCCGATCTGGCCCGCAGCCTGCGTCGTTACATCTACGGGCGCTACCGCGCTTCGCGCGACTTGAGCGCGGCGTTTCGCGCAGGGCGCACGACTGCGCTCAAGTCGCGAGCGACCGCGTCGCGAACGTAGCGCCAAAAAGATGCTCCTTATGGAGCCGACTTCCCCCTCGCCGGTTCGCGCAAGCGGCCGGCGAGACTTCAGGGGCGGGGCTGCGGTTCATCCGGGTTGACGCAGCCCCATCCGCCCTTCGATCAGTTCAACACCCGCCGCGCATCCGGCGTATCCAGCGAAAAGGCCGGAATCTGCGCCTCGAAACTGCGCCCATCCGCATCCGTCATATAATAGGCGCCCACCATCGAGCCGCTGTCGGTGCCCAGCGGACAGCCCGAGGCATAGGCGTAGCTGCCGCCCGGTTCGATCACCGGCTGTTCGCCGACGACGCCGGGACCGCGCACCTCTTCGACATGGCCGCAGCCGTCGGTGATGGTCCAGCGACGCGCCATCAGCTGCACCGTCGATCCCGTCAGGTTCACGATCTCGATCTGGTAGGCCCAGACCCAGCGGCCTTCGTCGGGATCGGACTGGCCCGCCAGATAGCTGGGCCGCACCCGGATCAGGATGCCGTTCGTCTCGGCGGTATAGGCAGGACCATCGTGCATGGGCTATATGCTCGCCCCGCCGCGCGCGGGCTGCAAGCGCGACTTGGAGACAAGTCGTGAAAACCGTGTGAGACAGACGCCATGAGCTCCTTCCAAGCGCCCCGTCCCGGCATCCTGCCCGCCCAGTCCATCGAGACGTTGATCGCCACAGGCGCCGTCACGTCCGACACGCCCTTCGACCACGACCAGGTCCAGCCGGCCAGCCTGGACCTGAGGCTGTCGGACCAAGCCTGGCGCGTGCGCGCCTCCTTCCTGCCCGGGCGACGCAAGGTCGAGGACCGCATCGCAGACGTGGCCATGCACGCCATCGAGATCACCGAGGCGGGCGTCGTGCTGGAAAAGGGCTGCGTCTATATCGTGCGCCTTCAGGAGCGGTTAAAACTGCCGAAAGGGTTGATCGCCCGCGCCAATCCGAAAAGCTCAACCGGCCGCGTCGATGTCTTCGTGCGTCTGCTGACCGATCAGGGCGCCAGCTTCGATGACGTGGCAGAAGGCTATGACGGCCCGCTCTATATGGAGGTCGCGCCCCAGACCTTCTCCATCCTGGTCCGTCCCGGCACGCGCCTGAACCAGCTGCGGCTCAAGGCCGGCGACCCGCCCAAGCTGGAGACCCGCTCGGTCGGCGTCGATCTGCAAGGCGGCGACATCGTCGGCTTCCGCGGGCGTCGCCATGCGGGCGTGGTCGATCTGGACCACATCGACGGCCACGACCCGCGCGACTTCTGGGAGCCGTTGAGCCTGCGCCGTGGCGAACTACTGCTGGACCCGGGCGAGTTCTACATCCTGGCCTCGTCCGACGACGTCGAAATCCCGGTCGATCAGGCCGCCGAAATGACGCCCATCGATCCGTCGGTCGGCGAGTTCCGCGTCCACTACGCCGGCTTCTTCGACCCCGGCTTCGGCACCGACGAGGCGCACGGCGCGGGCTCGAAAGGCGTCTTGGAAGTCCGCACCCACGACACGCCGTTCCTGCTGGAACACGGCCAGATCGTCGCCCGCCTGGTCTATGAACCCCTGACAGAACGCCCCAGCCGCCTGTATGGTGAAAGCGGCAGCCACTACCAGAACCAGGGCCTGAAGCTGTCGAAGCATTTCAAGGCGTGGTGACTTCGTACTGACCTCTCCCTCCCCGTTCCGGGGAGGGTCGTCGCGCAGCGACGGGGTGGGGGCGGCCAGGCAAGGCCGCACAGACTGGATCAGGCAGATTGCTGCGGTTTCGCTCTGCCCTCCCCACCCGGCTTCGCCTGCGGCTCAGCCACCCTCCCCCGCAGGGGGAGGGAGAAGCCAGCAGATCGTCACGTCAGTTTGTCCGCCTTCCTCAGCCCCGGGAACATCGTCGCCCAGGCCCCGGTCGCGGCCAGGGCGCCGAACCCGCCGAACACGGCCGCGCCGACCGCGCCCAGCAGCCGGACCATGACGCCGGAATAGGCCTCGCCCAGTTCGTTCGAGGCGCCGATGAACAGCATCGACACCGACGACACCCGCCCGCGCATGTGATCCGGCGTAGCCAGCTGGATCAGGGTCTGGCGCACATTGACGCTGATCATGTCCGCCGCCCCGCCGATGAACAGCGCCAGGCCCGACAGCCAGACGATGCGCGACAGGCCGAAGGTGATGGTGCACAGGCCGAACACCGCCACCGCCGCGAACATCCAGCGCCCGCCGTTCTGGCGGATTGGATAGCGGCTCAGATAGATGGCCATGACCATGGCCCCCACGCCGAACGAGGCCCGCAACAGGCCGAACCCTTGCGGTCCGACATGCAGGATGTCGCGCGCGAAGATCGGCGTCAGCAGGGCCACGCCCGCCAGCAGCACCACCACCAGATCCAGCGAAATGGCGCCCAGCACGATCTTGGTCTTCCAGACATAGGCTAGCCCCTCCTTGACCGAATCCACCGGCGACAGCGGATTGGCCTGGGGCGCAGGTCTCCCGCTGGTGCGGATCAGGATGAAGGCCGCGACAGCCAGCAAGAACATGCCCAGCGACACCGCATAGGCCAGGGGCACGTTCACCCCCACGATCACCCCGCCCAGGGCCGGGCCGGCGATGGCCCCGGTCTGAAACGCGATGGACTGGGCCGCGATGGCGGGCGGCAGGGCCTTGCGCCCTACCACCATCGGCAGGAAGGCCTGGCTGGCCGGCGCCAGAAACGCCCGCGCCGCGCCGAACAGGGCCGCGACCGCCAACAGACCCCACAGCGGCGGATTTCCATGCAGGGCCATGGCCAGGAACGATCCTGCGCAGGCCGCCTCGACCAGGATCGAGATCCACACCGTACGCTTTCTGTCGCGCCGATCCGCCATCGCCCCGGCCGGCAGGGTGAAGGCCAACAGCGGCAGGAACTGACACAGCCCCACCAGCCCCAAATACAGGCTGGCCTCCTCAATCGGGTGATCGCGCCGGGCGATCTCATAGACCTGCCACAACAGGGCCGACGACTGAATCTGGATCGCCAGCACCGCCACCACGCGGCCGAACCACAACAGGCGGAAGTCGCGAATGCCCCACGGGCTGGACGGGCCTTCTGGCCCCCCAGATGACGGAGACGGCGGAACGGGCGGTGCGGCGGGGCCGGTGTCGATGGATTCTGTGGTCACGTTCTTCTTGGGTATTTCGGATAGGGCGAGCCGTCGCGGTGGAAATAGCCGTCGACGCCGGCGTGCAGCACCATGTCGATGTCGGGATAGTCGGCGGGGGTGATCGTCGGGCTGCGCGTGCCGACTTCCAGCAGAACCGCCTCGCGGCCGGATCGGTTCTCCAGCTTATGGCCGTTCGGCACGCCGGCCTTGAACCCGGCGCAGTCGCCGGCGCGCAGAACCGTCTCGCCATCGTCCTCGATCAGCACCACCTCGCCCTCGACCACCATGACGAACTCGTCCTCTTCGGCGTGCCAGTGGCGCTGGCTGGACCAGGCACCGTCGGGCAGGCGCAGCAGGTTGACACCGAACTGGCTCAGCCCCGCCGCATCGCCCAGCCGCCAGCGGCGACGCGGCTTGCACGGGCCCGCGTATTCCTCGGGATAGGTGGTGCCGTTCGTCGTCGGCGCACTGTCGATGTCGATCTTGGGCATGGGCCTTCTCGCCTCCGCACGATTTCCGTAAAGCATAGCCACATGAGCCGCGCATCAACTCCCGTTATCGATCCTGTCGAACTGACCCGCGACCTGATCCGCATTCCGTCCGTCACGCCCGCCGACGAAGGGGCGATGGATGTGCTGGAACGGCACCTGATGGCGCTGGGCTTCACCTGCCGCCGCCTGGCCTTCGAGGGACCGGGGGGAGAAGGCGTCCATGCGCGGATCGAGAACTTGTACGCCCGGCGCGGGACCGCCTCGCCCAACCTGTGTTTCGCCGGCCATACGGACGTGGTCCCGACCGGCCCGTCGGATCAGTGGTCGTCGCAACCCTTCAACGCCGAGGTCAGGGACGGCGTCCTGTACGGCCGCGGCGCGGTGGACATGAAGGGCGGGATCGCCGCCTGGGTCGCCGCCGTGTCCCAGGTCATCGCAGACGGCGAACCCGCCGGCTCCCTCTCCTTTCTGATCACCGGCGACGAGGAAGGCCCCGCCCTGCACGGCACCAAACGGGTGGTCGAGGCCCTGGCGGCCGAGGGCGAGGTCATCGACGCCTGCGTGGTCGGCGAACCCTCGTCGTCGCAACAGCTGGGCGACATGATCAAGGTCGGCCGGCGCGGCTCGTTGAACACCTGGATCACCGTCCAAGGCAAACAGGGCCACGTCGCCTATCCCGAGCGCGCCGCCAACCCGGCCCCGGTGATCGCGAAACTAATGGCCCGTCTGAACGACCATGTTCTGGATGATGGTTACGACAACTTCCCCCCGTCGAACCTCGAAATCACCACCATCGACATCGGCAATCCGGCGACCAACATCATCCCGGCCCAGGCGACGGCGCGGCTGAACATCCGCTTCAACCCCAGCCATACGGGCGACGCCCTGATCGACTGGCTGAACCGCGAGGCCGGCGCCATGCAGGCCGAGACCGGGCTTCAGATCACCCTGGAGCACCTGTGCTCGGGCGAGGCCTTCCTGACCGAGCCGGGCGCCTTCGTGGAGGCGGTTCAGGATGCGGTCGAGGCCGTGGCGGGCCGCCGCCCCGAGGCCTCCACCACCGGCGGCACCTCCGACGCCCGCTTCATCCGCGCCCTGTGCCCAGTGCTGGAACTGGGCCTGGTCGGCCAGACCATGCACCAGATCGACGAACGGGTTCCGACGGCGGAGCTGGAGACGCTGACGGCCGTCTATCGCCGGGTGATCGAGACGGTGTTCGAGCGGCTGTAGGTGCAGCCCCCGCGCACGACGCGGTCATCCGATTAAGGGCACTTCCAGGTGTGGCGACCTAGAAAGCCGTCTGACGGCTTTGACTGACCTAGCCGACGGTCCACGAAGAGTGACTGCCGGTCGTTCTCTCCAATCACGAGCTGATCCGCTTGAGCCACAACAGCGTCATTCATGGCCCGTTCGACGGCTCTGTCTGTCTGAGATCGGAACGACCACATCGCTCGATGGCTGTTGGCCGCAATGAAAAGCTGGCGTGGGCCGATTGGCAGGATCACGAAGCTGTCTCCGCTGTTGAGCCCGTTGCTGGTCATCACTGGATCGTCGGATGTCAGAAGACCATGGTTCAGCGTTTCGAGCGTATGTACTTCCCACACCATGCTCGCCAGGCTCTGCCCGATCAGTGTCGAGCCGATCATCCTCAGCATGAGCTTCATGCGGGCCACGCTTAGCTCTTCCGGGTCGCCGAGAGCAAAATACTCTTCTGGCGTTGGCGGGTGTGTCGGCGATTTCAGTTCAGCGTAGGCCGCCCTCTCGTCGTCGTCGAAAGCGTAGTCGGCGGTGCGGATTTGCTCATTGAGCCATCGCAGCCGAGCGGGGGTTCGGAAGATCATCGAGACGACGAAGAGGATCCACGCGTCTGAGTATGTTTGTGAGAGCTGCGCGCCATGGTGATCGATCATGTATCGCAAGACAGCAGCTGCCCTTGTATCGACGCGGTGCATGATGCGGCTTTCCACCTGCTCGCGCATGGCTGGATCATCCTCACCCGGCAAACTGTAGAGGTTCCATTCAAACCCAGTCGCACGAGGAGATCGGGGCTTTGCCACAAGCCCATTCTGCCTCCGCCTGTATTCGCAGAGCTTCCCGTTCTTCAGCCATCGCTTGAGGTAAAACTCTGGCAGATAGTGGTGGCGCTCAGGTACAGACATTGGCGGAAAATGACCTTGAAATGTATAAACGACCAATCGTGTCGCTTGTCGCATTAAAGGCTTCGTCGGCGAACCTAACGCGCCATGCCTTTCACACGCGGTCCGTAATGCTCCGGTTCGCAACATCGTCTTTCGATGCACTCGTCCGGCCCTAACTCCGCTCCAGGAACCGCAGCGCCGTCAGCACATGCGTCTTCACGCCCAACGGCAGGACCTTCTCGTTCGGTGAAAACTCCGGCGAATGGTTGGGGGCCGAGGTCGCGGGGTCGATGCCGTCGGGACTGGCGCCCAAGTGGTAGAAGACGCCGGGGATGACCTGCTGGAAATAGCTGAAGTCCTCGGCCACCGTGGTCGGGGGCGTGGCGGGGTTGACGTTGCCCTCGCCGGCCGCCTCGGTCAGGACCGGGGCCAGCCAGGCGGACAGATCAGGGTCGTTGAACACCAGGGCGGCGTTCTGTTTGACGCCGAACTCGGCGGTGGCGCCGTAGGCCTCGGCGACGTGGTCGATGGCGGTTTCGGCGCGGGCGACCAGGGCGTCGCGCTGGGCCGTATCGAAGGTGCGCAGCGTGCCGGACAGCGTCGCGCTGTCGGGGATGATGTTGTAGCGGACGCCGGCGTTGATCGTGGCGATGGTGAAGACGGTCGGGGTCGTGGTCGGATCGACCGTGCGCGCCGTCAGGGTGTTGACCGTCTCGACCACCTGGCCCGCCACAGCGATCACATCGACCCCGCGCCATGGCCAGGCGCCGTGCGTCTGCTTGCCCTTCAGGCGGATATCCACGCGGTCCGAGGCGGCCATGAACCCTTCCGGCCGATAGAAGACGCTGCCCGGACGGCCCGGCACGACGTGCAGGCCGAAGATGGCCTCAGGCTTGGGATCGTTCAGCGCCCCTTCGGCGATCATCAGGGCCGCCCCGCCCTTCGGCTCTCCCGGCGGCGCGCCCTCCTCGGCCGGCTGGAAGACGAAGACCACCGTGCCGGCGATCCGGTCCTTCATCCCCGCCAGCACCTCGGCCGCGCCCATCAGCATGGCCATATGCATGTCGTGGCCGCAGGCGTGGGCCACCCGCACCGTATTGCCCATATAGGTCCCGGTCGCGCTCGAGGCGAAGTCGAGGCCCGTCGCCTCCTGCACCGGCAGGGCGTCCATATCGGCGCGCAGGGCCACCGTCCGGCCCGGCCGTGCGCCGCGCAGCACGCCGATCACCCCGGTCTTGCCGACCCCGGTGCGCACCTCCAGCCCCAGCGATCGCAGATGCTCGGCGATCACGCCGGCCGAGCGAGTCTCGGCGAAGCCCAGTTCAGGATGCTGGTGGAAGTCGCGCCGCCACGCGACGACCTCGGGCATGACGCGCTGCACGGCGGCGTCCACGCTGGCCGTATCGACCTGAGCCTGAGCGGCGCCGGCGGCAAGCAGCAGCGCCATTGTGGAGGCGGCGAACAATCGGCGCATGTGAAGGTCCCGTGAAATTTTCAGCCCGACGACAGGTGACGGCGCCGCACCCGCTTGTGCAAGCCGTCGCGAACGCCGATTTCTGTCCGCATGGGTGAGAAGGCCTTCAAGAGCGCAAAGACCGAATGGCGCGACGTCGTTCTGGTCTGCCGCAAATGTTCCAAAAAGCTGGACGGCGGCTTCGGCCCCAGCGGCGATCTGACGCTGAAAAAGGCGCTGCGAAAGTATCTGCACCTCAGGAAGGGCAAACAGGGTCGCAAGGGCGAGCTGACGGTCGTCGGCGCCGACTGTTTCGACATCTGTCCAAAGGGCGCCGTCGTCGCCGTCAACACGGCTCAGCCCAAGAAGCTGCTGATCATTCCGGCCGGCGCCGATCTGTTCGAGGTGAAGATGCGGCTGGCGTTGGATGACGGACGGCGGTTGAAGCGGGTCGACGCCGCCGACTGAGGCTCGGCGCCTTTCTTCCGGCGGCCGGCCGTGTCAGAGCGAAACCATGGATGACACTCGCATCGAAAAACGCGTCGGCGTTCAGGCGACCTCGGACCGCATCTGGGACCTGGTCGCGGACCTGCCCGGATGGGGCGCCTGGAACCCGATCGACAAGGACGTCGAGGGCGCCATCGCCTATGGCGGCCGTCTGACCATGACCGAGGCGTGGCCCGACATGGCCGAACGCCAGTCGTTAGCCCAAGTGGTGGAATGGCAGCCGCGCGCGCGGCTGGTCTGGGCCGAACGGCGCGGATTCCTGTTCCAGAGCCTGCGCTACATCCAGATCGAGGAGCTGGCGCCCGGCAACTGCATCGTCGCCATCGGCATTCGCTTTTCGGGCATTCGCGGCGAGTTGTTCCACGACAAGCACCGCCCGGCGATGAAGAAGGCCCTGGAAAGCGCCGCCGAGGGTCTGAAGGCGGCGGCGGAAGCTGGAGCGGCTTAACCGCCCTTCATCATGTCCATGACGTTCAGGATCGCCGGTCCCAGAATGACGACGAACAGCACCGGCAGGAAGAACAGGATCATCGGCACGGTCAGCTTGGCCGGCAAGGCCGCCGCCTTCTTCTCCGCAGCGGACATGCGCAGCTCGCGATTTTCCTTGGCCATGACGCGTAGGGCAGTGGCCAGCGGCGTGCCATAGGTTTCGGCCTGGGTCATGGCGGTGGCCACCGACTTGACGCCCGGGTGGTTGGTGCGCTTGCCCAGGTTTTCGTAGGCCATGCGACGGTCCGGAAGATACGACAGCTCGGCCGAGAGCAGCGACAGCTCCTCGGCCAGATCAATCGACGAAGGCCCCATTTCCTGACTGACCTTAGCGATCGCCGCCTCGATGGACATGCCGGCTTCGACGCAGATCAGCAGCAGGTCCAGCGCGTCAGGAAACGCCTGCATGATCGAGGTGCGGCGCTTGTCGATCCGGTTCTTCAGATACAGGTTCGGCGCATAGAAGCCCGCGACCGCCGCCGCCATCGTCGCCGTCACCTTGTTCATCGTGGGCCAGTCCACGACCTTGAGGATGAACAGGTAGAAGGCCGCCACCACCATGAAGATGAAGGGCGAAGCGAAGCGGAAGAAGTAGAAGGTCGTCAGCGGACGCGGCCCGCGATAGCCGGCCTGGGCCATCTGACCCGCGACCTTCGGATCCTCCAGCAGCTTGCTGAGGTTCAGCCGATCCACGATCCGCTTCTTGAAGCCGTCATCAGTGTGACGCAGCGCGCCCTGACCACCGGCCATGCTCGCCCGCGACCGGCGTTTCAGGTCGTCGCGGCGTTCGGCGACGGCCTTCATGCGCTTGTCCAGCGCAACCCCGCCCGTCATCGACGACATCAGGGTGATGACGGTGGCGAAGACCAGCACGCCCACGCCGATGCTGAGCAGGTTCTGCGGGTCGGTGATGAAGCGGATGAAGCTTTCCATGACCCCGGCCTCAGAACTTGAACGAGATCATGCGCTTCATCACGAAGATGCCGGTCGACATCAGGACGGCCGCGATCAGCAGGAGGAAGTTGCCGCGGAAGTCCGTGAACAGCGGCATCATGTAGCCAGGCGTCGTGAACATGACCATCGTCATGACCGCAGGCGGCAGGGAAGCGATGATGCCGGCCGAGGCCAGGGCTTCGGACGACAACGCCTTGATCTTTTCGCCCATCATCCGACGGGCGCGCAGCACGGCCGACAGATTGCCCAGCGCCTCGGCCAGGTTGCCGCCGGTCTTCTGCTGGATGGCGATGACGATGGTGAAGAAGCGCAGTTCGGACGTCGGCATCCGGCCGTACATCTTCTCCAGCGCCTGCTCCAGGGTCAGGCCGACGCCAAGACCCTCGACCAGTGTCTGAAACTCGGGTCCGAGCGGAGCCGGGCTCTCGCGGGCGATGATCTTGAAACACTCGTGGACCGGCAGGCCCGACTTGATGCCGCGCACGATCACGTCGACGGCGTTCGGGAACTCAAGCGAGAACTTTTTCATCCGCGATTTGCCGAGGAAGCCCACGACCCAACGCGGCAGGCCAAGTCCGAAGATCAGCGCGATGCCTAAAACCACCAGGATCGGCAGCCCGAAGATCAGCGCGCCCAGGCCGGTCGCGAGCCCAACCACGGCTGAGATGATGTAGAAGGTCGTCACGCTCAAACTCAGGCCTGCCTGTTTCAGGCGCGACGCCAGGGTCGTGCGCGCCTTGCGCTCGCGGCGGTCGGCGTCCTGAAGCTGAACCAAGATCTGTTTGCGGCGCGCCTCGGGCGTATTGGCGGCGGCGGCCTTGCGGGCGATCGCGGCGCTCTTCTTGGGTTCGCCCAGACTTTGGGCGCGCTTGACCGCCTGGGCCGAGGAATCGTCTCCCCCGACGAAGACCCAGCCCAGTCCGCCGATGGTGATGAAGGCCAGAACGGCGGCGAGAATCGGAAGCATCGTCCTACTCCGCCGCGTCCAGGGCGTCGGCCAGCTCGCGCTCCAGCCCGTAGTATCGGGCGCGGTCCCAGAAGCGGGGACGGGCGATGCCGGTCGAGCGGTGACGGCCGATGATCTTGCCGTTCTCGTCCTCGCCAGTGATGTCGTAGACGAACAGGTCCTGCGTCACGATCACATCGCCTTCCAGGCCCACGACCTCGGTGATGTGGGTGATGCGGCGCGAACCGTCGCGCAGGCGGGCGGCCTGGATAATGACGTCGACCGAGCCGACGATCATCTCGCGGATCGTCTTGGACGGCAGGCCGTAGCCGCCCATGGTGATCATGGACTCCATCCGGCTGATGGCTTCGCGCGGGCTGTTGGCGTGCAGCGTGCCCATGGAGCCGTCGTGGCCCGTGTTCATGGCCTGCAACAGGTCGAACGCCTCGGGTCCGCGCACCTCGCCGACGATGATCCGCTCAGGACGCATCCGCAGGCAGTTCTTGACCAGATCCCGCATCGTGATCGTGCCCTGGCCTTCCAGGTTCGGCGGGCGGGTTTCCAGACGCACGACGTGCGGCTGCTGCAGTTGCAGTTCGGCGGCGTCCTCGCAGGTGATGACGCGCTCGGTCGGGTCGATGAAGGCCGTCAGGGTGTTCAGCAGCGTCGTCTTGCCCGAACCGGTGCCGCCCGAGATGACCAGATTGCATCGTGACGCGCCGATGACGCCAAGGACGCGCGCGCCCTCGGGACTGATGGAGGCGTACTCCACCAGATTCTTCATCGTCAGCTTGTCCTTCTTAAACTTCCGGATCGTCAGCGTCGGACCGTCGATGGCCAGCGGCGGAGCGATGACGTTGACGCGCGAACCGTCCGGCAGACGGGCGTCGCAGATGGGGCTCGACTCGTCCACGCGGCGGCCGACCTGGCTCACGATCCGCTGGCAGATATTCATCAGCTGAGTGTTGTCGCGGAACCGGACATTGGTCAGCTGGACCTTGCCCGCGACCTCGATGAAGACGCGGCCTGCGCCATTGACCATGATGTCGGCGATGTCGTCACGGCTCAGCAGCGGTTCCAGCGGACCATAGCCCAGGACGTCGTTGACGATGTCCTGAACCAGATGCTCCTGCTCGGCGACCGACATGGAGACGTTCTTGATCGCCACCAGTTCGGCGACGATGTCGCGGATCTCTTCCGACGCGGCCTTCTGGTCCAGATGCGCCAGCTGGGCCAGATCGATGGTGTTCATCAGCGCGTTGAAGATCGTCGTCTTCGTGGCGTGATAGTAGTCGCTCTGTTCGCGGACGATCTCGGCGACCGCCTGGGCCTTCTTCAGCTGTTCAAGACCCGCCGTGGCCTTCGGGCCTGTGCCGGCGACATTGCCGGTGGGACGGGGGGCCTCAGGCGCCGGCTTGGGCTTGGGACGCGAAGCAAGGGCGTCCAGACGATCGGCCGGCGCCGGCTGCGTGGGCGCAGACGCGCGGTCGAAGGCGTCGGCCGCCGGCTCCAGATCCTCGTCGGCATAGGCAAAGGCCGACGCGTTCGTCGTCGCCATCGGCGCGGCGGCCGTCTGCATGCTGAACACGGACACAGGTTCGCCGCCGGGCACGGATGCCGCAGCGGGGGCCGGAGCCGGCCGCAGGGGCGCAGGGGCGGCGCCGGGCTGACCTGTGCGTTTGCCGAACATGCGTCAGCGTTTCTTGAACATGTTAGCGAACAGGGATTTCGACGCCCCGTCCGCGGGCTTGGTCTTTTCCGCCTTGCCAGCCTTGGCGGGTTTGGCCTTGGGTCCCGCCACCATCGGCAGTTCGCGGCGCGATACGATCTGAGCCAGGGTCTGGAAGGCTTCGGCCGATTTGGTCTTGGCGCCGGCGTCCAGGATCATCTGGCCGTTGTTGGCCGCCGCGCCAAAGGTCTTGGCGTCGAACGGAATGATCAGGCTGGGGTGCACGCCGAGCGCCGCGCCGAAGTCCTTGGCCGGAATTTCCGGGCGACCCGGCACGCCGACCTGGTTCAGCACCAGGCGCGGCGGCGCGTCATTGGGGCGGCCCTGACGGATCAGGTCGATCATGTTCTTGGCGTTGCGCAGGGACGCCAGGTCCGGCGTCGCCACGACCACCACCTCGTCGGCGCTGATCAGGGTGCGGCGCATCCACGGCGACCACAGGTGCGGAAGGTCCAGCACGACGAAGGGGGCCGTGGCGCGGATCTGATTGGTGACCTCCTCGAACGCCTCGGTCGAGATGTCCCAGTCCGTGTCCAGACTGGCGGGCGCCGCAAACAGGCTCAGCTTGTCGGTGCAGCGGACCATCATCCGGTCCAGCAGCGTCGAATCGAGCCGGTCGGGCTGGCCCAGGGCGTCGGCCACGCCGTTCAGCGGATCTTGGTTGAAGTCCAGGCCGGCGGTGCCGAACGGCAGGTCATAGTCGACGATCACCGTATTGGCGCCGATCCGCTCGGAAATCGCATAGGCGGTGTTGTGCGCCACGGCCGAGGCCCCCGCCCCGCCCCGCGCGCCGACGAAGGCGATGGTGCGCCCGACGAAGGGCTGGGCCGGGTCGTTGAAAAGGCCGCCGATGGCCGCGATCAGCTGCAGCGGCTGCAAGGGCGCGACCAAATATTCACTGACCCCGCGCCGCATCAGTTCGCGGAACAGGATGATGTCGTTCGTCGCGCCGATCACCACGACCTTGGTGCCGGCATCGCAGACCTCGGCCAGCTGGTCGACTTCCCACAGCAGGGTCTGGGGGTCTTTCAGGCACTCGACGATGATCAGCGGCGGTGTCGGCTCGTGCTGATAGGTTTCGACGGCCGCAGCGACGCCGCCGACACGGATCTGAGTCGTGGCGCGCGACAGGCGACGGTCCTGCGCCGCACGTTCGGCCGAGGCGAGTGTATCCTGGCGCTCGGCGAAGACATGGATGGCGATGCGCGGCACCGACACTTCGCCGATGTTGCTGGCCGGGGCCAGCCCGGTGAAGGCCAGACCCGTGTCCATCAGGCTGGCTTGCGCCTGGGCGACCACGTCACCGACCGGATTGAAGCCGGCGGCGTCGGGCGCATAGACCGGGGCGGCCGGGACCGGCGCCAGGGGCGCGGCTTGAAGCGGCGATTGGGGCTGAGGCGCCGCCGCGGCCGGCATCGCCGACGCCGCAGGCGTAAACTGAAGCGGGCTGCGCGGCGCGGCGACGTCGTCAACAGGAGGCGCGAACTCCATATCGACATCGAACGCGTCGTCGAAGGTATCGAACTCGCGAGGGGCTGGGGCTGTGCTCATGATCAGTTCACCGCACGGGACACGGCGGTATCCCGGATCAGGTCTTCGCGCTCGGCCGATGTCGGCTTGCCGCCGCGATAGGCATCGAACACTACGGTTCGGCGCCCGGCGTCCGCCGGCGTCATGGCGCGTGGCCGCTGGATGTCGCGTGGATCCTCGATCTGGGCCGCCAGATTGGCCGTCACGGCGCATCCGAAGTTGGATGACGACCGATTGTCGCCGGTCCGGCTCAGATTGCCCCAGGCGGTTCCGCACTGCGGCACGGCGGCGCGGATCGTCTGATAGCCGACGACCACGGGCGCACGCGGATCCGGCGCGGCGTAGCTGACCAAGGTGATGCGCTCCGGCGCGACGCCGTAGGCCGCCAATGCCGATTGAACGTCATAGGCGATCTTCAGGGCCACCGGATCGTTTCCGGCCGGGGCCTCGATGACCATCGGCACGGCGTCGACGTAGCGATAGCGCCTGACCAACTCTTGCAGCGCGCCGTTCTGCGTTGGTGACAGGCCGCTGTCGTGAACCGCGAGGGCGATCCGATCCAGATTCGGCTCGACCTGGAGCTGATAACGCGAGGTCGGCGTCAGCGGCGGCTCGCCGCCCAAGCTGGCGGGGCCGCCGACACAGGCGCCCAGCGCTAGGGCCGTGGTCGTCAGAAGTGTGGCAATCAGGGTGCGAGTCATGGATGTGCTCACTCGATCACATAGCCGACCGAACCGGCCGGGGGCGCATTCGGCAGCCCATAGACCTGGTTCAACTGGCCAAAGAGGATGGTCTGGCTGTCCTCGGCGATCCGCAGGCCGTCCGCCGGCGTCTGCATTCGCGACGGCGACGTCGGGCTGACGATATAGGGCTCGACGATGACGACCAGTTCGGTTTCGCCCATCAGATAGTCGCGCGACCGGAACAGCGATCCCAGCACCGGCAGGTTCGTGACGCCCGGCAAAGAGTCCACCGTCTGGCGGCTGTTTTCCTGAAGCAGTCCGGCGATCATCATCGACCCGCCCGAGGGGATCTCGATCGTGTTCTCGCTGCGGCGGACCGTCAGACCCGGCAGGGTGATCGACGAAGGCGTCCCGGCGCCGATCGTCAGGCCGCCTTGCGACGACAGTTCGGACACCTCGACCTTGACCTGCAGGCTGATGCGCCCTCCGGACAGAACCACCGGGCGGAAAGAAAGGCCGACCCCATAGGGTTTGTACTGGACGGTGATCTGACCTTGCGAATCGCGGCTGGCCGGCACGGGGAACTCGCCCCCGGCCAGGAAGCTGGCGGCTTCGCCGTTGACGGAAGTAAGGTTTGGCTCGGCCAGGGTGCGCAGCAGGCCCACACGCTCAAACGCCTTGAGGGTAGCCTCGCCCTTGTTCAGGCCATCCGATCCAGGCCCCGTGCCGGGTTGGGCGGTATCCCAGTTCACAGAATCCTCCGGGCCTCTGACCGTGAACGGGCACAGGGCTCCGGGCTGCCAGCCCGCTCCAACGCATGGACGCTGCATCTGATAGTTTTTCGTCGTATCGATCGACGTTCCAGCGCTGATACCGCCTAGCAGGGCGCCATTGACGCCCCAGGTCGCGGCATTGCCCAGCAGCCACTGCGCGTCGCCCAACTGCCCCAGCACCGCCGAGGTATTAAAGCCCAGTTGCTTGATGACGTTGCGTTGAACCTCGACAACACGAACCTTCAGCGTCACCTGATCCGAGCCCGGTACGGTGATCAGGTTCAGAACCTTCTCGGGCGCCGAAACGAAGGCGGCGGCGATGCGGCTGGCCTGCGTCGATTGCGCAGGGTTTTCGGCGACCCCGCTCAGGATGATGCTGTCGTTGACAGCCTCGGCCCTAACGCCGCCCCCTGGGATCATGCGATCCAGCGTGTCCTGAAGCGCGCTGGTGCCGGCGTCCACGCGGACCCGCAGGCTCAGGATGGTGCGGCCGGCTGCATCCAGAAACACGGCGTCGGTCTCACCCGGCGCGATACCGATGACGGTGATGCGGCGCGGCGAGTGCAGCATGGCCTCGGCCACCTGCGGATTGGAGACGATCACGTCGCGGGCATCGGCCGGCAGATCGACCGC
>Ga0308158_10001176_pt1 | contig 29796 bp, 22 predicted proteins | sample PhyBR2_FD_201038 | JGI IMG/M metagenome (GOLD analysis project Ga0308158, IMG submission 201038) | Phyllosphere microbial communities from UC Gill Tract Community Farm, Albany, California, United States - DLSLB.R2 | ecosystem: Host-associated > Plants > Phyllosphere > Unclassified | place: USA... | reverse complement strand
ACCGCGGCGCGGCCGGTGGCGGCTTCACGCACCACCCGGGCGACAAGGTCACCATCTCGACCCCGGCGCTGGGCGCCCTGGTCAACACGGTCGGCCGCAGCGACACCATCGCGCCATGGACCTTCGGCGTGCGCGCGCTGTACCAGAACCTGGCCCGGCGCGACCTGCTGGCAGGCCGTTCAGCATGACCCCACCCGACGGCGCGCTCCACGTTTCGCTTTCCGATCCGCTTCAAGATAACCACGAGTTCACGATGCACGATTCAACACCAGATTCCACCCCCGCCGCACTGGTCTACGCGACCTATCCCGACCTGCGCGACAAGCGCGTCGTCATCACCGGTGGCGGCACCGGCATCGGCAGCGAACTGGTGACGGCGTTCGCCGGCCAGGGCGCCCAGGTCTGGTTCCTCGACATCGCCAAAGAAGCGTCGACTGCGCTGGCCGACTCGCTAGCCGGTTCCGCGCACAAGCCGCGCTTCCTGCCGTGCGACCTGACCGACCTCGATGCGCTGGCTGCGACCTTCGCCGCTATCGAAGCCGAGGCAGGCGGCATCGACATCCTGCTCAATAACGCGGCCAACGACGACCGCCACGGCATCGACGACGTCACGCCCGACTACTGGGAAAGCCGGATGGCGGTCAATCTGCGCCACACGTATTTTTGCAGCCAGGCGGCAGTGGCGATGATGCTCCGCCAGGGCAGCGGCGTGATCCTCAATTTCGGCTCGATCTCGTGGTACCTGGCGTCGAACCAGCTGTCGCTGTACATGATGGCCAAGGCGGCGATCGAGGCGATGAGCCGCGGCCTGGCGCGCGACCTCGGCGCCGAGAACATCCGCGTCAATACCGTCATCCCGGGCGCCGTGCGCACGCCGCGCCAGCAGGCGCTGTGGCATACGCCGGAAGAAGAAGCGCGCATCCTGGCCGGCCAGTGCCTGCCGCAGCGCGTCGAGATGCAGGACGTGGCGGCGCTGTCGCTGTTCCTGGCCTCGAACAACGCGCGCCGCTGCAGCGGCCGCGAATACTTCGTCGACGCTGGCTGGTACGGCGCATGAGCGGCGCCGTGCACTGCCTGTGGGACGTCAAGGCGACGCTGGGCGAGGGCGTCTTGTGGGATGCGATCCGGCGCAAGATCTGGTTCGTCGACATCAAGGGCCGCCGCATTCACTGCTGCGATGAAGACGGCGGCGCGCGCCAGAGTTGGGATGCGCCATCGCAGATCGGCTTTCTCACGCCGAGCGACGATGGCGGCATGGTGTGCGGGCTCGAAGATGGCCTGTACCGCTTCGCTGAGAACGATGGCGCGTTCATCGCGCTGGCCCGCGTCGAAGCCGACCTGCCGGGCAACCGCTTCAACGATGGCCACGTCGATGCAGCCGGACGCCTTTGGTTTGGCTCGATGGACAATGGCGAGAGCGAGGCCACCGGCACGCTGTACCGCTTCGACGGCGCCGGCCAGCCGGCACGCGCGATGGACGCCGGCTACATCATCACCAACGGCCCGGCCATCAGCCCAGACGCGACCACGCTGTACCACACCGACACGCTGGCACGCACCATCTACGCGTTCGACCTGGGCCCGGATGGCGCGCTCAAGGGCAAGCGCCTGTTCGTCACGCACGAAGGCAGCGGCCATCCGGACGGCATGGCAGTCGACGCCGAAGGGTACGTTTGGGTCGCCGTCTTCGGCGGCTGGCGCATCGACCGCTACGACCCGCAAGGGCACAAGGTCGGTGAAGTGCGCTTCCCGTGCGCGAACATCACCAAGCCGGCCTTCGGCGGCGACGATCTGCGCACCGTGTATGCCACCACCGCGCGCAAGGGATTGAGCGAGGCCGACCTGCTCGCGCAGCCGCTGGCCGGTGGCCTGTTCACGTTCCGCGCCGAGACGCCGGGCCTGCCGCAACATGCGTTGCACCTGTAACGCGCACTGGAGAATCACCGCATGACCAAGCAATCCACCTTCCGTTTCCGCTCGCAGGACTGGTTCGACAATCCGGAGCGGATCGACATGACGGCGCTGTACCTCGAGCGCTTCATGAACTACGGGATCACGCCCGACGAACTGCGCTCGGGCAAACCGATCATCGGCATCGCCCAGAGCGGCAGCGACATCACGCCGTGCAACCGCATCCACCTGGAACTCGTCAAGCGCGTGCGCGACGGCATCCGCGACGCTGGCGGCATCCCGATGGAATTCCCGCTGCACCCGATTTTCGAAAACTGCCGCCGCCCGACCGCGGCCCTGGACCGCAACCTGGCGTATCTGGGCCTGGTCGAGATCCTGCACGGTTATCCGATCGATGCCGTAGTGCTGACGACCGGCTGCGACAAGACCACGCCGGCCCAGCTGATGGCCGTGTCGACGGTCGACATGCCGGCCATCGTGCTGTCGGGCGGGCCGATGCTCGACGGCTGGTTCGACGGTGAGCTGGTGGGTTCGGGCGCCGCGATCTGGAAGGCGCGCCGCCAACTGGCGGCCGGCTCGATCGACGAACAGAAATTCATGAACATCGCCACTGCCTCGGCCCCGTCGGCCGGCCATTGCAACACGATGGGCACGGCGTCGACGATGAACGCCGTGGCCGAAGCGCTGGGCATGTCGCTGACCGGTTGCGCCGCGATTCCCGCGCCGTACCGCGAGCGCGGCCAGATGGCGTACGAGACGGGCCGGCGCATCGTCGGCCTGGCGATGGAAGACGTGCGCCCGTCGAACATCCTGACGCGCGACGCGTTCCTCGATGCGATCGTCGTCAACGCGGCCATCGGCGGCTCGAGCAATGCGCAGCCGCACATCATGGCCATGGCGCGCCATGCCGGTGTGGAGATCACCACCGAAGACTGGATGACCTACGGTTACGAAGTGCCGCTGCTGCTGAACATGCAGCCCGCCGGCAAATATCTGGGCGAGCGCTTCCACCGCGCGGGCGGCGTGCCGGCCGTGATGTGGGAACTCGATCAGGCGGGCCTGTTGCGCTCGGACCGCCTGACGGTGACCGGCAAAACGCTGGCCCAGAACATCGACCTCCACCAGACGATGGACCGCGAGATGATCCGCCCGTTTGCCGATCCGCTGAAGGAAAACGCCGGCTTCCTGGTCCTGAAAGGCAACCTGTTTGATTTCGCGATCATGAAGACGAGCGTGATTTCGCCCAGCTTCCGTGAACGCTACCTGGCCACGCCGGGCGCCGAGAACTGCTTCGAGTGCAAGGTCGTCGTGTTCGACGGCTCGGACGATTACCATGCACGCATCAACGACCCTGCGCTGGGCATCGACGAGCACACGATGCTGGTCATTCGCGGCGCCGGTCCGATCGGCTGGCCCGGTTCGGCCGAAGTCGTCAACATGCAGCCGCCCGATGCGCTGATCAAGCGCGGCATCAACAACCTGCCGACGCTGGGCGATGGCCGCCAGTCGGGCACCTCGGACAGCCCGTCGATCCTGAATGCGTCGCCTGAAAGCGCAGCCGGCGGCAATCTGGCGCTGCTGCATACGGGCGACATCGTGCGCGTCGACCTGGTGCATGGCCGCTGCGACGTGCTGCTGTCGGACGCTGAACTCGAAGCGCGCAAGCTCGACACGCCGCCGGCGATCCCGCCAAGCCAGACACCGTGGCAAGAGATCTACCGCGCCACGGTCGGTCAGCTGCACACGGGCGCCTGCATGGAACTGGCCTTGCCGTACCGGGCCGTGGCCGGCGCAATGCCACGGCATAACCACTAAACCGCAGTTTGTACGACGACTAAAAGTGGCATTCATAGCCATTCTTGAGCAGAATGTCGGAACTTCGCCCGGACCCTACCGTCCAGGCGTCGAAAATACACTGGAGACAAGCATGAAAAAACTCATCACGGCAGTCGGCATCGGTTGCGCAATGCTGTTCGCATCCGCCCCCGCCATGGCCGACGCCAAGAACCCGAAGATCGGCTTTTCGATCGACGACCTGCGCCTCGAGCGCTGGACCCGTGACCGCGACTACTTCATCGGCGCGGCCGAAAAGCTCGGTGCGAAGGTGTATGTGCAGTCGGCCGACGCCAGCGAGCAGCGCCAGATCGCGCAGATCGAGAACCTGATTTCGCGCGGCGTGGACGTGCTGGTCATCGTGCCGTACAACGCGACGGTGCTGAACAACGCGATCCGCGAAGCCAAGAAAGCCAAGATCAAGGTGCTGTCGTACGACCGCCTGATCCTCAATGCCGACGTCGACGCCTACATCTCGTTCGACAACAAGGCTGTCGGCGAACTGCAGGCGCAGTCGATCGTCGCGCTTAAACCAAAAGGCAACTACTACCTGCTGGGCGGCGCGCCGACCGACAACAACGCCAAGATCCTGCGCGAAGGCCAGATGAAGGTGCTGCAGCCGCTGATCGACAAGGGCGACATCAAGGTCGTCGGCCGCCAGTGGGTGAAGGACTGGAGCCCGTCCGAGGCGATGGCCATCATCGAAAACGCGCTGACCGCCAACGGCAACAAGATCGACGCCGTCGTGGCTTCGAACGACGCCACCGCCGGCGGCGCGATCCAGGCGCTGTCGTCGCAGAAGCTGGCCGGCAAGGTCCCGGTCTCGGGCCAGGACGCCGACCTGGCCGCCGTGCGCCGCGTGATCGCCGGCACGCAGTCGATGACGGTCTACAAACCGCTGCGCAATATCGCCACCAGCGCCGCGACGCTGGCCGTGCAACTGGTGCGCAATGAAAAACCGGCTTACAACGCGCAGCTGAATAACGGCTTCAAGCCCGTCAACACCATCCTGCTCAAGCCGATCCTGCTGAACAAGGCCAACGTCGACATGCTGGTCAAGGACGGCTTCTATACGCAAGGCCAGCTGGCCGGCAAATAAGCCGGCGTCACCCTGCTACAACGCCCGCGCCTGCGGGCGAACCGGCTGGCGAGCCTCGCCGGCCGGTGGTCCAACGTCTTGAAACGAGTCTTTCGATGGCCGGCTATCTGCTTGAAATGAAGGGAATCGCCAAGCGATTCAACGGGGTGCCTGCGCTCGATGGCATCGACCTGGCGATCCGCCCGGGCGAGTGCATCGGCCTGTGCGGCGAGAACGGGGCCGGCAAATCGACGCTGATGAAGGTGCTGTCGGCCGTCTATCCGCACGGGACCTGGGAGGGCGAGATCGTCCTGGATGGCCAGCCCCTGCGCGCGCGCTCGGTGCGCGAGACCGAGGACGCCGGCATCATCATCATCCACCAGGAACTGATGCTCGTGCCTGAACTGAGCGTGGCCGAGAATATCTTTTTGGGTAATGAAATCACGCTGCCCGGCGGGCGCATGGATTATCCGGCGATGAATCAGAAGGCAGCGGAGATCCTGCGCGGCCTGAAGCTGCCGGACGTGAACGTGGTGCTGCCCGTAAAGCACTACGGCGGCGGGCACCAGCAGCTGATCGAAATCGGCAAGGCCCTGAACAAGAACGCGCGCCTGTTGATTCTCGACGAGCCGTCGGCATCGCTGACGGCGTCGGAAATCGCGGTCCTGCTGGACATCATCCGCGACCTGAAAAGCCGCGGCGTGGCCTGCGTCTACATCTCCCACAAGCTCGAGGAAGTCGCGGCCATTTGCGACACGGTTGTCGTGATCCGCGACGGCAAGCATATCGCCACCACGCCGATGGAAGCGATGAGCGTCGAGCGCATCATCAACCAGATGTGCGGGCGCGAGATGAGCCAGATGTATCCGTCGCTGCCGCATCCGGTGGGCGAGGTGGTCATGGAGGCGCGCCACATCACCTGCTACGACCCGGAGCAGCCGGGCCGCAAGAAGGTCGACGACGTCTCGTTCCAGGTGCGGCGCGGCGAAATCCTCGGCATCGCCGGGATCGTCGGGGCCGGGCGCACGGAACTCGTGACGGCCATCTTTGGCGCGTACCCGGGCAAGCACGAGGGCGAAGTCTGGCTCGAAGGCCGCAAGGTCGATACGTCCGAACCCCTGAAAGCCATTCGCGCCGGCTTCGCGCTGGTGCCCGAAGATCGCAAGCACCATGGCATCGTGCGCGACCTGTCGGTGGGCGAGAACATCACCCTGTCGGTCCTGCCGCGCTTTTCGCACGCCAGCCGCATCGACGAGCACGAAGAAGCGGGCGCCGTGAGCGAGCAGATCAGCCGGCTGGCGCTCAAGACCGCCACGCCAGCGCTGGCCATCACGTCGCTTTCGGGCGGCAACCAGCAAAAGGCCGTGCTGGCCAAGATGCTGCTGACCGGCCCGAAAGTGCTGATCCTGGACGAACCGACGCGCGGCGTGGACGTCGGCGCCAAGTTCGAAATCTACAAACTGATGCTGGAACTGGCGGCGCAGGGGATCGCGATCATCATGGTCTCGTCCGAACTGGCCGAAGTACTGGGCGTGTCCGACCGCGTGCTGGTGATGAAGGAAGGGCGCCTGAACGGCGACTTCGTCAACCAGGACCTGAGCCAGGAAACGGTGCTGGCCGCCGCGCTGGGCCAGGCGGCCGCGGCGCCGTCGCTCCCTCACCACGCATGACAACCACAATCACACAATGACCACGATGACGTTCAAACGGATTTTCACGCAGTATAAAATTCTGGCGCTGCTGGTGGCGATCGCGCTGATATGGGCTTTCTTCAGCTGGAAGACGGACGGCGGCTTCACGTCGGCGCGCAACCTGTCGAACCTGATGCGCCAGATGTCGATCACCGGCATCCTCGCGTGCGGCATGGTGTTCGTCATCATCGCCGGCGAGATCGACCTGTCCATCGGCTCGCTGCTGGGTCTGCTCGGTGGCATGGCCGCCGTGCTCGATGTCACGCACGGCTTGCCGCTGCCGCTGTCCGTCCTCATCGTGCTGGGCGCGGGCCTGTTGTGCGGGTTCCTCAACGGGTATCTGACAGCGTATGCGGGCATACCGTCCTTCATTGTCGGCCTGGGCGGGATGCTGGCGTACCGCGGGGTCGTGCTGGGCCTGACCGGCGGCGCCACCGTGGCGCCCGTGTCGCCAGGCATGGAACAGCTGGGCCAGGCATACCTGCCGCCGCTGTGGGGCAGCATCCTGGGCATTGGCCTGTTCGTGCTCACCTGTGTGCTGGTCTGGCGCCAGCGCGTCAGCCAGACGCGCCACAAGCTGCCGGTGATTCCGATGTGGCGCTCGGCGCTGCGGGTGATCGTGGCCGGCGCCGTGCTGGCCGGGCTGATCACGACCTTCAACAGCTACGAAGGCATTCCACTGCCGGTGCTGATCCTGCTGGTGCTGCTGGGCGTGTTCAGCTATATCGCGCGCCAGACCGTGTTCGGCCGCCGCATCTACGCGGTGGGCAGCAATATGGAAGCGACGCGCCTGTCCGGCATCGACGTGCGCAAAGTGAAGCTGTGGATCTTCGGCCTGATGGGGCTGATGTGCGCACTGGCTGGCCTGATCAATACGGCGCGCCTGGCGGCCGGCTCGCCGTCGGCCGGCGTGTCGGCCGAGCTGGACGTGATCGCCGCCTGCTTCATCGGCGGCACCTCGATGCGCGGCGGCGCGGGCACCGTGCATGGCGCACTGGTCGGCGCCCTCGTGATGGCGAGCCTGGACAACGGCATGTCGATGCTGGACGTGGATGCGTACTGGCAAATGATCGTCAAGGGGTTGATCCTGACACTCGCCGTGTGGCTGGATGTCGCAACGCGCGGCAACACACGCTAAGCTTCATTGGATTTATCGCTGTCAGCGCACTAATTGTCCGATGTGAGCCACGCGCTTTGGCGCGTTTTTGATCGCTGTTAAATCGGGCAATCGTGCGCGCGCCAGTGGCCGGATCTTTTCCTACACTCGACTGAACTTGTACAGCGTTTTGTTCAGTCGGGGGATGCGATGAAGACCCACAACGGTGCCAGGAGAATGTTTTTAAAAACAGGTATCGGGGCCACTGTTGCACAGTGGTTTCCGGGCCTGGCCGCCGCGCAGGCAAGCAGCGGCCCCCGGCTCGAATGGAAGCAGTTCAAGACCACCAACCAGTATCCGGCCTTCGTCAATGCCATTGCGACGATGCGCAGCTATGCCAATCAGGCCAGCCCGGGCTCGCTGTCTTACTGGTCCAATGTGCATGTCAACACCTGTCCGCACGGGGTGCCGTATTTCATTTCATGGCACCGCGGTTATCTGTATCACTTCGAGCAGCAGTTGCGCACCGTGTCCGGCAACCCCAATCTGACGCTGCCGTATTGGGATTACTACTCGTACGCGACCTTGCCAGTGGAGTTTACCGATCCGGCGCCCGGCAATCCGCTGTACGTTCCCCGGCAGAGTTCGAACGTGTACGCTGCACTCAGCATGGCGCCATTCGCGTCAACGGTGCGCAATTTTCAGCGCGGCAAGAGCAATGCGTTCGAGCCAAGCATCGAAGACGTGCACAATCCTGTCCATGACCTGATCGGCGGGGTCATGAGCACGATGCAGTCGCCACTCGACCCCATCTTTTTCCTGCATCACGCCAGCGTCGACCGCTTGACGCATGCATGGTCTCTGCTATCAGGCAAGACCATGCCCAAGTCAGCGAATCCGTATTCGTCGACCAACAGCGATATCTACTGGGCGGGCAACCATGTGTATGCGAACGGACTGAGCATCGAGCGCTACAAGACCAGAATCCCTGGCTGGCTGGGCACGACTTATGCGTCCAACGCCGTGCCGACGACGCTGCCGCCGGTCCCTGCCGCTTCTTCGGCCCGAGCGGCGCTGTTGGAACGACCGCCGTTCCAGTCGTTCAGGCCAGTGGCGGCGCGCCGCCTGTCGAATACACGGCGGTCGGTGAGTGGCGTGGCGCACGTGCCTTTCGATGAGCAATCGGTGTCGGCTTTGCTGCGGCTGGGTAAAAGCGATGCGGCTGAACTCGCACGGGTCGTTGCGCTGTGCCGTGATGGTGGTGAGTCCGATGCCCGGCAAATGGCGGGAACCATCAAGCTGGTGTTTGACAACTTGTTGGTGAGCGCGGCGGCGAAGAAGGGCGGGTTTTTCTATGCGCTGTACCTCGATATGCCGGCTGTGCTCGAGTCGCAAGCGGAGCGTGAGGCGTCGCTCATCGGCACACTGGGCGCATTCCAGATCGCCGCCGCAGCGCACCACGGCATGCCCCGGATCGAATTCGATGTGTCGTACCTGCTGTCACGGCAAGATCGCGTCAATTTTGCCGAGCTCGTGTTGTCCTGGGTGCGGGTCGATGGCGACCGTCCGCCGGCTGGCAAGGTTATCCTGGCCAACGAGATCCGGGTCGAACTCGCGCTCGCTCCGGACGATGCGCATATGTTGTCAGGGGACGCCGAGGATATCGAACGACAGCGGCTGTAGCGGGCCAGGCAGCCCAGGGCTGCGGTGTCCGCGGTCCTGAGCTGCAGCGCTGGTCGGCGTCCGTGGTGCTTACGCAGGCAGCTTCAGCTCGCCATTAACCAGGCGGGCGATCCGCAGCGGATTACCGTCCTTGAGCGCATCGGGCAGCAAGCCCGCCGGTACGTCCTGGTAGCACACGGGGCGCAGGAAGCGCTCGATGGCGGTTGCACCCACCGACGTGCTGCGTGGATCGGTGGTGGCCGGGAACGGGCCGCCGTGAACCATCGCATGCGCCACCTCGACGCCGGTCGGGAAGCCGTTGAACAGGATACGGCCAACCTTGCGTTCCAGCAGCGGCAACAGGGCGCCGGCCAGCGCATGGTCGCTCGCGACCGCATGCACGGTGGCGGTCAGCTGGCCTTCCAGATGGCGCGTCACGGCGAGCAGCTCTCCCTCATCCTGGCACGCAATCAACAGCGAGACCGGGCCGAAGATTTCTTCTTCCAGCGCCGGATTGGCCAGGAACGTGGCGGCGTCGCATTCGTACAGCGCCGCTTTCGCCGCGCAGCCCGCGCCGTCGCTGCTGCCGTGCGCAACGAGCGTCACGCCCGCGATACCGGCGCGAATGCCGACCGCGTCCGTATAGGCAGTATGGATGCCCGCGGTGAGCATCGTGCCCGCCGGCTTGAGCTGCAGCGCTGCCGTTGCCGCAGCGCGGAACGCATCGAGCTGCGGTCCGGCCACGCCGATCACCAGGCCCGGGTTGGTGCAGAACTGGCCGACGCCCATCGTCAGCGAATCGACGAACGCGCCCGCCAGCACGGCGCCGCCAGTGGCCAACGCGCCCGGCAGCAGGTAGACCGGGTTGATGCTGCTCATTTCGGCGTACACAGGAATCGGCTCCTTGCGGCGGCTGGCAATTTGCGCCAAGGCCAGTCCGCCTGCGCGCGAACCGGTAAAGCCGACGGCGCGGATCGCCGGATGGCTCACGAGATCGCCGCCAATCGCGTTGCCTTCGCCGATCAGCAGCGAGAACACGCCTTCGGGCATGCCGCAGTCGAGCGCTGCCTGCAATACGGCCTTACCGACCAGCTCGGACGTGCCCAGGTGCGCATTGTGCGCCTTGACGACCACCGGGCAGCCGGCGGCAAGGGCCGAGGCGGTGTCGCCACCGGCCACGGAAAACGCGAGCGGGAAGTTGCTGGCGCCGAACACGGCGACCGGGCCCACTGGGATCTTGCGCATGCGCAGGTCGGCACGTGGCGGCGTGCGCTCAGGCAGGGCCGAGTCGAGCGTCGCTTCGAGGAACAAGCCGTCGCGCACAACCTTGGCGAACAGGCGCAGCTGGCCGACAGTGCGGCCACGCTCGCCTTCGAGGCGCGCCGTCGGCAAGCCGCTTTCCTGGCTGGCGCGTTCGATCAGCGCCGGGCCAAGGTCGAGGATGCGCTGCGCGATCGTTTCAAGAAAATTGGCACGCTCTTCCAGGCTCAGTGCGCGGTACGGCTCGACGGCGGCGTCGGCCAGCAGGCAGGCGCGGGCCAGGTCGTCGGGCGTGGCAAGACCGAACGCAGGTTCGAGTTCCTGCTTCGTGCCCGGGTTGTAGGCACGCACGCTGCCGGCTGCGCCGCGCACGATGCTTGCGCCAATGATCATTTCTCCGCTGATGTTCATGCAATCTCCTGTGTTGAATTCATGTAGGTCAACAATGTTATACGCAATCATGACTGCGTGGAGAAGTTGGCCGACATCCTGCTTCTTATCCTGCGAAATACTTGTTAGCGCGAACATTCTGCTTGCCAGCGTCGTCTGTATTGTTTAGCATGGTTTGCAGCAAGCTAATAGTCGCAGCCCATACGCGACACATAAGAACAATCAGGAGACACCATGCCTTCCACGTACGCGCGCCAGCTTGGCGTGTTCGTGGGCGCGGTCGCGGCCATCGTCGTCGGGGCCGCTGCCACGGCCACGGCCACCGTCACGAGTGCAGCGACCGCAGCGCCATCCTCCGGCGCCGGGGTATCCGTGACTGCATCGACCATCGCCTATGCCTGGGACAGCGTCGCCATCGGCGGCGGCGGTTTTGTGACGGCCGTCGTGCCAAGCCGCAGCGAGCCGGACGTCGCCTATGCGCGCACCGACGTTGGCGGTGCCTACCGCTGGAGCGCAAGAGAGGGCCGCTGGTATCCGCTGCTCGACTGGGTCGGCGAAGACCAGACGGGCTTCCTGGGTATCGATGCACTTGCAGTCGATCCGCACAATGCCGGCAACATCTGGCTGCTGGCCGGCATCGCGTACCTGAATGGCGGCCGCACGGCCATCCTGCGCTCGACCGACTATGGCAAGACCTTCGACGTCGTCGATGTCACCGCCCAGTTTAAAACGCATGGCAATGGCTTCGGCCGGCAGAATGGCGAGCGGCTCGCTGTCGATCCGGGATCACATCAGCCGTTGAATACCCGCCTGTATCTCGGTTCGCGCCGCAACGGCCTGTTTACCAGCAACGACGCCGGCAAGACCTGGCAGAGAAACGACGCGCTGCCGGTCACGACGACGCCGAACGACGTCGGCCTGAACATCGTGCTGCCCGATCCCGCCAGCGTAAAAGATGGCCACGCGCGCCGGGTGTTCGTCGGCGTCTCGCGCTTCGCCAGCGTCGGCCCCAATCTGTACCGCAGCGACGATGCCGGCTCGAGCTTCCAGCCGGTGACGGGCGGCCCGGCCGGCCTGATGCCCCAGCGCGCCGCGCTCGATGGCGCGGGCAACCTGTATATCGCCTACGCCGACGGCGCCGGCCCGCATCCGGACAAAAGCGGCACCGAACCAATGCAACGGGGCCAGGTCTGGCGCTATGCGCTTGCCAGCGGCGCCTGGACCGACGTCACGCCGGCCGGCTGGACGCGCCCGTTCGCCGGCATCAGCGTCGATCCGGCCGACCCGCGCCGGCTCGTCGTCTCGACCATCAACACGTTCATCCCCCAGGGCGACGCCAAGGGCGACCGCATCCTGGTGTCGAACGACGCCGGCGCCACCTGGACCGACGTGATTGCGCGCGGCTTCCGGCGCGACGCCGCTGGCGTGCCATGGCTCGAAGGGCACGCCATCCACTGGGCCGGCTCGGTGGAATTCGATCCCCGCGACCCGCGCGCGGTCTGGGTCACGTCCGGCAACGGCATCTTCCGCACCGCGAACATCGACGCCGTCCCGGCCACCTGGACGTTCACGGTCAAGGGCCTGGAAGAGACGGTGCCGCTTGGCCTGGTGAGCATGCCGGGCGCACCGCTGGTATCCGCCATCGGCGACTACGACGGCTTCGTGCACGATGATCCGGCGCGCCATGGCCGCATCCACAAGCCTGAAATCGGCACCACGACAGGCCTTGACGCCGCAGCGCGCCGGCCCGGCACCCTGGTGCGGGTGGGGGACGCGATGCTGGTCACGCGCGACGGCGGCGCCACCTGGAACAAGACGCCGGCGATGCAGGGCAAGCGAGGCCAGATTGCCATCTCGGCCGACGGCGCAACGCTCGTGCACACGCCGCAGGACTCGACGACCTCGTTTCGCTCCGGCGACACGGGCGCGACCTGGACCCCGGTCGCCGGCCTGACGGGCATCCGGATGCGCGCCGTCGCCGATCCGGTGCGGGCGAACGTGTTCTACGCGTATGATGACAAGGCCCTGGTGGCCAGCAGCGACAGCGGCGCCACGTTTACGGCGCGCGCCAGCCTGCCTTCGGGCGGCTCGCGCCTGATCCGCGCGGCGCCCGAACGTGAAGGCGACTTGTGGGCCCCGCTCAAGCAGGGGGGCCTCGCGCGCTCGATCGACGGCGGTGCCAGCTTCAAGCCGGTATTCGATATCGACTATTGCGGCGCGGTCGGCTTCGGCAAGGCTGCACCGGGCAAAACGTATCCGACGGTGTTCATCTGGGGCAGTGTCAAGGGCGTGCGCGGCATCTACCGCTCGCTCGACACGGGCGCCACCTGGCAGCGCATCAACGATGACGCGCACCAGTACGGCGGCCCTGGCGACGGCCACTTCATCGTCGGTGACATGAACCGCTTCGGCGTTGTCTACATGAGCACTGCCGGACGCGGCATCGTGCACGGAAAGCCTGTTACCCAATGACCTTGAATCACACGCTGCGCCTGGCGCTTGCCGCCACCAGCCTTGGCCTCGGCCTGACCTTTGCCGGCGCCGCGCTGGCCGCACCCGACCTCGTCTTGCGCTACCACGCGCCCGCGCAGGACAACGACACCGGCTGGGAGAAGGAAGCTCTCCCGATCGGCAATGGCCGCATCGGCGCCATGGTGTTCGGCCAGCCGGGCCGCGAACACCTGCAGTTCAACGACATCACGCTCTGGACCGGCGACGACAAGACGATGGGCGCGTTCCAGCCGTTTGGTGACGTGCTGGTCGACCTGCCGGCCCATGCGACGGGCGTGACCAACTACCGCCGCACGCTCGACCTGGTGCGCGGCGTGCACACGGTCACCTACACACACGACGGCGTGAACTACAAGCGCGAAGCCTGGGCCAGCTATCCGGCCCAGGTGATCGTGCTGCGCCTGTCCGCCGACAAGCCTGGCCGCTACACGGGCAGCGTCGCATTGACCGACCGCCACGGCGCCAACCTGGCCGTCGCTGGCAACCGGCTGTACGCGGCGGGCACGCTGGCCGGCTTCGTGCTGCCCGACCAGGCGCCCAGTACCAACGTTATGTCGTACGCGAGCCAGGTGCAGGTGCTCAATGACGGCGGCAAGCTGGCCGTCGACGGCAAGCGGATCGGTTTTACGAATGCGAACTCGGTGACGCTGGTGCTTGGCGCCAGCACCAGCTTCGTGATGGATCCAGCGCGCCGCTTCGAAGGCGGCCACCCGCTCGCACGCGTGACGCAGCAAGTGAGCACGGCCGCGGCGCGGCCCGTCGACGAGCTGCGCGTCGAACACGAGCGCGATCTGGGCGGGCTGCTCAAGCGGGTCGAGCTCGATCTGGGCCCGACGCTCGCCGAGCGCCGCGCGCTGCCGACCGATGCGCGCCTGCTGGCCTACACGCGCGAAGGCGGCGACCCGGAACTCGAAGCCCAGTATTTCCAGTACGGCCGCTACCTGCTCACCGCCAGTTCGCGCGGCTCGCTGCCGGCCAATCTGCAGGGCCTGTGGAACAACAGCTATGCGCCGCCATGGAATGCGGACTACCACACCAACATCAACGTCCAGATGAATTACTGGCCAGCCGAGGTGACCAACCTCTCTGAACTGGCCGAACCGTTCTTTGGCTTCGTGAATGGTCTGGCGCCGGTCTGGCGTCAGCAGACGGCCCAGGAATTCAAGGGCAAGGATGGCGCCCCGATTCGCGGCTGGACGCTGCGCACCGAGTCGAACCCGTTCGGCGCGATGGGCTACCTGTGGAACAAGACGGGCAACGCCTGGTACGCGCAGCACTTCTGGGAGCATTACGCGTTCACGCGCGACGAGCGCTTCCTGCGCGAGATGGCCTATCCGATGATGAAGGAGGCCGCCGCGTTCTGGCAGGACTACCTGAAGGTGCTGCCTGACGGGCGCCTGGTGGCCCCGCAAGGCTGGTCGCCCGAGCACGGCCCGGTGGAAGACGGCATCGCCTACGACCAGCAGATCGTCTGGGACCTTTTCAATAACACGGTCGAAGCAGCCGGCATTCTGGACATCGATCCCGAACTGCGCGCCGAGCTGACCAATATGCGCGACCGCCTGGCCGGCCCGCGCATCGGCAGCTGGGGCCAGCTGCTCGAATGGCTGGACGAGAAACACGATCCGGTGCTCGATACGCCCCACGACACGCACCGCCACGTGTCGCACCTGTTCGCGCTGTTCCCGGGCCGCCAGATCGGGCCCGTGAAAACGCCGGAGCTGGCCGCTGCCGCCAAGCGCACGCTCGAAGCACGGGGCGACGCCGGCACTGGCTGGTCGATGGCGTGGAAGATGGCGTTCTGGGCCCGCCTGCACGACGGCGAACGCGCCCACCGCATGTTGCGCGGCGTGCTGGCCGCGCCGGGCGCCCGCGCCGCCGAGCAGGGCGGCATCTTCTCGGAACATAACAATGCGGGCGGCACCTACCCGAACCTGCTCGATGCGCACCCGCCATTCCAGATCGACGGCAATTTCGGCGCCACCGCCGCGATGGCCGAAATGCTCGTGCAATCGCACGCGGGCGAAATCCAGGTCTTGCCCGGGTTGCCGAAAGCGTGGGCCACCGGCTCGGTCAAGGGCTTGCGCGCGCGCGGCGGCTTCGAGGTCGACATCGTCTGGCGCAAGGGGCTGTTGAAGCACGTCACCGTGCGCGCGCCGTCGAACGACGGCAAGGTCAAACTGCGCTACGGCGCCTGGGTGACCGAAGTCGAGCTCAAACAAGGGCAGAGCCGCACCGTTTCTGCCTCGCTGTTCAAATAAAAAACGACACCACGAAGGAGACAACCCGCATGAAGCTGAACCAGATCGCCCGCCGCCTGACACATCTCGCGCCGCTGTGCCTGGCCTTGACGGCGCACGGCGCGCTGGCCGCGCCCGAGCTGCCGCGCCTCGAAAGCAAGGACGGTCGCCACGCCCTGATCGTCGACGGCGCGCCATTCACGATGCTGGCCGGCCAGGCGCACAACTCCAGCAACTACCCGGCGGCCTTGCCGAAGGTCTGGGCTGCGTTGAAGGATGCGGGCGCCAACACGCTCGAGATGCCGATCGCGTGGGAGCAGATCGAACCGAAAGAGGGCAGCTTCGACTTCAGCTTCCTCGACACGCTGGTGAAACAGGCGCGCGACCACAAGATCCGCCTCGTGATCGTCTGGTTTGGCACCTGGAAGAACACGGGGCCCGGCTACCTGCCGGAATGGGTCAAGTTCGACAACGCGCGCTTCCCGCGCATGAAGGACAAGGACGGCAAGACCGTCTACAGCCATTCGCCGTTCGCCGAAGAGACGCTGGCGCTGGATCGCCGTGCGTTCGTGCGCATGATGGAGCACATCAAGAAGATCGACAGCGCGCACCGCACCGTGATCCTGGTGCAGGTCGAGAACGAAGTCGGTACGTACGGGGTGGAGCGCGACTACGGCGCGCGCGCCCAGGCCGCGTTCGCGCAGCCCGTGCCGGCCGCCGTCGTGGCGCGCCAGACGCCGAAGGTCCAGGGCGTCACGAGCGGGACCTGGTCCCAGGTGTATGGCGACTACGCCGCCCAGTACTTCCATTCGTGGGCCATCGCCAGCTACATCGAGTCGATCGCCAGGGCCGGCCGCGCAGTCTACGACTTGCCGATGTTCGTCAACAACGCACTGCGCGAACCGGCGCTGGACGGCAAACCTGCAGCACTGTGGAAGGACGGCGGGGGCTTCGCCAGCGGCGGGCCGACCTATGACGTGCTCGATATCTACAAGGTGGCCGCGCCCCACATCGACTTCGCCGCGCCCGACATCTATATGCCGGAATCGAAAAAAGTCACGGCGGTCCTCAAGTCGTTCCAGCGGCCCGATAACGCATTGATGATCCCGGAGATGGGCAATGCACCCGGCTACGCGCGCTATGTGTACCAGGCCCTGGGCATGGGCGCAATCGGCGTGGCGCCGTTCGGCCTGGATTATGCCGAATACAGCAACTACCCACTGGGCGCCAAGCATACCGACAAGCGGATGGTCGAACCATTCGCCAAGGTGTACGGCGTGTTTGCACCGATGACGCGCCAGTGGGCGCGCTGGGCGTTCGAGGGCCGCACCTACGGCGTGGCCGAGGGCGACGACCGCGCCGCGCAGACGGTGGCCATGAAGGGCTGGACCGCGAACGTGTCGTTCCGCGAGTTCCAGTTCGGCGAGCGCCAGTACCTGAAAGACAAGAACGAGTACCAGTCGGGCACCGAGCAGCCGGGCGGCGGCGTCGCGTTCGCGCAGATCGGCGACAACGAATTCGTCATCGTCGGCCAGCAGGCGCGCGTGAAGCTCTCCGGCAGCGGCGCCAACGACGGGAAGCCGTCGATGCTGGCGCGGGTCGAAGAAGGGCGCTTCGACGCCAGCGGCAAATGGGTCATGGAGCGCAACTGGAATGGCGACCAGACCGATTACGGCCTGAACCTGCCGGCCACGCCGACCGTCCTCAAGGTCCGGCTGGGCACGTATACCGAATAAGCGTAACAAGTAATAAGCATAACAAGTACACAACAGGAGATCGACAAATGCGTATGACACAAGTGGCGGCCGCAGTAGTGATGCTGGCGGCAACCGGGGCCGATGCAGGCACCTTCCAACAGACCGCGACCGGTATCGAAGTCAAGCCCGACAGCGGCGCCAAGGTGGTGCGGCTGAACCTCATGAGCGACAACATCGTCCAGGTGGTCAAGCTCGACCAGGCCGACAAGACGCTCACGCCATCCCTGATGACGGTCGCCAAGCCATGCGCCAGCAGCTGCGCCTTCACCGTCACGCCCGGCAAGGACTCGGTCCAGCTCAAGGCCGGCAAGATCGCCGCCACCGTGTCGCTCAAGGATGGCCAGGTCGCCTTCTTCGACGCGAACGGCAAGCGCTTCCTGGCGCAGGCGTCCGAATCGATGCAGCCCGTGAACGTGGGCGGCAAGCCGTTCGTGGCGATCAAGCAGGGCTTCAACCACGGCACGAAGGATGCGTATTACGGCCTGGGTCAGCACCAGAACAACCAGATGAACTACAACGGCGAAGACGTGCTGCTCCAGCAGCACAATATGATCGCCGCAGTGCCGTTCGTCGTGTCCGACAAGGGTTATGGCGTCCTGTGGGACAACAATTCGATCTCGCGTTTCGGCGACCAGACGCCGTACGCTCTGATGTCGCGTGACCTGGTGCTGCGCGGCGCCGATGGCAAGAGCGAAGGCCTGACGGCCCGCTACTACATCGGCGGCAAGCTGGCGCTCACGCGCCAGGAGAAAGACATCGATTACCAGTACCTGAAGGACCTCGACGAGAACTGGCCGAAAGAGCTCGGCCCGCACAAGGACCTGAAGGACGTGCGCGTGGTCTGGGAAGGCACGATGAGCAGCGACAAGCCGGGCGTGCACAAGATGCAGCTGTACTCGTCGGACTACGCGACGCTGACCGTCGACGGCAAGCAGGTCATGGACGTCTGGCGCATGGGCTGGAACCCGTGGTACCACAACTTCGAAGTCAAGTTCGCCAAGAACAAGCCGGTCAAGCTGCACCTGGAATGGAAGCCATCGGGCGGCATGGTCGCGATCACCCACAACAATCCGTTGCCGGCGCCGGAGCGCCATTCGCTGACGCTGTCGTCCGAGATCGCCGAAGCGATCAACTACTACGTCATCAGTGGCGAGAACATGGACCGCGCGATTGCCGGCTACCGCCACCTGACCGGCCAGCAGCCGATGATGCCGAAGTGGTCGTACGGCTTCTGGCAATCGCGCCAGCGCTACGAGACGCAGCAGCAGCTGCTCGACACGGTGACCGAATACCGCAAGCGCGGCTGGCCGCTCGATAACATCGTGCAGGACTGGTTCTACTGGCCCGAAGATGGCTGGGGTTCGCACGACTTCGACCAGAAGCGCTTCCCGGACCCGAAGGGCATGGTCGACGCGGTGCACAAGCAGAACGCGCGCATCATGCTGTCGGTGTGGGGCAAGTTCTACGCCAATACCGACAACTACAAGGAGCTCGAGTCCAAGGGCTATATGTGGACCAAGAACGTCGAGAATGGCTCGCGTGACTGGGTCGGCAAGGGTTACCTGAACAGCCACTACGATCCGTATACCAAGGAAGCGCGCGACATCTACTACCGTCAGCTGAAGACGAAACTGGTCGACCTGGGCTTTGACGCCTGGTGGATGGACAATACCGAACCCGATGTGCTGTCCAACAGCCGCCTGGAAGACTTCAAGGAACTGATCGGCCCGACCGTGTATGGCGCCGGCGAAATCACGTTCAACCCGTACAGCCTGGTGAGCACGGGCGCGATGGCCGATGGCCTGGCGCGCGACCAGCCGGACAAGCGCCAGTTCATCCTGTCGCGTTCGGGCTTTGCCGGCATCCAGCGTAATTCGGTGGCGGTATGGAGCGGTGACACGGTCGGTCGCTGGAACAATCTGTTCGACCAGATCGCATCGGGCACGAACATGTCGATGTCGGGCATCCCGAACTGGACCCATGATATCGGCGGCTACGCCCAGGAAGTGCGCTACCAGACGGGCGACGTGGGCTCGGCCCAGGAAAACCGCGTCACCTCGCGCGCCGAAGCCAATCCAGAAGACATGAAGGAATGGCGTGAGCTGAACCAGCGCTGGTTCCAGTTTGGCGCGTTCACGCCGCTGTTCCGCTCGCACGGTGAAGTGGTCAAGCGCGAGATCTACAATATCGCCAATGGCGACGACACCATGCGCGACAATATGGTGTGGTACCTGAAGCTGCGCTATCGCCTGATGCCCTACATTTACACGATGGCGGCCGACACGCACTACGGTTCGGGCACGATGATGCGTGGCCTGGTGATGGACTTCCCGCACGACGAGAAGGTCAAGAACATCAAGGACCAGTACATGTTCGGCCCATCGTTCCTGGTGGCGCCGGTGTACGCGTACAAGGCCACGTCGCGCCAGGTGTACCTGCCGGCGGGCGCGGACTGGTATGACTTCCATACGGGCGAGCGCTTCAAGGGCGGCGCCACGCGCACCGTGCAGGCGCCGCGCGAGCGCATGCCGCTGTTCGTCAAGGCCGGCTCGGTCATCACGGCGGGCCCGGTGACGCAGTACGTCGACGAGAAGCCGGATGCGCCGGTCACGCTGTTCGTGTATGCAGGCGCCAATGGCGAAGCCACGCTGTACGAGGATGACGGCGTGACCAATGCCTACGAGCGTGGTGAGGCCAGCCGCATCCGCATCGCCTACGACGACAAGACGGGCGTCGTGCAGATCGGCGAGCGCGCCGGCCAGTACAAGGGCATGCCGATGAAGCGCGAGTTCAAGGTGCGCGTCATCAAGCCGGGCGTGTCGACGGCGGAGAATCTGGACGCGGCCGACAAGACCGTGGTTTATGACGGCAAGCCGGTGACCATCAAGCTGTAATCATTACGGCGCTTAGCAACAGCCGGGTGCCAGCATGCGCCCGGCTTTTTTCATACTGACATCCATGAAAAATCTCGCGTATTCACTCGCCCTGGCCGCCATGCTGCACCTGGGACCAGCTGGCGCTGCCAACCAGATCGCGGCGGATCATCCGAATCTGGCCTACACAGGGCGTATCGACTTGACCGATGCGAAGGCGCCGGTCCTGAGCTGGCCCGGCACGTCGATTGCCGGCAACTTCGCCGGGACCTCGCTGGCGATCGTCCTCGACGACCAGCACGGCAAGAACTACTTCAATGTGTTCGTCGATGGCGACACCACGCGACCCGTCATCCTGCAGCTGGAGAAGGGCAGCAAGACCTATCTGGTCGCCAATGGCCTGGCACCGGGCGCGCACCGTTTTCTGCTCACCAAACGCACCGAGGGCGAGGAGGGCGCCACCGTCTTCAAGGGCATCGAGCTCGATGACAAGGCGACGCTGGCGCTGCCGCCCCCACGGCCGACGCGCAGGATCGAATTCTTTGGCGATTCAATCACGAGCGGCATGGGCAATGAAGCGCCCGACGACGGCCGGGACGATCTGGGCAAGGACAAGAACAACTACCAGTCCTATGCGTCGATCGCGGCGCGCCAGCTCGGCGCCGAAGCGCACATCACGTCGCAGAGCGGCATCGGCGTCATGATCAGCTGGTTCCCGTTCACGATGCCGGATTTTTATGACCAATTGAATGCCGTCGGCGACAACGACAGCCGCTGGGATTTCAAGCGCTGGACGCCCGATGTCGTCGTCGTCAACCTGATGCAGAACGACAGCTGGCTGATCGGGCGCGATCACAAGCTGCAGCCGGAACCGACGGATGCGCAGCGCATCGCGGCGTACCAGGCGTTCGTTGCCCGCGTGCGCGCGCTGTATCCGAAAGCGTACATCGTCTGCGCGCTGGGGAGCATGGACGCGACCCGCGCTGGCTCCGTATGGCCCGGCTACGTCACGTCGGCGGTGGCGAACCTGCGCGCATCAGGCGACGCGCGCATCGATACGCTGTTCTTCCCGTTCACCGGCTATGGCCAGCATCCGCGCGTCAAGCAGCATCAGGCGAATGCAGATTTGCTGACCGCATTCGTGCGAACAAAGATGGGCTGGACGCGGGCCGAGTAGCGGTGCAGTGCCTGTCATGCGGTGAGCGAGAGCGTTGCACTCTCGCCAGCGCGGCTGGTCGTTAATATACCGGCCCCTGTGGGTAGCTGCTTGTATGCCTCGTCCTTATGCGGCCGACGAGGAAGCGGATTGCTCGTCCGTCGCAGCAGGCACCACCATATGGTAGTCCCGGAGCATCGCCATGAACGGTGGTGCGATGCCGGCTGCGGCAGCTTCGGCTTCGGTCATGGGAAACGATTTCGGTATGAAGCCTGGTTCAACGGCGCGCAGCGGCCAGTCCGGCGTGTTGATTGCCGTCTTGCCAATTGCGACAAGGTCGGCGCCTTCGCCCAAAGCAAATTCCACATCGCTCGCGACCTTGACGCCACCGCAGGCAATCAGTGCAATGTTCGCCGGCATGACTTTCCTGAAGCGATGGAGGTCGGTCTCCTGGCTGTTAGGATATTTCCAGGTAATCGCACCCACCTTCGGTGCGGAAATGTGAACGTAATCGACATTCAGCTTCACCAGCCACTCGATCACTTGCGTCGTCTCATCGATGTCGAAGCCTTTTTGCGCAGGTGAATCCTCGGGCAGGAGGCGAACGCCCACGATGAAATCAGCAGGGACCGCTTGTTTGATCGCCTGGACGGTCCGAATCAGCAAGCGCGCGCGATGTTCGAGCGCGCCGCCCCATTGGTCGGTACGCAGGTTGGTTTGGGTACTGAGAAATTGCGTGAACAAGTAGCCATTGGCACCGTGCACTTCCACACCGGACAGGCCGGCCGTGTAGGCACGCTTCGCAGCAGCGACGAAATTCTGGATGATCTCCTCGATCTCCGTCTCTTCCAGTGCCCGCGGTGTTTCGAAACCTGGAAAATCAAGCGTCACGGCACTCGGCGCGGTAGGCTGCTCGCCCGTGATATCGCGCGGCGAGCGTACCCCGCCGTGAAAGAGCTGGAGAATCGTCAGTGCATTGTTTTCCTTCCCGATCGCGGCCAGTTTCGCAAGACCGTCGATGTGGGTGTCCGAGAAACAGCCCATCTGACCAGCCCATGCCTTTGCATTGGGTTGGACATGGCTCGCGGCCGAGATGATCATCCCGAACCCGCCTTCCGCGCGCAGGGCAAGCCAGTGCAGTTCGGCGTCGCTGAGCGTGCCGTCGTCATGGCTTTGGCTGTTCGTCATGGGCGCGAGCACAGTGCGGTTTTTCTGGGTGTGACCGGTTTGAAGCTGGAAGGAAGACATTACGTTTTGCATTTGCGATATCCTTTATCGGTCGTTGGCATTAGTTGGCTTTGGTTGGCTTCAGGTGTCGTTACTGCGATCGAATCACATGAACAGGGCGCGCGTCAGGCGCATGTTGTAGTCCATGTCGGGATTCGACGTACTGTCGCCCACCCGCTCGGCAATGGCAGAAAAGGCCAGATCACGCCGCGTCGGCAAGCGATCACGTTCTGCTGCGGCGAGTGCCGCAGGAATTTCGAGGTGCGTGAGATCAGTGCAATAGCAGGGCGCTCCTGGCTGCTGACGCCAAGACTGCGCCAATGTGCCTGCCTTGACCGCGTCCAGGCCGGTATCGTGAACCAAGGCCATGGCGACATTGCAGTCGCGCGCATTATTCGCCGCGACGGGAATTGCGATGCGGTCGTGCGCGCCCTCGGGCCTGCCTTTTTTCGCGAACGAATCGGCACCAATCGCGTTCCATGCTTTCGCTACGGGTCGGCCTAATTGTTCGGAAACCCATTCGCTTTCAGCTTGACCAGCTTCGATCGCATCGATGGTTCCGTCGCGCTGCGGATAATAATTTGATGTGTCGATGATGACGGTATCCGCTGGCAACCCTTGCAGCAGCGGCGCAATCGCGACAATACTGCAAAGCGGGATAGAAAGAATCACCACATGAGCATCTGCGACAGCTTCTGCGACAGCTTCTGCACTCGTGACCGCGCGCGCCCCGAATTCTGTCACCTCAGCCGGTATCGTTTCCGGGCCGCGCGAATTGGCAACCTCAATCTCATATCCCGCAGCGCTCAGCTTGCGCGCCAGCGTTCTGCCAATGTTGCCTGTCCCTAGAATTCCGACCTTCATCACATTCTTTCAACAGTGTCTGTCTGGCGCTGCGTTTCGGTTCATCACTCTGCCGGATGCCCCAGCCCATCCAGGGTCACGCGCAGATCGTCAAAATCTCCCTCGGTAAGCTGGCAGAGCGATTTGATTCTGTCGGGAACGCGACGGATGTCCGACTCGAGCGCACGTCCGACCGGCGTCAGGTCCACCATCACACGACGTTCGTCGCCTGGGTCGCGTGTTCTGGTCACCAACCCGGCCCCCTCGAGACGTTTGACCAGCGGCGTGATCGTGCCCGTGTCCATTCCCAACCGGTTGCCAAGAATGCCGACGGACACCGGCGCGCCATCAAGCAATTCCAGCATGACCAGATACTGTGGAAAGGTCAGGCCCAGGGGCTCCAGAATGGGTTTGTGCAAGCGCACCATGCGATTTGCCGCGCCATACAAGGCAAATGACAGCTGGGCACCGAGGTCGTTTCGTTTCGTGTTCATGGTATCTATTCTACTAGAATCTTGTGCACTAGATGAATGGTCGGCCCAGTCAATGCGTTGCGAAGACGGCGACTGACGCGGCACGTGCGTCGCGTGCTGCGCTTGACAGCGCCACAAGCTCCATCATATCTTGTGCGCTAGAGTTATGTACAAGATAGTTATGCTCGCTAGAGGATTTTTCATGTGCCGAGAAATCCGGCTGGCGAGAGCTGACCGCTCGACCTTACTCATTCAAGCAAAAATTCAACGGAGCGTTCTCATGAAAATTGGCATTCTCGGTACCGGCAACATCGGCAAGACCCTGGTCACGAAACTGAGCCTGGCCGGCCACGACATCAAGGTGGCCAATTCACGCGGCCCGGAGACGATCGATGCCGACATCCTGCGCCACGGCGCGCGCGCTGCCACGTCCGCTGACGCGGTCGTCGACGTCGATGTCGTCATCCTGTCCACGCCGCTCGGTGCCATCCCCAGGATTGCGCCGCTCATCGCTGCCTTGCCCCAGCACGTGGTCGTGATCGATACATCCAACTACTATCCTGCGCGCGACACCAGGATCGACGCGATTGAAAGCGGCATGGCCGAGAGCGTATGGGTTGCCGGTGAGCTGGGTCGACCCATCGCCAAGGCGTGGAACGCGATCACGTCAGCGTCGTTTGCCGAAAAGGGCGTGCCCGCAGGCGCCGCCGGCCGGATCGCCATCCCCGTGGCCGCAGATGGCGATCGCGAACGCGAGGTTGCGATGACCCTCGTCGAAGAGACTGGCCTTGACGCCTTTTATTCGGGCACGCTGGCCGATTCCTGGCGCCAGCAGCCCGGGGCGCCTTGTTACTGCACCGACTTGCGCCTTGAGGAGATGCCGCCAGCGCTCTCCACGGCGGAGCGCGAACGTCTGCCCAAGCGTCGTGAGCTGGCGATCCAGGCAATCATGGAGCGGGTCGGCGATCACACGACCAATCCGGATTCTGACTACGCCGTGCGCCTGACCCGCGCGCTCTTCATGTGAAGACGGCCATGAATCCAGGCACGAGCGTCTTCTTCTTCGTCGTCATCATGCCGGGCATGGCGCATGACCAGAGCGAGGTGTGACATGGCGCGCCAGATGATCATCGGTATGCACCTGGGTAACGGCTATGGCGCGTTGGCCGGCGCCTGGCGGATGCCGGGCGTTGACCCCACCAGCTATACGAGCTTTGATGTCAAGGTCCGGCAGGCGCAGGCCGCCGAGCGTGGCAAGATCCAGTTCCTCTTTTTGCCTGATGGTCCCAGTGCAGTCGCCGCCGACATCGAGTATGAGGCGCCTGGCTTTAACCTCGACGTGATGATGACGCTCGCCGCAGTTGCCCGCGGGACCGAACGGATCGGCATGGTAGCGACCGGCTCCACGACCTTCAATGAGCCGTTTAACCTTGCCAGGCAATTCAAGGCGCTTGACGTCATGAGCCATGGCCGCGCCGGTTGGAATGCGATCACGTCGGCCGGCGACGATGTCGCCGCGAACTACGGCGTGCGGATTCCGTCCAGCGCGGATCGCTATGCTCGGGCGCACGAAATGGTCCAGCTCGTCCAGGCGCTTTGGGGCAGCTGGGGCAAGGATGCCTGGGTGCATGACCAGGACAGCGGCCAGTTCGCCAGGTCGGCCGATGTCGCGCCAATTAACCTGGGCGGCAAGTTCGTTGCGTCGCGCGGACCGCTCTATATTCCGCCATCGGAACAGGGGCAGCCCGTGATCTTTCACGCAGGCGGCGCGAGCGAGAACGCGCTTGCCCTGGCCGGCCGTTATGCCAGCGCTGTCATCGGCGCGGCATTCAGCATCGAGGATGCGCAGGCGCAGCGCGCTGCCTTTCGCAATGCCGCGCAACGTGCCGGACGCAACCCGGACGACATCAAGTTCATCCCCGGCCTGATGACGACGATCGCAAGCGACAAGCGCGCCGCATTGGATCGTCGCATCATCCTCACCGAACGCGCTTTCCCGCAGCGCGTCGCTTATCTGCAGCAAATGCTGGGGGTGCGGATCAGCCTGGCCGGGCTTGATCAGCCTTTATCGCCAGACCAGCTGGCCACGGCACGCCCGTCGAGCGATCCCCGCTCCAGCCATGCGTTAAGAATCGCCCGCGAGGGGTGGAGCCTGCGTGACGTACTTGCCCATGGCGTCATTGATTACCAACCCGTCGTGGCCGGGCCGCCAATCGAGGTTGCCGACCATATGCAGCGCTGGTTCGAGGAAGAAGCGGCCGACGGCTTTTGGGTTGCGCCGGATGTTTATCACGATGGCCTCGAGGACTTCGTCAACGACGTCGTGCCGATCCTGCAGCAGCGCGGCCTGTTCCACCTCGATTACGAGGGCAAAACGCTGCGTGACCATCTCGGTGTACCTGTCCAATACGGGATTGATCAGCGCACCAGGGGGTGAATCTGCACGCGCCGCTCGACTTCATACCAATAAATAACCGGAGAACGATTATCGAAGCCAACAATAGCCCCCTTATTTTTCTGATGGGCGTCACCGGCCAGACCGGCCACCTCATCCTGGAAGATTTCGACAAGAACCCGGGCGACGTGCGTCTGCGTATCGGGGTGCGCAAACAGAAGGATCTGGAGCGCCTGCGCGCCGAAGGGCGCGATGCGGTGCTGTTCGACCTCGACGATCCGCGCACCATGGGTCCTGCCCTGTGCGGTGTCGATCGGCTCAATATCCTGACCGGTTACACGATCGCGATGACGCATCAGACGAAGTGGCTGGTCGACGCCGCCAGAAAGGCCGGCGTCAAGCACATCGTCAACCAGGGCGTCTTTGCTGCCGACGATTGCACCGATTCAAAATATTCCTGGTTCGCCCTGGTCGAGGCGTATATCGAGGCAAGCGGAATCGCGTGGACGCATTTGCATCCGAACGTGTTCATGGAAGGCATGCTGAGCGTATCGCCACCGACAGGCGGTTCTTTCCCTGTCTTCTGGGGTGAGCAGCGGGCCGGCTACATCGCGCTCGCCGATCTTGCGGCAGCGACCGCCAAAGTCCTGCGCGATGGTCCCGTACAGCATGCATCGAAAAATTATTACTTCAGCACTGAAACCCTGAGCGGTCCGGAACTCGCCGCAATGATGAGCAGCGTCCTGGGACGCACGATTACGTGCGACGTGCGGCATCCCAGGGATATGGAAGCCCTCTTCAAGTCAGGCGCACTGGACGTCGAGAACTGGTACGCCAAAAGTTCGATCGAATTCTGCACGCAACTTTCCGACGGACGGATGGGCTATGTCGGCACCGTTCGCGACGATGTGCCGTACCTGCTGGGGCGCCCTGCGATCGGATTTCGCGCGTGGCTGGAAACGCACAAGACCCGGTTACTTGAATTGGTCGATCAACCTCGCGCGTGACCCATGCCAGCCCCCATGCCAGCCCCCGTGTTGCCGGCCGAGTTGACGAATCAGCCCGGCGCGGCCAGACGCACTATCTTAATTCACCAGTTACCGGAGAGCATCCATGACAGATAACACCAGCCCCCTCATTTTTTTGATGGGCGTCACCGGCCAGACCGGTCGCCACATCCTGGAAGATTTCGACAAGAATCCCGGCGATGCACGCATCCGTATTGGCGTGCGCAAGCAGGAGGATCTCGAGCGTTTCCGCAATGAAGGACGGGATGCCGTACTGTTTGACCTCGACGATCCGCTTACATTGGGGCCTGCGCTTTGCGGCGTCGATCGACTCAATATCCTGACCGGGTACACGATCGCCATGACGCACCAGACGAAGTGGCTGGTCGATGCAGCCAAGAAAGCAGGCGTGAAGCACATCGTCAACCAGGGCGTGTTTGCCAATGAAGACTGCACGGACTCGAAGTTCTCCTGGTTCGCATTGGTCGAGTGCTATATCGAGGCCAGCGGCATCGCCTGGACGCACCTGCACCCGAATATGTTCATGGACGGAATGTTGAACGTGTCGCCGCCAAAGGGTGGATCGTTCCCCGTGTACTGGGGCGAGGAGCGCGTCGGTTACGTGTCTATCGCTGATATTGCTGCGGTGACTGCCAAGGTGTTACGCGACGGACCCGCGCATCACGCATCGAAGAATTATTACCTCAGTACGGAGGCATTGTCGGGCCCCGAGCTCGCCACGATATTGAGCGACGTTCTGGACCGGCCCATCACCTGCGACGTGCGCCAGCCAGCGGACATGGAAGCGAAGATCAAGGCCGGCGGGTTGAAGGTGGAGGACTGGTATGCGAAAAGCTCGATTGAATTCTGCACCCAGCTGGCCGACGGGCGACTGGGCTATTTCGGCACCGTGCGCGACGACATGCCCTACCTGCTTGGCCGGCCCGGAACGAGCTTTCGTGACTGGGCGAGCGCACACCGGGATGCATTGCTCGACATGGTGAATCAGCCCGCTGACGAGACACCTGCAACATAAATAGATGGCTTGTCGGCGAAAGCCGTGCATGGCGCGCTTCGTCGCGAGAAGCGCCGCCGTTTCGCTCGGGGAGCCGGTGTAGTGCTCTGGCACAACCCCCAATCTGCGACCGCATTCGAACTCACCATAGGATACTCATGACAACGAAACTCGTTCATCCCACGACCGAAAGGGCATCTGGCGACATGCTGCTGTTTTCTGACGCTACCCGTAGTCGCCGCTCCATTCGCGGTTTTCTTGATAAGCCCGTCTCTGATGGCCTGATTCGCGAGGTGCTGGAAGATGCGCAATACGCGCCATCCAACTGCAATACCCAGCCATGGAACACGCATGTCGTACAGGGAGAGAAGCTCAAGCAGCTTTCACAGCTGCTGCATGCCAGGAACGATGCAGGGGAGTTCACGCCGGATTTCTCATTCGATGTGAACGACTTTTATGGCGAATATCGCGAACGCAACAACGCACTTGGTAAAGCCTATTACGAAGCCATGAACGTCATGCGCGAAGACAAGGAAGCCCGGCACCGCGCAGGCGCGATGAATTATTCATTTTTCAATGCGCCTCAGGCCGCGTTCCTGTTCATGCCGTCGTTCGGTGACAATGTCCGCGTCGCAGGCGACATGGGCATGTATGGGCAGACTCTGCTGCTTTCGCTCGCAGCGCGGGGATTGGGTGGCATCCCGCAAACGGCGCTGGGCTTCTTCGCAGGCACAATCCGCGAGTTCCTCGGGATCCCCGACGAACTGAAACTGCTGTTCGGCATCTCGTTCGGCTATCCCGACGAAAGTGCGCCGGGTAACCGTGTGCGCATGGATCGTGTACCTCTCGATACCAGTGTAACGTTCCACGTCTAAAAGATTGCAGGAACATCGCTGTCCCCGGTTCCTGCACCTCATTGCGGGGTTCCGGTTGCAACGACATAGCGCATCACGACACCAGCAGCTTTACCGACTTCAGTTGCACGCTGTCCGGCCCAGCATAAATGGTGAAAGGGCCGGGCTCGACGACGCACTTCATGTCGATGCTGTAGAACGCGAGGGCGGCTGGCCGGATGTCGAACACCACCGTGCGTTTCTCCCCCGGCTGCAGGGTCACGCGACGAATGCCTTCAGTTCCCGCACAGGGCGCGCAAGTAGGGGTCACGCAAGTAGGGGGCAAGTCTGACATTTGGACACGAACTCTTTCCTAGTGCGTTCAACGAAGCATCCATTAACAGACTTCTTGTTAAGCTCGTGTCTGAATGTCAGACCTCGTATATTGAAGATGCCAGCGCACCAGTAGATAATCATGGTGATGTGGCCGGTCGGGGTGACACTGTTCAGACTGAGTGCCATTGAGCACGTGGGTCAGATTGGTG
>Ga0308158_10001175_pt1 | contig 29811 bp, 45 predicted proteins | sample PhyBR2_FD_201038 | JGI IMG/M metagenome (GOLD analysis project Ga0308158, IMG submission 201038) | Phyllosphere microbial communities from UC Gill Tract Community Farm, Albany, California, United States - DLSLB.R2 | ecosystem: Host-associated > Plants > Phyllosphere > Unclassified | place: USA... | reverse complement strand
AGAAAGCAATTATCAATGACTTACAATAACAGACGCTGATAAACAACAGGCAGAAAAAAAGCCCTGATTTATTGCTAAACCAAGGCTTTTATTCATTTTTTTGACTAAACCTGATCATTGGTGATCATCTTTAATCGGGAATTTTGGTGGAGGTGGCGGGAGTTGAACCCGCAAACATCAAACACAATAAAACTCAATCAAACTCAGACCTTTTGAATACAAGGGTTTGCACTTTTAATTTCTAATAGAATATGACTGTTTTACACGTCAGTCTGTCAAAAAACCTGTCAAAACATTATTCATTTCAACTAGGCATTCTGTGAAAGGTTCAGATGTCTTTGTAGAATAGATAAATTTTATACATTTTAACTTGAATATTTTATAATCGATAATTATATACCTATAAATATAAAGGAGTTTCTATGGATCTTATAATTCGTTTTTTTGTTTGGGTTGCTAATTGCTTTTTAAGTGGGAAAGCTCAAGCGGTAGGGATTGCAGCATTTGGTGCTATTATTTCTTATGCGTTATTTAAAATTTCACCTACTGTATTTAGTGCAGCATATTTCATATACCCAAACCTTGAACAATATATTTTTGAGCACTTGTTTGTTGCCAAGCTGATTTTGCTTCTAGTTTTTATGACACCACTTTCCATTGGGAGTTTCATAGCAATCCAGCAACTTAAGTCTATTTACCACAAAGAAAGCTATAGACATTTTTAATAAAAAAGCCCTTCTATAATTAAGGACTTTTTTAATATCGATACATAACAAATATCAATAAAAGGCTGAAAATTCACGTTATCTTTATGTTTTTTCTATAGTTTGTAAAAGTCCCTGCAAAATAAATGCAAAATTCCTGCAAAACTATTATCGAAGATATAGAAAAGATTGACCGTTCTGACGGCATGAAGTCACGAATATTTGGTGCTATTTTCACTTTCGATATAGAATCAATGTTTAGCTAAGATTAATAAAAAAATGTCCAAATATTAAAAACTTAATCATTTAGGCAATTAAACAAAAAAATCCGTGTGATAAAATACGAACTCTTTTACAATCAATCTCATGCAAAAATGAAAAAAATCGCTTTAGCTTTTTTAGCAACCTTATTTATAAATAGTCTTCATGCTGGTGAGACAGGCTCCCTAAGTGGAATGGTTGTTACAAATGAAACTGTTATTAGTAACAACTTCACTTACCCAAAAAATATACACACAAAATATTATGCAAATGACCAGAGCCAAAATGCTGTACTTATTGCTTATACAACATTATATAAGATAGGCTCAAATAGCCTTAGTGTTGAAATTAAGGATAAAAATGGTAATAAAGTTGATGAATGCAAATTTAAAACAATCAATGTAACAGAAGCACCTTGGACGCATACTATTTCTTGTGATTGGGGAGGACGCCAGCCTTCAGGTGGACTCACTTTCAATATCATGAATACTTATAGCGGGAAAAAAGAAAAACTAGGGGAGCTTTACTTATCAGAAGTTAAATAAGCTAACAAAAAATAATTCAAATCAAATTTAAGTATATTTTAGATCTTTAAATTGCCTCCCGTAATTAACCCTAAAATCAACTTTATAAGAAAGCCCTCGCTCAGAGGGCTTTCTCAATTCACACACTGAACACAAACAGTGACATGCACCTTTGTCGAAATCGAATGCGCTGTGCAGCCTGATAGAAGGAGGCACAGCAAAATGATTCTTAAACCCATAGACGCAGTTTTGCTAAATGAGCTTTACGATCTGCTAGACCATTAGTACCACCATTGATTCTGCGAGTAATAGCCATCACGTCATCTTTGTCAGCTAAAGCATTCAGACCGTTATCAGACCAAAACTTGCAAGCAACCATCAGACCAATGCTTGCTGTAGCCACAATCTCAGGATTGTTTTCAAAGTCGATGCCGAGCTGCTGACCATACTTGCGATAATTGGCACGCCCAGTCAATTGAATTGGGCCACGACCTTTAAATCGCTTTCCATCCCCTGCTTGTGTATTACCTAAATCTTTTCGGCCTTCATACGCGGCACCTGACGCGATTTCCTCCATGTAGCGGAAGTTGCCAGACTCGTGTGCAAGTTGGGCAAGGAAGTGGATAAGGCGAAGCGAGTTGTCCAGAATACCAAAGGTTCGCAGATGAACATTAGCAGCAAGCCCAAGTTCTTCAGCACGCGCTTGGCTGGTACCTAATTTTTTAAATACAGCGGTCAAGGTGCCACGGCCAATGATGCCGTCATCATGCACACCTACTGCTTTTTGGAGTTTCTTAATTTGGGCTAGATTCATCATTATCTCCATGCAATTCAGGCTGCGCTTTTAACCGTGCAAAAACACCTAAAACACTACTTAAAAAACCCAGCCAAGCAACCCATGAATGCGGCATTAACTGCTTAATTTCTTCTGGCACCACAGACCATACTTGTGGGAAATATGTGCCAAATTGCCAAAGAAACTCAAAAGCTGCATACATGAAGACGTAAAAAAAGGTGCTTAATGCGCCTACTTGTACCGACTTGAGTTTCCAAGCCTGCTTCCAGTTATCAATCAGTTTCATTTCACCTTCCTTCAAGTATTAAAAAACCGCCATAAGGCGGCATATCATTTGGTACATTATTCCTTCAAATCTTCTCTGGCTTCTTTAAGCTCTTTCACCACTTCAATAATGGTCTTCCCCTCCTGTTTATTGATAAAGTTAAAAGTCCACCGAACCACAGCCCAACCCGGTAACCCACACACGAAGAAAAAACCACCCAAAGCGATCATCCCCCAAATATCAGTTACCCACTCATGTAGCCCCCATTTCACGATAATGAAAGCACCACCAGTCAGACTTGATACAACCGTACAAATCAAACCTACAGCCCACTCTTGTGGCGAGCGTGGCAAACGCATCATGATGACAACCGTTGCAACTAGTGCTATCGCTAAAGTGACCATAATCGCTGCACCGTAGAACTTTAAAAACGCAGCAAAACCACTTGTGGACACTGGTTCCATTTATTTCCCCCTAATTTTTGGCAATAAAAAAGCACCCGTAGGTGCTGAACATAATTAAGCATTAAACCCCGATCATCTTGCTTGCATGAGCAGACCAATTAGTTGCTGCTTGATATGCAGCTAAGGATGCGGAAGGAACTTTTATAATACATGTTGATTTAAGAGATTGAAATGCAGATGACTCTAAAGTTGGTGGAGTAGTACGCAAGCACCTAATTTCTAAACACTCAACCCAACCTGAGAATGCACCACTTTCGATTATTGCAAGCGACTCCGGTAATGTTAAATATTTCCCTTTAGACCAGTTCGCAAATGCACTACTTCCAACCCTAGCAACACCCGCAGGTAGTACAAGATCAGTAGCTTTCACCCAATATGCAAATGCACTATTAGGTATTATAGATATTGAGCCGGGGATACTTAAAGTGAGGGCTTGCGAGGCATAAAATGAAAACGCCCCAATTTGTGTCACCGTATTTGGAATTACAAGACTTTCCAGTAATGCGTTACCAAAAAATGCATTAGCTCCAATTTTAATTAAACCTGCCGGTAAACCTAAACTCTTAATGTTTGCCCAGTTCTCAAATGCAAAATCGCCGATTTCCGTAACTCCAGAACCAATAACCAAGCCTGATGCTGTTTTCCAAATCGACAATCCATTTACAGCTGATTGAAATGCATAATTTCCAATTTTTCCAGAAATCCCGCTTATTGTAACAACTCCAATATTTAGTGGAAAATCTATGAGTGTTCCACTAAATTGAATTACCCCACCACCCGTCACATCACTTGGCGCATGTAACTCAATTGATTTTGTTGCACCATCTTTTTCAGCGGTCACTGTAATTTTTTGACCACCGGTATAATTCGATGAAAAAGGGATGATAAAGTCCCCGTTTCCATCCGCAACACCTGTATAAGTCGCCATGTTTATTCCTCAACATCAATTGTAATTGCGGCACCTGCTGGTGCTTTACCGCTAACACTAGAGCCATCAAACTTCATATTCGCTTTAAGTGATTCATCTATATTTACAGAGATATTTGCGACCGGCACAGTTGATCCAACAACTTTGTTTTTACTTGCTGTTGCAGTTAAAACTAAACTTACGCTCTCAATAAAGAACGAATGTTCAAAGACTTGATATGATGCGTAACCATCTCGCTCTGACCAAAGTTTTAATTTGTGTGCCTTATTTTGAATTAGCACTGAAGATGCAATTGTATAAGTGCTTAAATCAATATTGTTTGCTGAGTGTAATACAACACCCTCTGAAGAAAGCTCAATAGAATATGTCACTCCATTTTCACGAATTACACCAGAATCATAAAAACCAAGAATCTCACCACCTGTTTGCTGTAAGCGATTTCGATCCACCCATACAACAACAATGTCATTTGAAACAATTGTGGTTTCTGGATAATAAGCTTCATTGATTTTGACGTTGGCGGGTGGGTATGGGCGAATAGCTCGTGCTTGAATTTCAACTTGCTGAGCTATAACATCTGTTAAATTTAAAATACCACTTGGTGTGGTAGTTAATGCTTTGACACCAATGATTTCACTTGTTACATATTCAGTTGGATCTACAGCAACAAAGTCATCGGCAAAATAAAGCACACTCCCAGTTAAATGAATTTGAGGGATGCTATCTAATGCACCCCGCTTCACTGTTAAAATTTTTGTGACAGTGTCAAATGACTGATAGACCATTATTTCATCATTAATGTTAATTTGACTGCCGATCCTTAGCGAGTCAATATTGCCAATGTTTTTCACAACAAATGAGCTGCTCATTTGTTTGATATTTTGATCAAGTTCAGCTGTATCGCAATACTGAATGGTTCCGGCGCGCTCAAAACCATTGCCTACATCAGAATACATCAGTGCATTTAATGAATTGCTTTGAGGGCGTTTAGCAATCACTGCTGCATAACCCGCATCTGGGTTATAAGCTAAAGCATCATCAACTGCTTTCTGACCATTCAGTTGTACTGCTTCTAAATATGACAACTCAAAAGCCTTAAATAATGCTGGTTTTGGTGGTTCTGGTGACGTATCAACAGGTGTATCAATCACAATATTTGATGATAGATCTGATGAATACGGAACTACTTCTACAAAATCAATCGATACATCCGTTCCAGTACCCAAGTTGATTTTCATGATTCTGACTAGAATGGTGCCTGTCCATTTTCTTGGCCATTCCAGTTTAAGTAAGTCGTAACGGTTCCATTTTCGTGCTTCATAAAAACCCGTCGTAAACGTCCCCTGCCAAACTGGTGTGGACATTTGCTTCAGCTTCCACTGTGCCACCACTGCTGCATTACGCTGATTCATAAAGTAAGGGAAGTCAGATGTTTCAGCGTTTACACGGCCTCGTAGATTTTTGATTGATGCATTTTCAGCAATTGAAAATGATGAATTTTTAATTGCATCGCGGTTGTAATAACTCACGTTCAACTGATTAATTGATTCATCTGCATTCTGTACATCTAATTGAAGGCTTTTAATTTTATTGTGTGGAAGTACGTGAATTTCACTTTCATCAAACCAATCATCACGAAATAAAACCATTTCATATAAGCCTGTTTGGCGATTTGTGCGGATACCTGCCTCAATATGTCCACACAATTCATTAATTGCTTCAAGACATGACTTCTCTGTCACTGACCATGAGATCCCTAATTTCTCTTCAAACAATACATTTGCAGCTTTCTTGAAATTTGTATCATTCACATCTGACTCAGGCTTATTCATTGCCGTATCATCAGTCAAAATTTCACGGATTTTATGAATTGGATTGATATCCGCATAATTTATATCCCATGAAACCTTGTTTGTAATTCCGTAATACATTGCATCAACCAACGCATTCGAAGAAATACTGATTGGTGTAGTTGTTGTCGTATCAATTATTGATAAGAGCTCAGAATGAATACCAATTTCCACAGTTTTGCATGTAACTTCATTAAGTAATGCACTGTTCTGTTGGGCGTACCTATTAGCTAATGACTCAAACCCATCAAATGCATTGGCTACACAAACAACAATTATTTTTTCATCTGCATTATCAGTAAAGAAATCATTGCAATAATATAATACTGTTGCTGATTGGAGTGCATTTATACGTTGAGCATCCTGTATAAAATCTAATACTTCGCTTAACTCATCAACAGAAACACTTCTGAAATAATAAGCTTTTCCAGAAGACCCGTCATTACACCCCAAGAAATAAAAAAATACGTCAATATCAGCACCATTATCAATAAGTTCCTTAATTTTATTAACAACATTTACTGTGCTTGCTTTAGATTGCTGAAATTCCAAACCCGTTAAATGTTCAGAAAAATCCACTGCAATATATATTTGTTTTTTATTTGACTCGCCTAGATCAATCCTATTAATTTCAGCTTTACTTTTATTCCACTGCGCCCGCCCATCATTTCTCACATGAATACGCTTCGGCCAAAGCAACATTTCTTTCATATAGCCAGAATTGCCGTGATAAAAGGAGCCGTTGTAGTGCTTAGGCGAACCCTGTGTAAATTGACCTATCCCTCCACTTGTTGCGGGCTTTTTTCCAAGACCACGAAACAACAAATAAGACTGAAAGGGGTAACCTGACACCTTTGGAAAGTCAGCGCTATAAGTGGCATTAGGCAACTGATCTGCTGTACCCGTATGAATATCAATAAACCCAGCAACCCCACCTTCTTTATCCCCATATAGATTTGGACTTTCTACACGTAGAAAGGTTTCATCATTATCAGGTTTAAAAATCCAGCCACGGTTATCAAAGTTAATCCCAATCAATTTTTCAATTGGATTACCAATAAAGGTGGTGAGTTTGGCGAAGTATCTTTGACCTATTGTTTGACTACTGCTTCCGCCCATTTTTTACATACTCCACAACTTGCTGCGCCATGGCATCATTAATTTCTTCAACAATTTCGATATCGATGCCGTTTTCAAGAAAGGTTGACCAGTCCCAACCTTGAGATAAAAAAAATGCCCGCGATCCGCGAGCACACATTCCAGCTTTTCTTATATCTGACATGTAGATTTTCACTTGCCACCTTTCTGTTTGATATCCGTTGTTGCGTGTCCCCAAATATGGGTGATGTTTCCATACATATGCGGACTACCTGCTATATCTGAGAAAGAAACACCTTCATCAGCAATGGTGCCGTCTAATTGATTGGCTGTTTGCTGGTTCTTCTTTTGGGCTTTGCGCATGGCGTAATAGCTGTAAGCGGCTGTGACCACCATCAGCGCCAGCATGGCGTAAATCACCCAAGGTGCAATAACCATTCGACACCTCGCTTATTTAATCAATTGGGTAAAAATTGGATTGCTGTTCGGGATGAATTGATGCCCAGCATAACGCGCCCAATTGTTAAACTTCTCATCACACATTTTTTTAGATTGGTCGCAACCCGGTACAACAGGAAACACATCACCCACCGCTAAACCCACATGTTGGCGGTATAACGTGAAGCTATTTGCGCTGCTGGTCGTGATTAGGGTATGTACCCCCCCTTTCAGCATCAACCCCAAATTCAGCCATTGATCCGGGTAACTCTTGGTTTCCATGATCGGGTCTCCATTTTCAAAAGTGGGGTTGCCCTGACCATCTAAAACTGGATTTCCCTCTTCATCCAATACTGGGACCTGCTCAAACATTGGATTGCCTTCTGCATCTAAAACCTGAGTGGGCACCACATCGAATGAAACCTTTAAGCCATCGATCGCAGTCACTTCAACCTCAAATGACCAATCTTCAAACTTAAGCCCGCACCAGCGGTCATAGATCGAGTTTGGGCAAGAGTACTGAAACTTACGTGTCAAAATATTACGATTTAGATAGGATTCACCCGTTTCACACACCAAGGTCACGGTATCCGCATCTTCATCATACTTTGGCTGCGTCACACGTCCTTTATGCAGGACCAGTGTTTCGCCCTGGTAAAGTTCAAGGATGGTAATCGTCACACCACCATAGAAGATCTTGCCTGCAAAGATGGCGGCCAAATCTTCACCCTCAGCATTGAATAAATGCATCTGTGGAAAAGTCACTTCGGTATCGCATTTATCAATACTTTCATCTTCAATAGCAGTACGCTGTAGGCCACGGATCGGCAGATACTCAACCCCTGCATGTGTGATTACTTTGCGCTGATCTGTAAAATACCAAGCACGTGCACCATGCTTGAGTTGATATAACTCTGCTCTGTTTCTCATGATGAAAGTTCCACAATAGGTACGGTCACTTGCGTAATCTGTGCACCTAAAAACTGAAATTCGATTTGATCTGCATCAAAACGATATAAGCCCAAATAGCAAATGGTTTGGATGTCGTTACGGTGTGCATTGATTGCAGGTGACACCGTTAAAGAGCCACCCGTTTTGGCCGTAATTTCATGCGCGGTCCACATTCCGTTTTTACGCTTTACCGCAATATGCTTACGATCAGCCTCAAGCAAGTACTCGGTGTTGGTACTCAGTGAGGTGGTGATATTTGCCGTGTTTAAGATATTGAGATGCTTCTCATACAAAGGCATCCAAAAAGCTTGATAGCGGCCCATGCGCCGAAATAAGAATCGGCGGTATTCGCTATATTGATCCCATCCCTTTGAAACTGCTTTAAACGGTTTTAGGTAGCGTGGTTTCTTCCAGTGCGTGAATTGTTGAAACCCACCCACATCAGCATCCACAATGTTTTGGTGTTGCATCAGCGTCATTTCTAAAGCGCTGCCATCCAAAAGCAATGGTTTGAAATAGATATCCTCGCCCTGATACTGCGCAGGTACGTCACCGCTATGCTCAGGTGAATCTTCGGCCAGTACGCGAAAAACCACTGATGAGCTTGACCAAAAGCCGCCAGTATTGATGCTGGCATCCCCATCAATAATGCAGATCCGCAGCGGCAGGATTGAAGCATTTGATACAGTGACATTCTGGGCTAATCGAAACCCGTCCTGATATTCAGTTTCTAAAGCTTGAAGAATATCATTTGTTTCAGGATCTCGAATTTCTTCCTGAGTAATGATGTATCGGCCGACTGCAGTAATCTCAACAACCTGGAAGCCTGCAGCTGATTCAATTAAAGCAAAGCCGACTCTGAGGTCGGCTGAATGTGCTTTCGTGTCCATGATAATAAAATCACTGTCCACCATATCTGGAATCAATTGCCTGAACTGGGGCAATGGAATACCCCATAGATTACGCAAGTTGGCATAGAGCATATGGAAGATGTCGCCCATCGCTTTCTGCATATTCACGTAATTGAAACTGAGGACCTGTCTTGGTGCATCCCGCTGGATATAACGATCCTCACTACCGTCGAATGATTCGTGAACTTCGGTTTTAAACTCTAGGCGCTCAGTTGAATTAAGCAGAGGGCAATTTGTTAATACGTGGACTTCACCATATTGGGTTTGTATTTTCATTTTGTCCTCATTTACGGGTTTACATTAAATTTTGCCGATTGCGTTTAATGAACTTAAGTAACGCCGCCTTATCATCTAAATTTTTGAAATATGTCCCAATATCAGAGCGATTATCGATTGTGTAAATGATTGGCTTGCCTTGTTGAGCTTTTGATACATAACTACCTTCAGAAAAACCTTTTGGTAAGTTTCCCTTCTTGTGTTTTGAAAACAACAAATTCCCAACTGCGACACCAAGTACAAAAAAGACTAATTTCATTTCTGTTCCTCATAAAAAAGCCTCAGGTTAAACACCTAAGGCTGCTTTATTACGTTTAAAGAATTTAACAAATGCTTTTGTACCATCAGGACTAAACAGGTAATCACTCATACTTTCACGCTCGTCAACAATGACGAAGTTTGGATTGAGGTTGACGTTCGGCTGTTGGGTTTTATTGACCAGCCCGACATAGTTCTCCATTTTGGAGTTTTGCTGAGTGAATACTTTTGGTGGATCTAAAACCATCCCACCATCTGCATAACCATTCTTGATAGCCTCCCTTAATGCATAAAACCCAGCAGGTCCACCCAATGCAGCAATCTCTTCCTGAGTTAAAACACCCTCACCGCGGTGAACTAAACCTGCAACATCATATTTCCCACCATAACCAGTAAAACCACCGTCAGCAAAACCTTGCATGGCAACTGAGGAAATCGTCGCAATTGCAGGCATTAATGCTGCCATCACAGCAGTACCACCCGCAAACTTCTGTGGAAGTGTCATTGCACTAGGATCAGCAAATGCTTGTGTATATGCTGTCCAAGCAGCGACAAGTGATGAGGCGATTGAAAATGCTTGCTGACCAGCAAAAGCGATTCTATATGCAGTCGATTGCTCACCTGCATTTTCCTTAACAGATTGAGTTAATTGCGAAAAAGTATTCTGTCCATCAGATAAAATACCTTGCCACATACTCAACTGTTGATGATATTGATCTAAAGCAAGCTGCTTGGCATTAGCATGATAATCAGCATCTAGAGCTTTTAAATTTTCTAGGTGTAATTCTCTTGCTAACTCCAACAACTCATATTGCTTTTGAACTTCATCAGGCGCTTCATACTCATTAGTAATTTGAGTAACGCTGTTTGAAAAACGATCAAACTCTGCTTCTTTTGCCTGTTTAGAGGAAATTGTCAAACCAGCATTTTGGTATTGGAGCGAGTTTTTCCCGTGTTTACTAGCAATTCCATACAGCGCAATAGCATCTTCAGCATTTGCTAATTGCGCCAATAAATCGTTTTTCGAGCTATCAAACTTCTCTTGCTGCGCCCGTCGAAAGTTATCAACATCATTCTGATATGCAGCTTTCTGCTTATCGGTATATTCCTTAATTGCAGAGTCATCACCAGCGTACGCTTTCTGAATTTCAAGAAGGGCTTCTTTGTTATCCTCAGCCATTCGCTCTTCTTCAGTGAAATACATTTGGCGGACATTTTTTTGACGCTCAAGAGAAGCTTCCTTTTGCGCCTCAATGTCTACCCAGTATTCACCCCAAGCCTTGAGATCTGCGACATTATCCCCACTCAAAACAGTTGCGTTTTTGGATGTATTCCCGCCTAAGCCAACAAGCCACTTATCAACCTTTCCAGCATATTCACGAGCCTCTTTAGTCTTGGTTGCTGAACCAGTGAACCCCTTTGATAAAAGATCTTGGGTTCCTTTGATTCCAGCATTGTAAGCTGTGGCTGCATCCACCCAATTACCAAATATCTCGTAAGACTTTGATAAATCTTTTGCAGCAGCTTCAGCTGATTTAGAAACATTATATGAATCAGCTACTGATAGACCATGTTGCTTTCGGTAAATACTGGTTGTTTGGAAAGGGCCAATTGCTCCTGTAGGGCTTTTAGCTGTAATGTTGCCTTTCGACTCTTGAGCCATTACAGCTGCAAGCATATTTTCAGGAATCCCATACTTTGCACCAATGGCATTAAGATTATGCTTTGCATTTAATTCAGCAACTCTTTTAAGCATTTCTGTTTCAGACTTGGTGAAAGTATAGTTTTTCTGATTATATTCAACCTGTTTTCGATTTGACTCCTCAATTTTCTTTTCCGATTCTTCACGCGCTTTAATTTGTTGTTGAAGCTTGTGCCCAGCCTCAACCTGCAAAAACCAAGCCTTAGATGATGTTTCAGAAAAACTCATGCCTGAATCTTCTCGCGCATCAGCAAAATAGTTTGCCTTATCGCGGCTCCAACCCTTTGCCATGTTTGCAACAATGTAGTTTTCACGAGCAATATCAGCACTTATGTTTTTAAGTGCCTCTCGTTGTTTCTGAGTGAAACCAAGAAGTGCTTGCTCTTGAGCTGAAATCGACTTCACATTTTCATTATTCAGTCTAGTATTTTCTTGAACCTTTCCTGAATAAATACCTAAGACTCTCCGCGCATCATCAACTGCTGATTTTTCTTTACCCACAGACTCGGCTTTTTTATCAATACTAGACTTTGCGGTATCACTTACCGTTGTTAGAGCATTCACGGCGGTTGCTAGTTCGTTCGAATTTATTTTCCCTAAACGATATTGCTCAAATAATCTTGAAGCTGAATCACGGTCTTTTTCAGATACTTCTGAATTTCGCGTTACAGCATCAATAAGCCCGAGAAGCTCATTCTTTTGCTCACGGAAAAGTTTATTTGCTTCATTGAGCTCATCTGTAGCTTTACGAGTAAGTACACGCTGTTGAGTTGTATCCAACTTCTCATATTCAACACGTAGCTCTGCAACTGTTTTCCCTTGGGTGCTTAATGATGGATCTAGCGTATCACTTGACTTTTTCATATAAAGAAATGCAGAGCCAGCAGCAATCCCTTGAATAGCTAACATAGCTAATCCTGCTGGTCCCCCAAGAAATGCCATAGCTCCACGTAGAGCTACCATGGAGCCAGCAGCAACTGAACTAGATCCCGATAAACCAATAAGCCCAGCTCCAGCTCGAATTGAAAATGCTGTCAATTGTGCTAATTGAATACTGGTTGCAATTACAGTAGGAACAAGTTTTACAGCCATTGCTGCCGCCACCGCAACAGAAACAGCTTTGATATTATCCATATTGTCTGCAACGGTCTGAACTACAGGAACAATGTTGTTTATTAAAGTTGCCTGCAAGCCATCCCACTGCAAATTTAGAAGCTGAACGTTCTCTTTAGCTAAAGCTAAGTTTTCAATCATTTCATCTGACATGATTGCATTTGCACGCTCGGCTGCATCACCCCATTTTTTAAAGCCTTCACCACCATTTTCTAACAATGGGATGAGCAGTGAAGAATCGGAGATGATAGCCTCCATGTAAAACTTCATGTCATTCTGGGTTGCTCCAACCTTTTGCAGAGAATCATAATAAAGTTGTAAAGCTTCAGGACCTGATAGTTTTTGAAACTGCTGAATAGTTACACCAACCAATGGAGCAATATTTTCGAAAAAGTCTGCTAAAGGGCCACCGCCAGTTTGCTGAAAATCACCAATACGATCCTGCATATCTTTCATTTTGTCAGCGAAAGACTCTATTGAGATGCCAGCAATCTCAGCTCCCTTTGAGTAATATTGAAATTCACGATATGAGCTATTTGATAACTGTGAGAACTTCTTAATTTCACTGCCTGTCTGAATCGTTTGATCTGCCAAAGCAACCAAGCCACCAACTGAAATACCAGCAATTGCAGCGCCCAATGCTGTTGCCGCCATTGCAGCAATATCAAAACTACTCGCTATACCTTTACTTGAATTCTTTGCATGACGTTCTGCTTTAGTCATAGGCTCGGTGAAGTTGCCAATTTTTGCGACTAAATCAAGGGTTAGTCTACCCAGCGAAGCTGTTGCCATAACTTTTCCTCAGGCAATAAAAAACCGCCTAAGAGGCGGTTTTTGCGTGTTCGTATCAAACTATAGAGACTCATAAGCCTCCATACAGGCTAGATAATATTTGGCTGCATACTCGTTAATGGATTCTTTCTGATGTTCTTTTGTTGTGTATTTTGATTTGCTGTAAGCATCTCTTAAAATCAACTTCATAAGTGAAGATTCTTCTTTTGTTGCATCACCAGTGGTTATCATCTTTTCATTTTGTTCAAGCACACTTGCAAGGGATATCCCACTTTGCCTCAATGTCATTGCAGCTTCAGCCATTGCCATCGTATTCAAACAGTTAGACTCTTGAGATGCAGTAACCTCTTTTGAGTGGGAATTAAAACTTATAACAAAAAAAGAAATAAATAATATTTTTTTCATTTTGATTTACACCAAGTCATAAACACTGTTAATTGCAAGCCTAACACCATAACTACCAGTGCTATCCTGATCTTTCCACCCGCCATTTATCACCGCAGGTACGGTTTTATTTATAACTCTTCCAGCTAGTTGGGCAGCCTCGTTCTTGCTTATGTATCCAACCAACAACCCATTAATTTCCACTTTGATTGCATTTTTATCGTACTTATTAAATGGCTCAGAAGAAACTTTTGCATGACACTGAATAAATTTGGATTTTTCTTCTTTTTTCCCTGCAATTTTAGATAGATTCTTTTGATAAGATTGCTCACCAACTATATCAAAATTATAAGCAACTGCCTGCCTACCCATAGATGTAATGTCGCCCATTAAATTTTTTAATAGCTGAGCATCTGTATCACTCTTATGCTTATCTTGAGCCTTGACTGCCACAATAATAGCCATAACAACAATTATACTAATTACCACCCACATAACTTACACCCGCCCCAAATTTATAATTTAGAACAAGATACTAACTCTACGGACCAAAAGAAACCTCCCTAAGAAGGTTCTTGTTTCTTAAGCTTTATGCTCACTCAAATAGTGGCGACCCAATCCCAATGTATCTGTTTCATATTTATACACGTGGTGGTGGTGTCAAAATTAAAGGTTGCTCTATACTTAAATCAGGTGAACCTGCTTTATTTACTTGTGGTTTTTTTCCTAATAGCTCATCAACCAATTCATTTACTTTGGTTTCAGTGCTACGCCATTTATTTAGTGCTAATCCTCCATTTCCTTTTAGCTTAAATGACGATTCTGAAACCTGTCGCCCATTCTGAATGAGATTAAATTGTGCTGAAACCATATAGGGTACAATATCCCACGAACGTAAAGCAGTGTAATTCAACATAGTCTGACAAAAGTTTAAATCTGCACTATCATTATAAGTTTTAGCTTTAATACCATGCCTTGCAAAACTTCGCTCAATAATTCCATCGAAGTCTTTAATAATAACCTTAGGATTGTGTACAACACAGACCTGGCGTATCGAATTTGGATTAAACCCAGTTGTATTGTTAACTTGAATTGAAGTACAGCCTACTGATGCTAAAGCTAGAATACTTATACTTAATAATTTCTTCATATTATCCCCCTGAAAACAAGGGGATAAATTACTCATTATTTAATAAAAAGTCTACATAGTAGAGGGAAACCAACCTAAGTCGATTCTCTTAACCCCTTTTCAAACATCTCATCAACACTGTATTCAACTTCTTCGGGCTCCTTCTCATGTGGCATAAAGGAATACGCATTCACATTTTCAGCCCCCTTAGAAGCTAGATATGCCGCCATAAGATTACCAAACCCCTGCTCAATTCTTCTTCCAAAAAATAAAGGGCCATACTTTTTACGGTAGGCCCTCCACATTGGCAGTTCAGAAATACTTATGGTGTTTTTTGCTTCTTGGATTGTTCTTCCACCGATTCCGTTGAGGACAAGTTCGCACCAGAACTCGTTTTCGTCGAACTCTTCTTCAGTAACTTTCCCGTGAAGTTATTAACCTTATTTGCGGCTTCATAAATCGCATTAATAAAGTTGGGATCCGAGGTATAAACATCCTGAACCGATTTAAAGAAAGGTGTGCCTTTGTCATCTTCACAAATGGAACCAACCAAACGAGATGCCACCAACTGCTTTCCATCAATACCTTTTAATTCAGGATTCTCTGGATCTTTCACAACATCCCATTCAAAAGCCTTGGACACCTCTTGTTGAGCTTCAAATGTTAGACGCTTAATGAACACTTGCCCTTCAAGCTCAAGAAATTCATCAATTTGAATTTCTTGCTTACCCACAAGCTCTTTAAGCTCATCAATGTTCTGCTCAGTGACAAGAACGGACCACTTAACAACCTGTTCAATAGGTGCTGAGCTTTGAGTTACTTTGCGCAACTTTTTAAGATTTAATGTCTTAGTCATAACCTACCCTTAAGGAATTGTGCGCATTGTTTCGTTAACACTAGAAGTGCGTTTAAGCGGATAGTTGTAACCAACAAACTGCCCTTTTTCGAATGTACGTTCAGGTGTTTTCAAGTAACCTTCAAAAGCCCACCACATACGTTCAGGCGGTAAAGTCACAACACCAGCTGCAACTGTTGGTGCAGCATCTGAATGGCTTGAACCTAAATACCACATGACTTTTTTACGTGGATCAGTTTTGGACAACGCAAGAATTTTTAAATGTGATTCGTTTTCGTCGTCAAAATCCGTACCTAGAGAACCTTCACCCGGTGTCTTTTTACCAGGGTCAAAATTATCTTCGGCATCATCAAGGCATGTCACATCAATATCTTCTTCTGTGTCATTCCCAAGTGTTAAGTTTTTTGCACATTGCACGGTAATAACCTCATTACCGTCAACATAAAACAGCTGCGACTTTTGTACTTTAATACGCGCCATGAGTAGCTACTCCTCAATTTTTTGGCATAAAAAAAGCACCTCGAAAGGTGCTAAGTAAAAATTAAAATAAGTGTTAGCGATCGAGCCACCAACTACCTGAAAATCCACGAGCAAAAAGCTTTGTATTTGACTCATAGTGACCGATACGCTGATCAATCAAGCTATGCTCTTGAAGAACATTACATACAGCAGTTCGAATATCTGAAGCCGTCTTTTGGTTCGGGCTATAGATCATCACCTGATACAACACATCATCTTCATTGATGATGTTATCTAAAGAGGTATTTGGGGTGCCTGATAAGTCAGACCAAACCAAATACTGCGTAGGTGTCTTTTCAGGTGCCACATCTTCATAAATGTATTCACCCAACATTCCAAATACTTGAGCATCAGCCTTCAAGATTCGATAAATAGGTAATTGCTTCATTCGATCTTGCCCTTTTTGATTGCGGATTCAATCGACTTCATAAACGCCTTGTTAAATTCAGCTGTTACTGCCTCAATGTTCTGAGCTAATGCTGGTCTTAAAAATGGAACTGGCGGTGAAGTTGAGGTACCGAACTCAATAAAGCGCCAGTAAAAAGTATCGCCGCCCGGGTTCTTGCTACTTCCGTCGGTGGTGTATTGCTTACCAGCGCGCCCCTTACGAATATTATCCTTAGTATTGGCATAGTTTTTTGCACCACCAAGAACGCCTACTCGCATGCGAACGGTATTTATATCGCGGCTTTTACCATTACGAATCACTAAGTTTTCTTGAATGCTTTCTCGCGTATCAGGATCATCAATTCGTGAAGCTCCAACCTTGGCAGCAAAGAGCACTAGTTGCATAGCTTTACGTGCAGCGGATCGAGCACGGCGGTTAACAGCTTTACCATCTGTCAAAGTTTGGAGTTTCTTAGAAAGCTCATCCATGCCCTCAATCTTAAATTCTATCGGCATTTTAATTCCTAATAAAAAGCCGCCTTTTGGCGGCTTTTTCTAAATTAACTTTTGCAGAAAATCATTCAATTCATCCTGAGTATGAAACGAAATAGTCTTTAATTCCGAACCAAAATGTAAAACTAAATCAATAGGAACTTCTCTTGAAGTTCTCAAAGTTGACGTATTCTCAATAAAAGTTATTAATTCAGTATTGAAATAGATTTCAGTACCATTATGAGACGTGAATTTTACAAACATAATCTTTATTCTTCATAATTATTAAAATCTAATAATTACATAAATTTAGATAATTTCAACTCTATTTCTCTACACCGTGACTGAGCATCAAAGTGCAGTAGATTTTGCCATTTTCAGCATCGGGTAAAGGTTCACCCGTGATGCTATAAATTTTCCCATCGTAAACAACACGCATGGTTGTATCGATATCGGATCGCTTACGGATCTTACAGCGCGCAACAATTTCGGAATTATTGGCCTGAGCAACCAATGTGTCTTTGACTGAAAGCCATGTGACCTTCGCCCAAAGAGTTGCATGTGTGGACCATACTGGATCTAGGATGTTGCCATCGTCATCACGTGGCGAAGTTTCCTTTTCAATGCGGATGCGGTGGCAGAGTTCGCCTGCAAGTAGACTCATAAATTCACCCATCGGTGGCGCTTCCAAAGCCAATCTGTTGCTTGAGGCAAATTTGTTGAAATCGTACCTAGTACAACCGACTCTCTGTTTGCATACCAATGACCAATAAGCATGTGAGCACCTTGTATAATCGATTTACTCACATGCATACCATTGCCTACATCTTCAGGAATAACTTCACCAACTACGTAAAGTTTACGATTGGTACTTTGCTCAAAGGCTTCAAATGCAGCATCAATCAAACCTTCAATCAAATCATCTTCATCATCGTGATCAATACGAAGATTAAGCTTGACCTGTTCCTTCGTTAGAAACTGCGGCATTTTTAGCACCTTTTCCACGTTTTGGCTTTGTAACTTCTGGCTGCTCGGCATCGGCATCGGCATCGGCATCGGCATCGGCATCGGCATCGGCATCGGCATCGGCATCGGCATCGGCATCGGCATCGGCAGATGATTCAACAAGAATGGCTACTTGCAAATGATTAATCGCAATATCTGCAATTCGCTCTTCAACGTCATGAACACCCGGCTCAATCTCAATGACACGATTCCCGTTATCAACAGCAACTTTAAATAACTGATGCACTTCAATTACTGGTGGCATTTTAAAATCCTCAAAAAAAAACCCTCAAAAAGAGGGTTTTTTATTGTCAAAGTAACTGCAAATCAAGTCGCTGATAGAGTCAAAACTTTAATCGCATTGCTGTCCATAAGCATCCCGCCCACACGTTTTGTTGTATAGAATTCGACATAAGGTTTAGATGAATACGGGTCACGTAATACATTTGTTCCCAAGCGATCTACAACTGAATAGCCGCGCTTGAAGTTGCCAAACATAATCGCATTGGCATCAGCAGCAACATCAGGCATGTCTTCATTTTCAGCAATCCCATAGCCAAGCAATGTAGATGGCTGATCAAGCTGCACACTTGGTTGCCAAATATAATTACCTTCGGTGTCTTTAATTTTACGTGCCCGCGCAATCGTCAATCCATTCATCATGAATTTGGCACCGTTACGATAACCTTTGCGAAGACCATAAATCACATCGATTAAATTGTCATATGTGAAGCTGCCCGCTGATCCTGAAATAAACTTCTGCAGGCTTCCAAAGTCACGTGTTTTATCACCTTTAACATCAAGCGTATGTGCCAAGATGCCTTTTGGTTTTTTCACACCACTGCCAGTCAAGAAAGCAGCTGCCTCTTGTTCAGCAAATTCAATTGCAACCTCGCTTGCAATCCACTGTTCTACATCAAAGAACATATCATCCAAAGCTTGCTGGGTAGATTTTGGCTTTGCATAAACCTCTCCCATAGTTGCAATAATTTCTTTAAGCTTAGGTGAGTTGGTTTCTGGGCGTTCATCTGTTTCACCAACCCAACCAGAACCAGCGCCACCAACATTGACCAGTTTTTTATAACCAGATGCACTAATAATGATTGAGCCGCACTCTTCACGCATCACATTGTCTTTGCGTAAAATTTCAAGCAGGCTTTGATCAAGCTCTGGCGGTGCTGCATAACCACCATCTTCATTCACACCAACTTGAATTGCTTTTTCTTGCAACTCAGCAAGACCATCTTCACGGCCTTTACGAATAAACTGGCTAAATGCAGCCTTATGTTCGTCAGCTTCTTTTCGATCAACAACACCTGGGCGTTTTGCGGCTTTCAGCTCTTTTTCTAGCTCAGCTTTCAGGTTATCGAGTTCACCTAGCTTTTCATTCATCTTATCGGTTTTTTCTTCAAGCTTTTGCTTTTCAGATTTGATCGCATCAAGCTCTTTGTCATTCGCCTTTTTAAACTCTTCGAATGCGCCTTTGAGTTCTTTTGCAACTTCGTTTACGTCTTTTTCATCAATAGCCATGAGTATTTATCCTCGTAAAAATGCTGTTAAGTCTTTCAATGATTGAAGTGCTTCATTTGGACTTTCAGCCTCTCGCTGAGAATCAATTGCACTGTAGCCTTTAGCCATAAAGCCTTTGGCTTGTGAACGCGTAAACCCTACCTCTCGCAAGGCGCGCTCGATTACGGTTGGTGATGGTGTTTCACCTTTTTCAAGCATTGATTTCACTTCTGAAATCCTTGCTTCATCATTCGCAGGCATGGTCACAAGCGACACTTCCCACAAATCAATTTCTTTAAGTAAATAGACTCCTTTGGAAGAGTCGTATTCCCAATCTTTTAAGATGAACCCTATTGATAACCCACCAAGGCTGCCCGCTTTGGCATGGGCATAAGCACGCTTAGCCAATGGATCGTCATCAATTAACAGACGACCTTTCACATATAAGCCGTGATCGTCTTCTTTCATTTCTGTATAGATGCCGATTGGCTCGGACATTTTGTGTTGCCAAAGCAATGAAGGCAGGCGACCTTTTTCAGCCCAAGAAGAAAGGGACTTTTGAAAAGCCCCTTTAACCACTACATCTGAATAACTATCTTCGACACCAAATACCGAGCCATAGCCTTCAAATTCCCCCGTATCTGTTAGAGATTTAATCTTTAACGGGATATCAAGACGTTGCTTTGTTTGCATCGTTTTCCCCTTCTGGATCTGTTGTCATATTCATTGGTGTTAGATAGATGTCCCCACCTTCACGCGGGTTCATATCCTCAAGTTCTCGGCAATCATTTGGGCTTAACCAGCCCCACTGAATACCTTTCCCATAGGATTCATAGCGAGTTTTAAGATCCCCTCGAAGCAATGCACCTGCATTAAATTTTGCATAGTGCGTTTTGCGATCCTTTTCATTGAGTAACCCAACCTTAATTCGTGACTCAATTCGAGTCATATAAGGAACTAATGAGTAATTCACAAAACTCATCCCCATATGCTCAATATTGTTTAAAGTCATTTTTTCCATGTTTGCGGCTAAATGTGGTGGAACACGGAACAGCCCGCAAATTTCTGTCGCCTGATATTGACGCGTTTCTAAAAACTGAGAGTCTTCAAGATTTAATGCAGTAGGTTTCCACTTCAAACCTTGTTCTAAAATCATGGGTTTGTATGTATTCGCTAAACCTGTGTAGTTTTCCTCAAACTCATCCTTGAGCCGAGCAAATGCAACATCGGAAAGTTGCTCATCTGTTTCCAGAACACCAGAAGTTACAGCACCATTTTTAAATAAATTAGCACCATGGTCCTCTGTATCCATCCCCAATCCAATACATTTGCGTGCATAAGTAATTGGATTCAAACCAAGCAATCCATCAAGTGTGAATAATCGAACGTGCCAAATTTCGTCTTGTGTCAAAGTCTTTGTGCCTTGACCTTTAAAATTTACGCTGTATTCAACTGTCCAATCATCGTTAAGTTTTGGCATGACACTCGCAGGATCAATCGGTAATAACTCAGCTACTTCACCCAAAACATAAACTTTGTAGGCATAAAAATTACCGCGCAAACATAAGCACACCATAAGCAGCTCCCAGAACTCTTGGGCTGTCATATAATCATTTGGTGCAACATATAAAAGATCATACAATTTATGATTTTCTGCTGGTTCCTTATCTCGACCTTTCTTCTTATAAAGTCTGCAAGGCAGCATACCCATCGATTCAGATAAAATACGTACACACGTAAAAACTGTAGATAATTGCATAGCAGTCAAAGGTGTTACTGACCGCCCACCAACAACGGCATTAGCCCCAAATATTTTTGATAAATCATCGGGACTAGAAATTGGATTCGTCTTGATACTTAAACCAAACGCATCCAATAGTTTTGTTTTTAAACTCATTACAGTTTCCTAATCCCATGTTTTTCCAAATGGCTTGAAAGCGTTGCTTTATCAGAGTGTTCAGGGTTCAAACTCATCAATGCCACGGCGTTAAACATTGCAATGACGGGATCAATTTTTCCTACACCTGAATCCTGCTTGGTAATCCGCATACCATTACCGATCATCACTACCCGGGCATTACCTACACACCAAGTCATCAACTGCTGTCCTGCATGCCAGAGATTTCCCTCTGCCAATTTACGTTCAGAAGTCATGATATATCCCATCAACTTATGTCCTTGCGGGACTGCGACAAGAATTTCTTCAGGGATCCCAGCGCCAGTTAATCCATCAATGAGCCCCCCAAGACCTTGTGGATCCAGCCCAATTTTATCGAGCTTGCCACTGTCATAAATTTGCCTTGCAATTAACGCCAACTGGTCAATGTCTTCACCCACTTTATCGACAACAACAAGACTTCCTTCTTGCTCAAAGTCTTTATATTTAGGAATATTCTCTTTACGGCGTTCCAAGGCAATTTTATTCGCCCAAGCACGACTCCAAAGCCACCAAATGCGTGGATCTTTTTTCAACCGTCCTAAGGCGGCGAATCCAAGTAAATCATCCAAGCCACCACCATCAATCCCTAATGTGATCAACTCAGATTGTTCAATTAATTGCTCAAGTCCAAACACATGCTTTTGCTGAACCCAATACTCAGCACCCGCCCAACGGTTTGCACGCAAGTTCATGCCGATTTCAATGTTCAAATGCTTAGCAAGGAAGTCTCGAAGTGACTCTTCACCAGCATCTTTGACCTTATTGAACTCTGAAATCAGGTATTCAAGGTCTACTGAAGCACCTAAATTTGGGTTGGTGATGTAAAAATTTTCAGGCTTAAGGTGTTCTCCAGCCTCAATCAGATGCTTAGGAAACTCATAAATGAGAGGTAAAAAGGCTTTATCCTCTTTAATTCCATCCCTTACATCACGCGCATAATCTAATAACTGTTTGAATACACCACATGGGACTTCATCTGACATGGTAGAAAGGTAAATCACACACCCTTCAGGACGCGATGCCAAGCCGCCTTTCGCTTCACGGAACATAGATTCCGCATTTGCACGTTTACCAAAAAGCCAAACCTCATCGATCAAAATGATTGAGGCTTTCTTACCGGCTGCTGCATTTGATTCTGCTGCAATAACTTTGAGCGTTGCACCTGTACCTAAATGAGTAACGGTTTTAGTGTGCTCAGAAATATTAATCATTGAACTGAGTTCTTCATCTGCTTTGATGAAGTCTCTAATCGGGTTAAAGCTGTTGTCGGCAACTTCCTTGGTTGGAGCAAGGATGATCAACTCTGCTGAAAGTCGATCATTTAACAAAAGCAATGTCAGCATGATTCCTGCAGCGATCGTAGACTTAGTATTTTTCTTAGAAATCAGAAGAAAAAACTCACGAATCAAACGACGCTTAGTTTCAGGGTTGTATGCACCTGCAATTGCTCTTACAAATTCAATTACCCACTCCAAGGTGACATCGCCCATCTTCGGGCTATCCATCACATCTACAAGAATGAGTTCCTTAAAAATTCGCTCTGCAACATCTGCAACTTGTGGAAACAGTGGCGCACATGGCATGAGCGATTGCTTTTTGACAATACGCTCCTCCCAGTCTGGGCAAGCGGTTGTCCATACTGGGAGCATTGCAGTCATGTTTTAACTCGGTAATTGATTATTCAAGGTGCCAAACTTTCCGCTTTGGGCTGCTTTCTTAGCTTCTTCCGCTTTAGTTTCTTTCTTACCTTTGTCAGCAACCTTGCCATGTACATAAGGTAATGCAGCCTTAGCAGCATTCACTCGCATGAACATGTCATCGCTTTTATTCATCACATCTAAAAGAAACTGTAACGGATCATCCTTGGCGTAATTCTCTTCATCCAAAGGGTTGTCATTTTCCCCACTATCCACGGAGTTAACTTTTGGTTTTTTTGAAGTTAACTTTTCGGTCGTAGGAGTTAACTTTTTAACTGATTTAAATTGATCAATATAGGCAATAACTTCTGGAATTTTTGCAAGTTTAGAACCTTGCTGCATTGCAGATTTCTCACTATATCCTGCTGATATTGCTGCATCTTTATTGCTTAAGCCATCCACAACAGCTTGAGCAAAAGCTTTCATTTTTGCTGTTAAAGCCATCGCAAATCCTTAACTCTAAAAGTTAACTTTTAGCTAAAAAGAGAAATTTTTTTATACGTGAGATGGGGGGTGGTGTCCGAGAGCAAAAGATTTTTAACTTTTGACCTCCCCCCTCCCTTACACACTGTTGATTGCGTTTAGAATTTTGCTCTTTCCATCATCATTCACTTCACCGTTCAACGTGTGACCAGACTCTAAGTAAACATGGAATGTATGAATGTCTTGGCTGTAATCCTTCTTGCCTGTCCATTCAATGACGCATGCTTCGACTTTTGCGGGATTAAAGAAGATGTTGCGGTCTTTGCTTCGGTCATACACCTGTACTAACTTTTCGCTCACTGTCGACTCTCCTTTAAAGTTTTATCTTTGTGACACGGCGGGCACAACGATTGCAGGTTTGATTCATCATCGGTGCCACCCTGTGCAACATTGACAATATGATCCAGTTCTAACTGTGTGGTAACACGGCGGCAATGCTGGCATGTCCAGTTATCGCGTAGATGGATCTTTTCTTTAAGTCTGCGCCATGGTCTGCCACCGCGACCTGATCCCCAGTTCTTTGGTGGTCTAGGTTGCTTGGGTGTGATGGCATCAAGTCTGCTCTGCAATCGCTGTAGTTTTGCCATCTTCAATTACCTTAATTTCCTCAATGAGAGCATCGATCTGTTTCTGGTTGACAGGACGTAACTCAATGATTGCCTTCCAAACATCACCAACCTCCGCTACAAGCGTGACCTTTTGGACTCCCTCAAGACGAGAACCATCATCAAGAAGTACATGGGTTCCCTGTACTTTGTGTGGGCCAGTATCACCATCTTTATGAGGTGGTATTATTGAAACTACTTTGGTCATACTTACTCATCCATATATCTAGGAACGCTTGCCTCTTCCTGATCCTCGAGTATTAACAATAATTCGTTGATCTGGTTGCTCTGCTGTGTCAGATGCTGAATCAGTTGATTGTTCTGCGCCAACACTTGGCTGTTCTGCTTCACCAGCTCGCCCACCAAGTCTAGCAATTGCATTTGAAATTGATTTTGCTGAGTCATTTATTAAAGCCTTCAGTTTCTGCCGACGTTCTTCACATGATTTACATGACATGATTAATCACCATTCAGATTGGTTTCGATGTTGTGAATCTTCCGGCGCTGGTCACGAATGAAATAAGCCAACCCATCAACCAAGTGTTGTGGCATATCCATTTGGTGAATCATTGATGCGCCCTTTATGTTTTGTTCATATCGTTCTTTGTTTCGCTTTGCTTCAACTTGATCCATGGCGGACACCCACTTTTTGTATCTACTTTGGATGCAACATATACATCCTTGTTTAGCTTAATTAGATTGCCTTTAATAATGTCTTCTCCAAGCCACTTAAAGCATAGAGCGTACCCAAGCAAAAACGACACAAGTGCAACTACGATATAACCCATTCTCACCACCCAACAAGAAACGAAAAACCCCGCCAATAATTCATATTGAGCGGGGTTTATGTGCCGTAATACGTTCGACAAAACTATTAAAACATCTTAAGAGTTAATCTAATAAAACTACCCTATACCAACCATTGCAGCTAATTTGATTACAGAATCAAGTGCGGCAACTGCAGTAGGAAGCAATGATATATACGCACTAACTTTATCTTTATTGGGGCTGCCAGTGTCTATCTCTTCTGTAATTTTCGCAATCGCTTTTGCAACTAATGCTTGATCTGTTGGTTCTAGATCCAAGTCCAACAGTTCTGATTTCACGTTATTCAGAGCTTCTTTATAATCGTAAGATGAATAATTATTTATCGAATTATCAACACTTTGTTGATAAACGCGAGCATTTCCAGTAGCAGTTATAGTTGTAACCATTGAAGTTGCTCTTGGATCTGGTATTGCATTAACGTTTACAACTTTCATTTGATAATGAGCAGGGATACCATGAAAATTTCCATAGTAATTAGGTTCTAAAACCTTGTAACGCTCAATCACACCACTTGGTGTTTTCCGCTCTACAAAATATCCAATTTCAACTGGAAAGTCAGCACCCAGTGTATGAACCGCTTTTCCACCCTGAACACTAGATTTAATATTTTCTTTAATTAAATTTCCTTTCCCATCAAAAATAGATACGTCATCATTCATTAAATCTGCAAAAGGCATAATTATTCCTTGTTATAAAAATGAATAATTATTATACAGATGAAAAATAAAAAGCCCATCGAACGATGAGCTTTTAAATCAACCAAGTTAATTAACTACACTTTGGTCACTTATAACATAAATATATTAGTTTACTGCGCGCAATTCAAGTGTTTTAATTGATTGTTTTTTATTCATAGTAATAATGGGGCTTATAATGAAAACTTCGTGGGTAAAGTTTGATTTTTATCAACTTAACATTTCAACTAAAGATGAAATTACATCAGCAACTGATATTTTCACAAAAATTATAAACCAGCAATTTTCCAATTGCCATGAAAGTCAAGGGTATACTAGAGAAATATATAGCCTGACCGAAAGAAGTAAACCTTATAAATCTATTACAGGAATTTTCAGAAAATTTAGACAAGATAAGTTTCCTGAGGTAGGTACGCCTGGTTCTATCGGCTTGCCAGTGAGTTTAAAACCTGGAGAAGCCTTAATTGAGTCAAATTTCTTTATTTACTATCCAGATTTCAATCTACTAATCTGGCATGTAAATGGCTATGGAAGTTTACCAACTAGATTCGCTGAATTTCTTAAAAACTTATCAAATACTCAAGTCACTGTGGAGCCAATTATTCAAGCTGATGCTGTAAAGGAGTTAATGAAAGATAGCAACCAGCTGAAAAAAATTATCGCAACTATTGCAAGACCAACAAATCCAGATCTCTATGATTCAAACAATCAAACACAAACTATAATGCAATTAATGAGAAATTCTAATGCTGATCGTTTTAATCTCACGCTTGCAATTGATTTGAGAAGTAACAAAAAAGGTACCCTTAGCAATCTTAAAAGCACTCTTGTTGATTTAGTGAATTATGATGCTGAAAAAGCTGTAGCTGTTGTTGAAGATGAACATGGTTTTGTACACCCAATAGATCTTATTGCCCAAAGATTGTCTGATAGACGACAAATTACGACGGACAGAGGTTATGCTCTTCCTGAATCTATGTTTGATTTAATTGATAATGTGTACACAGATAATCATGGAGCTCTAAATGAATACTTCGGAACAGTCGGTAGTAAACGTATTGCTTAAATTCATTTTTTGTTTAGCTCTTCCCTTTGTAAGTGCTTACATCTTTTATGAATACGCACCGTTTAGCTTTGCTGAAACTAACACCCAAACATCGCAATTTGAGATCGCTAAATTTACTGCTTCAATATCTGCAACATTGCTAGGATTTCTATTAACTGCTATTGCCGTATTAACAGCTTTAATGGATAAAACTCTTATTGTTAATATGAGGTTAACTGGCCATTATCCTAAATTTTTAAGAATAGCATTCTTGACTAGTTTGGTATTTTTAATCGTAACTATTTTTGGTTTTTTGGTTCTATTACTATTCCAAACTGTTTATTCAGCTTATTCTTTTAGCCTAATGATTGGTTTTTTAATTTTAGCAATATTACTTTTAACCCAGACTGGTTATAGCTTTTACAAAATCATTTACAATGTGTAAGGACTCTCAGGAGTCCTTTTTTAACATTAAAAGAATTACGTCAATTCTACTATCTAACCATGTTTCTGCAGCAAGCAAATACTTATCAATATTACGGCGATCCACATGTGTCTTACTTGCCAACACTGACACTGGAATCCCCTTCAAATAATGAAACTCAATCCACTGAAACAAATCAGGTCGTGAAAACTTCAACTGCGTCACCAAATGATCAATAGCAATCAAAGCATCATCATCAAGCACCACCTTCACACCTGCAGTCTTTTGCCCCTGCTTTAAACGCATCAGCCCCAGTGACGGCGATTGGTAACTCAACTCGCTCGGATTGTAGTGAGAATTTCTCGCCCATTTCCCCCACTGCTCAAGTTCATTCTGCATCATTCGAATTGTTGGCTTAATTTCTGTCACTGCATTCATCCTATTTCCCTCAAAACTTCGCAAATCTTTTAAAAACCAACATAGCTGCATCACGCGCATGCTCATTCGTACATTCAATCCACCCGGTGCGCTTTTTAAATACGTCAGCCTTTGTTTTGGTTGCATTGGCTGCTGGATGAATCATTAAGTAATTCAACTCTTGCTCTTTACACCAATCTTCCCAAATCTGAGCATCACGTTTTACTGATCCAACACCTTGGGCTTTCTCACGACCACCAGTAAACCAGGTGCGCTTCCGAGCATCTTCAATGAATAAACAAACGTTTTCTTTTCCATAGTGCACAACAAACTCAAGCGTTCGATTCATGGCCTGAGTAATCGTCAAGGATGTAACCTCAAATAATTCACCGCCATTTCCATTGTCTTGTGCCACGGCGTAACCTGTGTTCACACCCGTATCGATGCCAATGAGATACTTAGTCAATTTTTGGACTCCATTGTGCTGGTAGTGGACGTGTTTTTTCTTTTCCGCAATAGGTGCAAACCAAATGTTGTTCATCTTCACCGTGTGAGGTCACATCCTCCCAATCATGGTCACAGGTCTCTTGTAGGATCGCCGTGGGCGTTTCTTGTTGCTCAGTTTGTTCTGGAAGAATTTCAAAGTTCCGATGGCATTGCTTACAGCCAAATGATGTAAAGCCGATCGCATCAGCCTTTGTAATTGTGTCTACGCAACACTGGTGCAGTTGTGTCATTTCTCAATCACCTCTACATCAGCACACAAACACATGAAAGGTGTTCCATCATCCAAGCGTCCAAATACACGCCCATCTTCAACACGATCCAATACGCCATAACCTGTGAATCGCTTGCCTGAGTAAATCGTTGCGGATTCACCAATAAAATCTACTTTTACGCGGTCGCCTGCTTTCATCGTTCACCCCAATCTATTTAATTTATATGCTTCATTCACATGCGCCTCCGAAACTCTCGTATTGGGGCTAATGTGATTGCGAATATCTGTTACATGGTCGGTTCGGTCGTGGTCGGCGATGGCTTTGCGGAGGTCTGCAATAGATACATATTCAAAATCACATTCAGCTAATGGCTTGTATTCCAAAAATTGCTGCTCCTTATCGTGATAAAAACAAACCACCCCATCCACCACACAGAAATACTGTTTCGGATCCAAGCAAAAATATTCAGGACTCTTAGCTGTTGTTAGTAAGCATGAAGCTATCGCCTCAGCCATAGGTAATCCCAATTTTTCGATTAAGTTCATGGCTGCACCTCAAATAACTGTTTGGCCTTTTCGGTAGCCTTAAGACTCATAGGGCTCTTGCTGTTTGTCTCCAAATACCCTTCTGCTAAAAGCTGATTTACAAAAACATTGGCATTACGTGGTGATATTTCCATCCATTCGGTAACTTCTTTCAAACTGGTTCGTCCAGACTTCTGAATAATTTTCTTTAAAACCAGCACCATGCGTTCGCCTTGTTTCACGGCTTGTTTTGTACTGAATTTCTGCTGCTTCACACTTCACCCCCAACACGATTATAAGTCTTCCCCAATGTCGCCAATAATTCAGGTGGGCAAGGAACACAACTACGATTTCGATCATGGTTATCGAGCTGCTTTGGAGCCTTAGGCTTCACCCACATTTCTTGCGTCATACCCTTTGCCTTAGCACGGCGTAGGTAATCCACATAAATATCTTTGAAAGCGAAGTGAGCTGATTTCTGCCCCTCTGCGGTCAACACATGGCGAACCTCATCAAGTACACGCTTGGTCAGTGTGGTGATCTTCGTTTGTGGATCTGATTCAAACTGCATTGCTTTTGCCCAAGCCATATCAGCAGTCCACCAATCACCGCCCTGTTCACACCAGCTGCGGAATGTCGGTAAATTCTTCGGGCACCACTCCTCAGAGTTCATGCGCGCTAAGCCACGTGCGATATCTGCTGGGGTTAGGCCATTTAGGACTGTGCATGCCAATTGGCGAAGTTCTTCATCCGCATAAACCTCAAAGTTTTTCGTGAATGCTGATCCGTAAAGATCACTCATGCGCTGAAGAACCATGTCCGC
>Ga0308158_10001174_pt1 | contig 29857 bp, 18 predicted proteins | sample PhyBR2_FD_201038 | JGI IMG/M metagenome (GOLD analysis project Ga0308158, IMG submission 201038) | Phyllosphere microbial communities from UC Gill Tract Community Farm, Albany, California, United States - DLSLB.R2 | ecosystem: Host-associated > Plants > Phyllosphere > Unclassified | place: USA... | reverse complement strand
GAGCTGCTGGGCCAGCACTACACGGCGCTGCTGCTTGCCGAAGACCACGAGCGCGCACTGTACGTATTCAACGAGCGGCGCGTCGGCGAACGGGCCTCGCGCGACGTCGAGCTGCGCGTGACGTGCCGGGCGGGCCCGATGCATGGCCACGCCACCGTCGCCGACACCTCCGTGATGACGATCTCGCTCAACGCGATCGGCATGCACCGCGAAAAACGCGATCCGCACACGCCGACCTATGTCGGCACCTACGGCATCGCCCGCGACGTCAGCGCGCGCAAGCGTGCCGAGGCGGTCATCCATCACCAGGCCTACCACGACATCCTGACCGACCTGCCCAACCGCGTGCTGTTCAAGGACCGGCTCGGCCTGGCGATGCTGCAGGCGCGCCGCAAGCGCGCCGAGCTGGCGGTGATGTTCATCGACCTGGACCGCTTCAAGCTGGTCAACGACACGCTCGGCCACGGCCATGGCGACAAGTTGCTGCAGCAAGTGGCGCAGCGCCTGAAGGACTGCCTGCGCAAGGGCGATACGCTGGCGCGCCAGGGTGGCGACGAGTTCACGATCGTGCTGCCCGACCTGCGCTCGCGCGACGACGCGCGCGTGGTCGCCGACAAGTTCATCGAGCGGCTGCATCAGCCATTCGACCTCGCCGGCACCGAGGTGCATATCTCGGCATCGATCGGCGTGGCCATCTACCCCGAGCACGGCGAGTCGATCGACGAGCTGCTGCGCAATGCCGACATCGCGATGTACCGCGTCAAGGACCTGGGCAAAAATGGCCATGCGTTCTACGATCCGTCAATGCACGACGCGCTGCACCAGAACGTCGCGCTGGAACAGCATCTGCGCCGCGCGCTCGAGCGCAACGAACTCGAGATGTACTACCAGCCGCAGATCGACGCTGCCAGTGGCCGCATCATCGGCGCCGAAGCCCTGATGCGCTGGAACCATCCGGTGCGCGGCCTGATCATGCCTGCCGAGTTCCTGCCGTTCGCCGAAGAAAGTGGCCTCATCATCCCCATCTCGGAGTGGATGATCGACACGCTGTGCCGCGACATGGCGCACTGGGGCACGGACGGTGCCAACCCGTTGACGCTGTCGCTGAATCTGTCGCCGCATTATCTCGACCACAGCAAATTCTTCGAAACGATGCGCAATGCACTGGAGCGCTACGACATCGGCCCCGGGCGGATCGCCGTCGAGATCACGGAAAACATCTGCATCCGCAATCCGCAGTACGCGATCGAGCAGCTGAAAAAGCTCGGGCAACTGGGTGTGTCGGTGGCCATTGACGATTTTGGTACCGGCTATTCGTCGCTCGCGTACCTGCACCGGTTCCCGATCCAGACCATCAAGATCGATCAGTCGTTCGTGCAGCAGATCAGCGACGAGGACGGGCACTACCCGGTGGTGCTGGCGATCATCTCGATTTCACGCGGGCTGAATCTGGACCTGGTGGCCGAAGGTGTCGAGACGGAAGCACAGGCGCGCTATCTGCGCGCGCATGGCTGTTCGACGATGCAGGGCTTTTTGTTTCACCGGCCGATGCCGTTGGGGGGCTTTGTCAACGTGCTCAATTCGTAGCACTGCGGCGTCAAGCCATGGAAGAAGGCCCAGCACCCTGGCGCCACGGCCCGCAATGCCACCTTGGGGAGCATCCTGGTTATTGGTTTTTGGCACGTGGCCGCAATACTTTCTCAACGAAGCGGGCCGTTTGACCGCTTTGAGCAGAAAAGGCGCGCCGGCCCTTGAAGGCAGGGCACGCATGGGCAGCGGCCATCAGCCAGGGCGACCTGCCGCCCCCGTCGGCACCTTGGCCGGGATCCATCATGTATCCGATCCTCTCGGCAATGACTTCGTTGCGGAGTAGGTCAATAACTTTGAGCGAGCTACCCGCAATCCAGTAACGACGATCATCGGCTGTCGAAATATCCTCATAAGTAACGCCATAGCGTGGTGCTGGCTCACTGGTAGGGCTGGACACCAATACCACTCTGAAATAACCCTTTACATAGCGTGGGTCCTTCAAGCCTGGTTGCTCGATGAAACCTGTGTAGCGATATCGTTTCCCATCCTCAGGGTCACTGGCGTCCACGTACCTATATCCAACTTGCCTCTGAGGAGGAGCGATCCGCCCTTCTGCGCGCTCAATATGGCCAGGCAGATCATGGTGCGCCCCAAGAAAACTTTCAATATAGCCATCTCCGGTAAGGTCTCTCCCGTACGGATCATCAAGGGCGAACTGTTGACGGTAGTTGATGTTGCGGGAGCGGATCTTCAGTAGCAGCAGACCATCCACATCCTCGACGGTCCTCGTAATTTTCTCTCCGGCTGTATTGCAACGCTGCTGGAACAGAGTTCGCGCCACGGCAATATCATTGGGTTCTGCAAAGACATGCTGCGCCATGCTCGAAAGAATCATTGCAACAATCATTCCAGCCGTTAAAAAAATATTTTTTTCCTTCATGGTGAAAAGTCCCCAGTCCGAAGTGGATAAGTAATGACATCGATATATCCTAACGGAAAACTTCTGACGATTACTCGCCAATTGTCGCAAGGCAAGTTGTAAATTTTCAGTTCTTACAATCGTTTTCCTCTTCGCATATGGGCGCGGGGTCCCTGCTTGTCTGGTTGGACAAGAGCATGCGTTGGCACGGCAGCGCATGGGGCAAGCGGGGCCGCCGCCCAAAGCACAGCGAGGCAGCGATCCAGTCCAGCTTGACGATCGAGGGCTTGAAAGGCGGTCACGGCGCGACTGCGCTGCATGGGGCGAAGGCAATTCTCCCTGCTCGAAGAGAACGTCCATCCATGGAGGGACCAGCGCCGTGGTGCCATCGCCCGCAACGCCATCCTGGCGGCCACGCGTCGGCTTGGCAGAAAAATCTGGGAGAAGCGACGACACGCCCACTCACTCCCCCGTGATCTTCGCATCCTTCACAAATTTGCCCCACGTCTGATATTCCTTACTGGTATGCGCTGCCAATTCCTGCGGCGTCATGTAGACCGAGTACGCACCCTGCTCCTGCGCCTTGCGCTTGAATGCGTCGGTCGCCATGATTTTCTTGATCTCGCCAGTCAGCTTGTCCACGATCGGCTTGGGCGTGTTGGCGGGCGCGTACACGGCAAACCATGAACTCACGTCCAGCTTCTCGTACCCTTTGATCGTCGCCGTCGTTGGCACGTTGGGCAAGCTCGGCAGCGCAACGTTGCCGGTCACAGCAATGGCGCGCAGCTTGCCGGACCGGATGTGGGCCAGCAGCGGCGGCGCCGTCGTGAAGGTCATCTCGACGTTGCCACCGAGCAGATCGGTAATCGCCGGGCCCGTGCCTTTGTACGGCACGTGAGCGATATTCGTGCCGCTCATCTGATTCAGCATTTCACCCGTCACGTGCTGCAGCGAGCCATTTCCAGACGACGCGTAATTGAGTTTGCCGGGGTGTGCCTTGGCATAGCTGACCAGCTCGGGCAGCGTCTTGATCGGCAGATCGGGCCGCACGACAAACACTTGCGGCGCCACGATCAGGTTGGCAACGGGGGTGAAGTCCTTGACCGGATCGAACCCGGCCTTGACCACGTGCGGCGTGATGACGTGAAAGCCCGAGTACTGCACCAGCAAGGTGTAGCCGTCCGGCTTGGCCCGCTTGACGGCCGAGGCAGCGATCGCGCCCGCCCCGCCCGGCCGGTTCTCGACGACGACCGGTTTGCCCAGAGCCTTGGACAGCGGATCGGAAATCATGCGCGCGGCCAGGTCGGTGGTGCCGCCCGGTGCGGCCGAGACCATCAGCGTGATGGCGCGCGCGGGATAGTTGTCCTGCGCGTGCGCGCCGATGCTGACAAGTGCTGCGCCGACGGCGAGCATACTGGCGCGCATGCGCAGCGAGTGGATCGATTTCATGGTGTCTCCTGAATTATTAAAATAGTTGTTTGCATTCCGGCGATGGCCCGGACTCAAGCCGGGCGAGCTTCCGCGCGCTCCCTGATCGCTTCAAAATCCCCGGGTGGCCGGTGCAGATCGAGCCGCCGGCCCGCCTTGACGATCTGGCTCGGCGTCTCGTGCCCGATCAGCGCCGGCAGCCGTGACGATGCGTCCAGCAAGCGGCCCAGATCGACACCCGTGTCGTAGCCCATCAATTGCAGCGCGTGCACCACCTCTTCAGTGCAGACATTGCCCGAGGCGCCGGGTGCATAGGGGCAGCCACCAATGCCGCCAAGCGACGCGTCGAAGCGGTCGGCGCCCGCATCGATCCCGGCCAGCACGTTGGCCAGCCCCATGCCGCGGGTATTGTGAAAGTGCAGGCTCAGTTCGGTATTCGCCCAGGCTGCGCGAAAACGCGCCGTCAGTGACGCGACCTGGCTTGGGTAGGCCATACCGGTCGTGTCGCACAGGGTGATCCCGCCGGCGCCCGCCTCGTCGATGAAGCGCGCGCACCAGGCCAGCACCGTGTCTTCGGGCACGTCGCCTTCCATCGGGCAGCCGAACGAGCACGACAACGAGATATTGACGGCCAGCGCCGCTTGCCGCGCCAGGGCCGCCACCTCGCACAAGCCCTGGAACGATTGCGCCTGCGTCATGCGCAGATTGGCCAGATTGTGCGTTTCGCTGGCCGACATCACCAGGTTCAGTTCGTCGGTGCGGCTCTCGATCGCGCGCTCGGCGCCGCGCACGTTCGGCACCAGCGCGCTGTAGATCACGCCCGGCACCCGCTCGATGCCGAGCATCACCTGCTGGGCATCGGCCAGCGCCGGAATCGCCTTGGGCGAAACAAAGGCGGTCACTTCGATCTTGGCCATACCGGCCTGCGACAGGCTGTTGACCAGGGCGATCTTGTCGGCGGTCGGCACGAACACCGACTCGGCCTGCAAGCCATCTCGCGTGCCGACTTCCTGCATGTGGATGCGGCGGCCAGCGCCGTTCCACCGGTTCATGCGACCACTCCCTTGTCGCGCAAGGCGGCGATGTCCGGCTCACTCAATCCCAGTTCGCGCAGCACGCCATCGGTATCGTCACCCAGGCCCGGGGCGGAGCTGCGCACGGTGCCTGGCGTGCCCAGCAGTTTAGGGACGACGCCCGGCACCTCGAGGTCGTAACCGTCGCGCGTGGACTGGGCCAGGATCATGTCGCGCGCCCGGTAATGGGGATCCTCCGCGATGTCTTTTGCCGTATACACCTTGCCGGCCGGGACGCGGGCGCCGCCCAGCAGGTCGAGGACCTCGGTGATCGGGCGCGTCGCCGTCCAGACGCTGATGGCGGCGTCGATCTCGGCCACGCGCACGACGCGGCCGGCGTTGTCGGCCAGCGCCGGGTCGTGGGCCAGGTCGTCGCGCCCGATCACGGTCATCAGGCGCTTGAAGATGCTGTCGCCGTTGCCGGCGATGAGCACGTAGCCATCATTGCAGCGGTAGGCGTTCGACGGCGCGATGCCGGGCAGCGCGCTGCCGGCGGCTTCGCGCACGGCGCCAAAGGCGCTGTATTCGGGCAGCAGGCTTTCCATGACATTGAACACCGCTTCGTGCAGGGCGACGTCGATCACCTGGCCCATGCCGCCATTAACCTTGCGGTGGTACAGCGCGGTCAGTACGCCAATCGTGCCATGGAGAGCCGCCAGCGTATCGCCGATCGACACGCCGCAGCGCACCGGCACGCGGTCCGGCTCGCCCGTCAGGTGGCGCAGGCCGCCCATCGCTTCGCCGATGGCGCCAAAGCCCGGCAGATCGCGGTACGGCCCGGTCTGGCCATAGCCCGAGATGCGCAGCATGACCAGGCCCGGATTGATGGCCGACAGCGCCTCCCAGCCCATACCCCAGCCTTCCAGTGTGCCGGGGCGGAAGTTCTCGATCAGCACATCGGCTTCGGCAATCAGTTTGCGGGCAATGTCCTGGCCCTCGGCGCTGCGCAGGTCGAGGGCAATGGAGCGCTTGTTCCGCGACTGCACCTGCCACCAGACCGACGTGCCCTCCTTGATCATGCGCCAGTTGCGCAGCGGATCGCCGCTGCCGGGCGCCTCGATCTTGATGACATCGGCGCCGAATTCGCCCAGTGTTTTGCCAGCGAATGGGCCCGCAATCAGTTGGCCCATTTCGATGACGCGCACGCCACGCAGGGCGCCGTCAGGAATGCTGTTGTTGAGGTTCATGCTGGATCTCGTCGGTTGTTGTGACCTGTCGACCCAGCATAGAGACAACGGGCCCTGCCCGTCCAACCGTTTCTTTTCAACGAGCCTTCGTCAACCGCGAACGCTCTTCGGCGGCCCCGAGATGCGCCAGCAGCGCCCGCGTCACCGGTGACAGGCCCTTTTCTTCCCGCACGACGATGCGCAGCTCGCGCTCGGCCCACGGCTCGTCGATCTCGACGGCCACCAGACCCAGCGGCTGGCCGATGGCGGTAAACACTTCGTAGGGGATCACGCCCAAGCCCATGCCCACCTGCGCCATACGGCACACGGCGTCGAAGCCGGGCACGTGGATGCGGGTTTTCAATGGCCGGCCCGAGGCGCGCGAGGCCAGGTGCGTGCGCTTGTTGATCGAGCTGTCCGCGTGCAGGCCCACGTGATCGAAGTCGAGCGTGTCGGCGAACGGCACGCGGCCGCGCCCGGCCAGCGCGTGGTCGTGGCGCATGACGAGCACGACGCGATCGCGCCGGTACAGGTGGCTGTGCAGGTCGCGGGTATCGGTGTCGCCCGAGCAGATGCCGATCTCGGCAAAGCCGTCTTCAACGCCCTTGACGACATCGCCGCTGGGGCGTTCCTCGAGGTCGAGCCGGATCTGCTCGTGCAGGTTCAGGAAGGCGCGCAAGTCTTCCGGCAGGAATTCCACGATGGCCGACAGGTTCGCCACCATGCGCACGTAGCCGCGCAAGCCCTGGGCGTGCTCGGCCAGCTCCTGGCCGATCTTGTCGACGCTGAGCAGGATGCGGCGCGCGTGCGTCAGCAGCGATTCGCCGGCCGGGGTCAGGGTCATGCCGCGCGCGGTGCGCACCATCAGCGCCACGCCCAGCGCCCCCTCCATGTCGGCCAGCCGCTTGCTGGCGGCCGAGACGGCAATGGCTTCGCGCTCGGCGGCGCGGGTGAGTGATCCTTCTTCGTGGATGGCCAGGAAAAGCTGCAGGCTGGTGAGGTCCAGCCTTCTGAGGATATTGTTCAGTGCCATCGAAAAAGCTGATACAGCGGGAGCCGAGAGTGCCACGACTGTATCAGGTCTTCTCAGGCCAGCAGGTTTCCCACTGTGGGGGCATCCGCCAGGTTCCAGATGCGCCCGGCCAGCGCGTGCATCTCGGCCTCGCTCGCGGCCTTGCCGAACAGCGCCAGGCGCAGCGCTTTCTGTTCGAGTTCAGGGCGCGACAGCGTGTTGCCGGGGTCGCCCTTCGGTTCGTCGACCCGGCCAGTGAGGCGCCGCCCATCGGTCGTCTCGACCGTGACCTTGCCGATCCAGCGCGCCGGATAAGCGGTGTCGACTTCGTCGTCGAATTCCATGCCCACCTTGCCACGAAACGCCGCGATCGGCGCGGCATTGAAATGGTCCTCGAACTGGCTCAGGCCGGCCACATCGTAATGTGCGATCAGTCCGAGTACCGTCCCCATCGAGAATTTGGCCTGGTGCACCGTGTGCGGATCGACGATCGCGCCCAGCACGTCGATTGCGCCCTGATGCACGTGCGCGACGACGCGCGTGATCTGCCCGGGTTGCAGGCCGTGGGTTCGCATCACCTGCTGCAAGGCGTCGGCAGCCGGATGCGTGTGCCGGCACGACGCGTGGAACTTGAACGACGTCTCGGCCAGCGCCCAGCGCTCGCCCAGGCGGTCGGTCAATCTGGCCGGATCGGCGTCGCTCGACATGCCCGCCGCCATGCCCTGCGCACCCTCGAGGATGCGGCGCGCACCGGTAAAGCCATCCTGCGCCAGGTAGGCCGACGTCAGGCCATTCGCGGCCGCGGCGGCCGTGTGCAACTGCTTCGAGTCGGCGGCATCGCGCAGGAATTCCCACAGGCCCGCCGCCTGCGTGCCGGCCGAACCGAACGCATGCAGCATCTGGTCGGGCGTGAGCTTGAGCAAGTGCCCCGCTGCCGTCGCGGCGGCCAGCGTGCCTGCGGTGCCCGTCGTGTGGAAGATGCGGTAGTGCGAACGACCGAGAAACTCGCCGACGCGGATCCCCACTTCATAGCCGGCCACGACCGCCGTCAGCAGGTCGCGCCCGCTGGCGCCGATCGACTGGGCGACCGCCAGGGCTGCCGGAAACACGACCGCGCCCGGATGGAAGACCGAGCCGTTGTGCACGTCGTCCTGTTCCGCGACGTGCGAGGCGGCGGCGTTGACCATCGCCGCGAACAGCGGCGTGGTGGTGCGGCGCGAGATCAGCACCTCGCAGGCGCCACTGCCCGGCCCCATCGTCTGCGCATAGCGGTCGATGGTTTGCACGGCACGCGCCGTGCGGCCGGCCAGCGCGGAACCGATCCAGTCGAGGAACAGGTCTTCGGTGCGCATGCGCACGGCGTCGGGAATCTGCTCGTAGCGCAGCGTGGCAGCGAAGCTGGCGAGCTGCTGGCTCGGGTGCTGGTGATCAGCCATATGGTCTCCTGGAATCTTCATATCGGTGCATTGGCGCGGTTTGACCATCATAGAGAGCAATACAGGTCAAGCAGAAATAGAAAAATCTGATACCAGCATGAGGCTGTTGGCTCAATGGATCTCTGCGATTGTCACGCACCAATCCTGTCAATCAATAAACATGGTTTGCCCTCTCAGTAATGAGATATCATTATCATTAAGAATCGTATCGTGTGGCCTTCCGTCAACCTGCACGCCAATCGGGCATGCCGCAGACATCCGGCCTGACAATTTTCCCTATCACCCTGCCGTCCTCTCTGGAGTATCGATCTTGCAATCCGCCACCCGTTCCACCCGCCCGTCTGCGATTTCCCACGCCGTCATGCTTATGTGCCTGTCTGGCGGTGCCGCCGTCGCGGCTGATGAGACGCCTGACCTCGCGCGTCTGGCCGCACCCTCGGCGCAGGTCGTCGAAGTCCGGGGCCAACGCGGCGACGAGGAGCGGCTGGCCCCAGGCCTGGGCGCCAGGGCGCTGCCGGGCAGCGTGACCACCGTGACGGCCGAAGACCTGGCCACGCTCGACATCGGGCGCGACATCTCGAACGTGTTCCGGCGCGTGCCGGGCGTGGTCGCCAACAATATCGACCAGGGCGACACCGGCAACGGATTCCGGATGCGCGGCTTCGCCACCCAGGGCACGCACGGCGCCGACACTGCTATTTATATCGATGGCGTGCCGCAGAACATTCCATCCAGCCAGGGCGGCGCGGGCCACGGCCCGGCCTTCCTCGAATGGATGACCGGTGACATGATCGATACCATCGACGTGATCAAGGGCCCGGTGTCCGCTTTATTCGGTGACCAGAACCGCGCCGGCGCGGTGGCGATCCGCACCCGCGAAGGCGGCGCGGCCACGCCGTCGAGCGCGACGGTGACGGTGGAAAGCTACGGCGGGCGGCGCGGCTCGCTCGTGCTGTCGAATGAGTTCGGCCGCGTCCGATCGCTGCTGGTGGCCGACCGCTACAGCCTCGACGGTTTCCGCCACGGCGCCAGCCTCGACCGCAACAATCTGTTCTGGAAGCTCTCGACCCATATCGGCGACGGCGTCTACAGCCTGCGCGCCACCTATTACAAGTCGGACTATGCCGGCGCCGGCTACCTGTCGCTGCCGGCCATGGAAGCGGGCCTGGTCGATCCGCACGACACCATGTTCAACCTGCCGGGCTTTGGCGACGCGCACCGCAAGACGCTCGTGTTCAACCGCAGTCCGGCAACGGGTGAGGCCGGCTGGTTCGCCACGGCCTATGCCGAGGATTTTGCGCGCAGCCGCGCGATCCAGACCAGCACCACGCTGCACACCTACGGCTACGACGAGCGTGACATCTTCGGCGCGCGCGGTGGCAATACCTGGGCCTTCGGCGATGTCGGCATGCTGACGGTCGGCCTTGAGGCGCGCCGGGACAAGGGCGACGCGTTCCGCCAGCAATACCGCAACCGCCAGCCGACCGCCAGCTACGTCAACAACCAGAACCTCGACCTGCTGACCTACGGCGCGTTCCTCCAGGGCCAGTACCGCATCCTGCCCACGCTCAAGCTGCACGGCGGCGCGCGCTATGACCGTTTCGACTACGACCTCGTCAACCGCAAGCTGCCCGCCGCATCGACCGGCTACGAAGCCTCGGTGGTGACGCCGAAATACGGCGCGATCTGGAACGTCCTGCCTGCCGTCGAGCTGTACGCGAACGTCGCCCAAGGCTTCCGTTCCCCTGCCGCCGAGCAGATCAGCACCAGCGGCAGCCTGGGCCCGCTGGGCGCACCGGGCGGTCGCAGCAATCCGGGTATCGATCCGAGCCGGGTGCGCTCGCATGACATCGGCTTCAAGGCGGCGCCGCTGGACGGCCTGAGCGTGTCGGGCGCGTTCTATGCCATCGAGAACGACGACGAGATCATCAACACGGCGCCGGACGTGTTCGTGGCATCCGGCCAGACCACGCGCCGCGGTCTCGAATTTGACCTGCACTACCAGTTCAGCAGCGCGCTGAACACGTACCTGAGCTACGGCCGTATCCTGCGTGCGCAGCTGGACAATCCGGCGCCCGGCGCCGGCCCGCGCCTTTCGGTGCCGGAACACACGTGGAAAGCCGGCGTCCAGTACCGCACGGCGATGGGCCCGGGCCGGCTGTCGCTGAGTGGCGACGTGTACGTCACGGCCGGCAATCCCTATTACATGGGCACGCCGCTGTACGAGCGCGACATGCCGACCTATGTGCGCTATGACATGAAGGCGACCTACGATCTGGGCAAGTTCCAGGGCGCGCTGTTCGCGACGCTGCAGCCGCATGCGTTCGCCAGCGACATCGCGTACGGCACGGCCGGTGGCTTGCTGGTGACGACCGTGCCGCAGGCGACAGCCGGGGCGTCGCTGCGTTACTACTTCTGATCGTGGCTTGGTCATCGGGACGGGCGTCCGATTGAATTGATGCAGATCAACGACCGCCCAGTGCTGCAAGGTGTAATTTTGATGCCTGTCACATCAACGCTTCATCACAGCACATGCACCACACCCCATGCTATTTCCCCGCCTGACCTGGCCCGCCAAAGCGCACGGCGGCGCCGGGCACCTCGTCCTGCTGTTTCTTCTCCAGGCTGCCACTGGCTCCGGCGCGCTCGCCAGCGACGCGCTCCCGTGCGCGCCGGAGGCTGTACAAGCTGACCATCTCCCCTCGTCCGCCGTGCCCTGGCTGTCCGGCGCGCATGGGATGGCAACCCAGGCACTGCAACTGCTGCGCGCGGCGTCCGAACACGGCCTCGATGCACGGCGCTACCAGGTGGAGCAACTTACGCAGCGGCTGGCCGGGCCGGACGGCCAATCTGCGGCCTTCATGCATGACCTGAACGGCGCCATGGTGCAGTACCTGTGCGATCTGCACAGTGGCCGCGCTGCCTGGGCCAGCCGGGTAGCGGCGGCGCCCGACACCGGCTTCGACCCGCGCCAGCGCCTGGCCACCGTACAGGATGCGCAAGGGCTGGCGCAGGCCATCGATGGCGCCGTGCCGGCCATTCCGTTGTATGGCAGGGTCAAGGCAACACTGGCGCAGTACCGGGCCTTGTCGAAGATGGCACCGGCGTGGCCCGCGCTGCCACCTGTCGCGCGGGGCGGCATCCACGCAGGCGAACCCTATGCGGGTGCGTCCGCTCTCGCGGAACGACTGCGCTTGCTGGGTGACCTGGACGCCGGGTCGAGCCCGGTCAGCGACGGGATCTACACGCCAGAACTCGCGGGCGCCGTGCGGCGTGTCCAGTCCCGTCACGGGCTGGACGACGACGGCGTGCTGGGCGCCGCAACGGTCACGGCGTTGTCGGTGCCGCTCACGCATCGCATCGCCCAGCTGGCGCTGACGCTCGAACGCCTGCGCTGGTTGCCGCCGCCCCCGGCGCACGGGCGCGTGGTCGCCGTGAACGTGCCCACCTACCGCTTGTGGGCGTTCGATGCGCGGGACAACTTCGCAAACCCCGCGCTGGAAATGCGCGTGATCGTCGGCGCGCGCGGCCGCACGCCCACACCCCTGTTTATCGGCGCCATGCGCTACCTGGAATTTGCGCCCTACTGGAATGTGCCTGCCAGTATCCAGAAGAATGAAATCCTACCGAAGCTAACGCGCAATCCTGCCTATCTGCAGCAGAATGACATGGAGCTGGTGGGGCCGGACGGGCGCGTACTGCAGGCCGGCGCCGGCGCTGCGCTGAGCCAACTGCGGGCCGGCAGCGCCAGGGTCAGGCAGCGGCCTGGCCCACGCAATGTGCTGGGCGACGTCAAGTTCGCGCTGCCCAACCCGATGAATATCTACCTGCACTCCACGTCGGCCCGGGAGCTGTTCAAGCGCACGCACCGGGACCTGAGCCATGGCTGCATCCGCGTCGAACAACCGGCCGAGCTCGCGCAGTTCGTGCTGGCCGATCCGCAGCAGTGGAGCGCTCAACAGGTGGCCGCTGCCATGAGCGGCGGAAAGAACCGGACCGTCACCCTGCCTGCGCCGGTGCCGGTCGTGCTGTTTTATGCGACCGCGCTGGTCGATCGCGAGGGCCGGGCATTGTTCGCACCCGATATCTACGGGCGCGATGATGCGCTCATCGCTGCGTTGCAGCTGGAATGAACGCGCCGCCGTGGCGCGGCCACGGCGTTCCCCTGCGCCATCCCGTTCCACCTGACCACCGTTACACCACGGCGACTGTGTTCTTTACTTGTTTTCCAGCGTCGGTTTCCTGCTTGCCGGATGACGAGGTAGTGGCCACCGGCGTCTTCACTGCAGCACCGTGGACGGCAGCGGCCTGCGCCAGCAACGCATAGAAGATCGTGTTCATGCGGCGCATTTGCTTGGTATTCATGGGGGCTCCCTGGTTGATGGATGAGCGCCATGTCGTATGGCAGTCACGGGATGCAGTGTGCAGAGATGGGGACGCAATTTCAATGATGCACGTCAAACATTGCCGTCACCGTGGCCCTCAGTGAAATAAACCTGCTGCGCCCTACCGCACCAGTACGTACCGGCCCGGCGCATCGTCTGCATCGGGCGCAGCAACCGCCGTGGCGGCAATCTGCGCGCTTGCATGACGGCGCAGCCAGTGCTCCCAGGCCGGCCACCACGACCCCGGTTGCGACGGCGTGACGGCGCACCAGGTCTCCGGATCCAGATAACGGCCGTCGTGGACGCGCGTGGCGATCTGGTAGCTGTGCGCACCGCTCGTCAGCGGTGGATTGACGACACCGGCATTGTGCCCGCCGCTGGTCAGGCAGAACGTCAGCTCGGCGTCGGCCAGCAGGTGCAGCTTGTACACGGACAGCCAGGGCGCGACGGTGTCGCGCTGCGTGCCCAGCACGAACATGGGCAAGTGCAGGTCAGAGAGCGCCACGGGGCTGCCGCCCACACGGTAGCGGCCCTGCGCCAGATCGTTGTCGAGATACAGGCTGCGCAGGTATTCGCTTTGCTGGCGGTACGGCATCCGGGTGGCATCCGCGTTCCAGGCCGCCAGGTCGCTGGTGACGCGCCGGCCCTTTCCCATCAGGTAGTTCTGCACCATACGCGACCAGACCATGTCCTTCGAATTGAGCAGCGCGAAGGCGCCTTCCATCTGCGTGCCGTCGAGATAGCCCTTGCCGGCCATGACGTTGTCGAGAAAGTTTAGCTGGCTCTCGTCGATGAACAGGCCCAGTTCGCCTGGCTCGCTGAAGTCGACCTGCGCGGCCAGCAGCGTCAGGCTGGCCAGGCGCTGGTCGCCGTCGCGCGCCATGGCGGCTGCGGCAATGGCCAGCAGCGTGCCGCCCAGACAGTAGCCGAGCGCCTGGATCGCGTACCCGGGGCGCTGCGCGGTGACCTGGTCGATGGCCGCCATCACGCCCAGCGCCAGGTAATCGTCCATCCCGAGATCGCGATCGGCCGCGTCCGGATTTTTCCATGAAATCATGAAGACGGTGTGGCCCCGGTCGACCAGGTAGCGCACCAGGGAATTGGCCGGCGACAGGTCGAGAATGTAGTACTTCATGATCCATGGCGGCACCATCAGGACCGGCTCGGCGCAGACGGTCGTGGTGGTCGGCTGGTATTGCAGCAGCTCGATGAGGCGGTTGCGGTACACCACCTTGCCCGGTGTCACGGCCACGCCCCGGCCAGGTTCGTACCCCGATGGCGCCGTGGCGGCAGCGCCGCTGGCGTCCTCGATGGCATTGTGCAGGCCCTTGACCAGATTCATGCCGCCAGAGCGCCAGGTCTCCCTGAGCACGGCCGGATTCGTCATCAGGAAATTGGATGGCGAAAACATGTCCAGCACCTGGCGCACGGCAAAGGTCCACACTTGCTCATGATGCCGCGTGACCCCGGGCACGCCGGTCGTGGCGTTGTACCACCACTGCTGCTCGAGCAAAAAAGCCTGGTAGATCAGGTTGAAGGGCCATGTCTGCCACTCGGGCGCAGCGAAGCGGCGGTCTTGCGGCAAGGGAACGATGCAGGGATCACCTGCCTGACCGGCATGGGCCGCAGCGCTCACGGCCAGGCGCAGCATCTTGCGCTGCGCCTTGGTGACCAGTTCGCGCTGCTTGTCGGGGGAGCCGGCCAGGTGCACCAGCCAGTCCGTGGCGGCCGCAGTCAGCGAGGCCGGGGACAGGCCCTGCGTCCACCAGGCGATCTGGGCGTGCAATGCACGGTCGAGATCGCGCACCGGGGCCAGGTCGGGGATGCCGGCGACAAGGTCACGCGGTTCAGCGCCAGCGGCGACGGCGCAGGCAGGTGTTGCGGGGATGCGAGGCATTGCAGTGTCCGGATGCACGACACCCTCTCAGCGAAACAGCAGGACCGGCAGAGGCGCGTGCTCGGTCACCCGCGCCGTCTGGCTTGCAAGAATATGCTCGCTGGCGCCGTGTCGGCCGTGCGAGCTCATGCAGATAAGGTCGGCGTGATAATCGAGCGCAGCGCGCACGATTGCCTGCCAAGGTTCGGCGCCGCTCAGGACCTTGCATTCGCACGGCACGCCCAGCGTGCGCGCCGTGTCCGCCACCTGCTGCAGGATGCGTTCTGCGTGCGCCTGCGTGGCCAGCGCGGACACGGTATCAGCGCTGTCGGGGAGCGGAATGACGTGCACGGCCACCACAGCCGCGTCAATGCCGGCGGCAAACGCCAGGCAAGTGGCCACCAGCGGCGTCATCGACAGCGAACCGTCGACCGGCAACAGGATGCGCCGGAACATCGGCTTGTGCCCGGGCGCTTCACGGGCCGGCAACGTCGTCATGAGCACGGGATCCGGGGTCGGGCGACGGGGTCGAAACGGGTCATGGAACGGGCCATGGTCATTCTCCGGAAAGAGGGTATCGGCGCCTGCCGTCGACCAATCGTCGGGCATCGGGTTGATCGTATGCGGACCGGTGCAATCACCGATATGACATGCATCAAAAATCGCGGGAACGCGAAGCGTGGCACGCATGCCGCCCTGGCACGCCCGGCAAGTTTGATGCAAGTCAAATTCTTTCAAACGGGTCGGGCCAGGCGCAAAAGTAGCGCTGGACGCACCATAGCGCCGCGCCGTACGCTGGCCAGTCATGGCCATCCGGAGGTACAGCATGTGCTACAAGACCATCGTCGTCCACGTCGACCATTCGCTGCATGCCGAGGGGCGCATGCGGTATGCGGCGCAACTGGCCGCGCGCTGCGATGCGCACCTCATCGGCAGCGCCTTCTCCGGCATTTCGCGCTATGCCGAGGCCGGCATGACCATGATCCTGACGCAGCAGCATGCACGCCGGGGTGACCACGACAGCGCACTGGCGCGCTTCGACGCCATCGCCGCTGCTGCGGGCGTGGCCAGTCACGAGCGGCGCTATGCCGACGACGAACCTGCCGGCGGACTGGCGCTGCAAGGCCGCTATGCGGACCTGGTCATCGTCAGCCAGACCGACCTCGACGATCCGGCGGCGGCGCACCTGGCCGGCCCAGTGCCGGCACAGGTGATCCAGGGCAGCGCGCGGCCGGTGCTGGTGCTGCCTCATGCACGCCGGCACGAGACGATCGGCGGACGCATCATGCTGGCTTGGGACGGCAGCGTGCAGGCCACGCGCGCTGTCGCCGGCGCCCTGCCCCTGCTGCGCGACGCCGGTCTGGTGGCAATCGTCCTGTTCCAGCCGCCTGATGCGGACGGGCGCGAACCGGGCGCCGATCTCGCGCTGTATCTGGCACGCCAGGGCGTGCGTTGCGAGGTGCACGTCGAGCCGTCGGCGATCGATGACGGCGCCGCCTTGCTGGCCTGCGCGGATTGCCTGGACGCCGACCTGATCGTGATGGGGGCCTACGGGCACACGCGCCTGCGTGAAATGGTGTTGGGTGGCGTCACGGAAACCCTCCTCGACCGGATGACCGTGCCAGTGCTGATGGCGCACTGATGGCCACTGACCCGATCGCCGATGGCTTGAGCGCAGCCGAGGTCACGCACCGTATCACCATGGATGGGCCGAACACGCTGGCCGAAACCGAACGCCGCACCTGGCGCCGCATCCTTGGCGACAGCGCCCGCGAGCCGATGTTCCTGCTGCTGGTAGGCGCAGCCCTGCTGTACCTGGCGCTGGGGCAGCTCGATGAGGGCCTGCTGCTGTGCCTGATGGTCGCCGTCAGCCTCGGCCTGGCCCTGTATCAGGAAGGCAAGACCGAGCGTGCCCTGGCCGCGTTGCGCGACCTGGCCAGTCCGCGTGCGCACGTCCTGCGCGACGGCTGCTGGCACGTCATCGACAGCGCCGGCATCGTGGCCGGTGATGTCGTCGCCGTCCACGAAGGCGACCGCGTGCCGGCCGATGCACACTTACTCAGCAGTGCCGGACTGCAGGCCGACGAGTCGCTGCTGACGGGCGAATCGATGCCGGTCGACAAGGCCGCGACGGCGATGCTGTTTGCCGGTTCCCTGGTGCTGCAGGGTCACGCGATCGCCCGCGTAACGGCCACCGGCGCGCGCAGCGAACTGGGCCGGATTGCCGCGTCCCTGCAGTCGCTGCGCCCCGCGCCGTCTCCGCTGCAGCGCCAGAGTGCCGCGCTGGCCCGCGCGTTTGCCGTGCTGGGCATGGCCTTCAGCGTCGTCCTGGTGCTGGCGTACGGTCTGATCCGCGGCGACTGGCTGCAAGCCGTCCTGGCCGGCATCGCACTGGCCATGTCGATGCTGCCGGAGGAACTCGCGATCGTGATGACCGTGTTTCCCGCGATCGGCGCCTGGCGCCTGTCACGACAGCAGGTTCTGGTGCGGCGGCTGCCGGCGATCGAAACGCTGGGCGCAATTTCGGTCCTGTGCGTCGACAAGACCGGCACGCTGACGGCCAACCGGATGGACGTCGTGGCGCTGTACACGCACGGCGCGCGCCATCCGGTGACGACGCAACCCGTGCCGGCCGCGCTGGCGCCGCTGATTGAAACCGCGGTGCTGGCCAGCACCGCGACGGGACCGGACCCGATCGACCGGGCCGTGCAGCGGCTTGGCGCGGCGCACCTGGCGCCGGCGCAGCACCATCCGGACTGGGCGCTGGTGCACGAATACGGCGTGAGCGCGCAGCAGCGGGCACTGGTGCAGGTGTGGCGGCGGCCCGACGGCGTCCTGATCGCTGCCGCCAAGGGCGCGCCGGAAACCGTGCTGGGATGGTGCAACGTTGCTGCCGAAGCCGGAGCCAGCGCCGGGCTGCTGGCTGCAGCATCGGCCATGGCGCAGGACGGCCTGCGCATGCTGGCTGTGGCGCACGCCACCCTGCCCGGCACCCGCTGGCCGGCCACGCCTGCCGCCATCGCGTTCACGCCGGCGGGCCTGCTGGCCCTGGCCGACCCGCTCCGGCCCGAGATTCCCGCTTGCGTCGCCCGCTGCGCCGCGGCCGGCATCCGGGTGGTGATGATCACGGGCGACCATCCGGACACGGCGCGCGCCATCGCACGACAGGCGGGGCTGGCCGACACGCCGGTGCTCACCGGCGCCGCGCTCGATGCGCTCGACGAAGCCGCGCTGGACGCGCGCATCGGTGCGCTCTCCATCTGCGCCCGCATCGCCCCGACCCAGAAACTGCGCCTGGTCCAGGCGTTCGCACGCAGCGGCGCCACGGTCGCCATGACGGGTGATGGCGTCAACGATGCACCGGCGCTCAAGGCCGCCCATGTGGGCATCGCGATGGGCGGGCGCGGCACCGATGTGGCGCGCGAGGCGGCGGCGCTGGTGCTGCTGGACGACCGCTTCGCGTCGATCGTCGACGCCATCGGCGCCGGCCGCCGGATCCACGACAACCTGCGCAAGTCGATCCGCTACGTCATTTCGATGCATGCGCCGATCGCCGGCATGGCCATCCTGCCGATCCTCGCCGGCTGGCCTCCGCTGCTGTATCCGATGCACATCGTGTTCATGGAGCTGATCATCGATCCTGCCTGCACGCTGGTGTTCGAGAACGAGCCAGCGGCGCCCGGTGCGATGCAGCGCCCGCCGCGCGCTGCGCAGGCGCCGCTGTTTTCGCCCGGCGCCCTCGTCCGCACACTGGCGATGGGCCTCGGCCCGCTGCTGGCCGTGGCCCTGGCGTATGGCTGGGCGCTGGGCGCACTGGCGCCGGCGCAGGCGCGCGCCTTCGGCTTCACCACGCTGGTGTTTGCCAACCTGTCGCTGATTTTGGTGAACCGCGCAGCCGGCGCCAGCCTGTTCGGTTCGCTGCGCCAGCCCAACCGGATTCTCTGGCTGGTCGTGGCCGCGGCCCTGGGCTTGCTGGCCCTGGCGCTGTACGTGCCGTGGCTGGCGGCCGTGTTCCAGTTTGCGGTGCTGGCGCCAGTGCTGGTCGCTGGCGCGGGCATTATCGGCCTGGCTGGCGCGCTGCTGCCGGCGCTGCTGTTACGCGGCATGGACACTGACCAGCTCGCTACGCGTAAGGATCTGCGTCAATAGCTAGTCAGTATCTTTTTGATGCAAATCAAGAATCGAGAAAAGATATGACCTGGCCGGCAGCTTGACCTCGACGCCGCACGCCAGCGGCGTTATTGTAAATACATCTACTCCCTCACGTCAGAACGCGATGATGCCCACGCCCCCCACGCAAGCAGCCTGCGCCAGTACTGCAGGGGAGCTGGCGGCATCCGTGTTTCATCACAGCCGCGATGCCATCATGATCACGGCCCTGGATGGTGAAATCCTGGCAGTCAACCGCGCATTCTGCGCCATCACCGGGTACACCGAAGACGAAGTCCGCGGCAAGAATCCGCGCATTCTCAAGTCGGGGGTGCAAGACCACGCATTCTACGCGCGCATGTGGCAAGCGATCACCAGCCAGGGCTACTGGCAGGGCGAAGCCTGGAACCGGCGCAAGGATGGCACCCTGTTCGCCGAGCGCCTGACGATCGTTGCGGTCCCGGACGCCGATGGCAAGCCGCACCATTACCTTGCCATGTTCGCCGATGTGACCAGCGCCAGCATGCAGCGCCGCCGCCTCGAAGAGCGTGCCAACTACGATGCGCTGACCGGCCTGCCCAACCGCGTCCTGCTCGGCGAGCGGCTCGAACAGCTGCTGGCCTGTGCGCGTGACGCCGCGTCCAGCGTGGCGCTCGCCTTTATCGATCTCGATGGTTTCAAGCAGGTCAATGACAGCATGGGCCATCCGGCCGGCGACCGTCTGCTGGCCAGCATCGCCCAGAACCTGCGCGCTGCACTGCGCGGATCGGACACGCTGGCGCGCTTTGGCGGCGACGAATTCGTCGCCGCCCTGCCCGGCATGCACGACGACGCGCTGCTGGCCGCATTGCTCGCCCGCGTGGCCGTTGCCGCCCGTGCGCCAATCGTTATCGATGGCAAGGCTATCTGCCTGTCAGCCAGCATCGGTGTTGCACTGTATCCAAGGGATGGCACCACGCCAGCGCAACTGATTGCCCATGCGGACGCCGCGATGTACGCGGCCAAACGCGCGGCGCGCGGCGGCGCGCGCACCATCCATGTTTCTGCTTCCGGCATGGCAGGCGGAAAGCGTCACCACCATGAGGTATTACCACCATGAATGCTCCGTTACGCGTGCCCCCCGTTCCGGCCCCGCCCGACTTGCTGTCGGTCATGAAAGGCCGGTGCGGCGACTGCAACACGAGTGGCCTGTGCCTGTCCACGGGCCTCGACGCGGGCAGCAAGATGCGTTTCGACCGGCTGGTTGGCCAGCATCGCCGCATCGCGGGCGGCGACACGCTGTATCGCACCGGCCAGCCGCTGCGCAGCCTGTACGCGCTGCGCTGCGGCTTCTTCAAGACCCGCCGGCGGGGGCCTGCAGGCGACCAGATCACCGGCTTCCCGATGGCCGGCGAACTGATGGGGCTGGAAGCGGTGGGCACGGGCATCCACCAGTCCGACGCGATCGCGCTCGAGGATAGCATCGTGTGTGAACTGCCGTTTGCGGCGCTCGAACGCCTGTTCGAAGACATTCCCGGTCTGCATCGCCGCTTCTACCGGCTGATGAGCTGCGAAATCAACCGGCAGCAGCACCTGATGCAGTTGCTTGGTCATATGCGCGCCGAGCAGCGGATGGCCACGTTCCTGGTCGACATCGGGGCGGCGTACGCCATGCGCGGCTATTCTCCCGCGCAATTCCAGCTGCGCATGTCGCGTGAAGACATCGGCAGCTATCTCGGCCTGACCATCGAAAGCATCAGCCGCCTGCTGGCCCGCTTCACCAAGCTGGGACTGATCACGGTCGACAAGCGCGCCATCGTGCTGAACGATCCGGCGCGGATTGCCGAGATGGCAAGCGGCTTCTCGCCCTGCAGTCCGATGGTCTGACCGGCCATGCCGCCAGGGCACGCTGGCGGTTTTGATGCACGTCATGGAAGTTGTGGCCCCTCCCAGTCATCCTCGTGAAAGTCACGGCCGCGCGACAGCAAGCACGACGACACCGGAGGTTTTCATGAACATGATGAACGCAGCAGTCTTCACCGGCCCCGGCCGCATTATCCTGGACCGCAAACCCGTCCCGGTCGCCGGTCCCGGCGAGGCCGTCATCAGGATCACGCTGACGACGATCTGCGGCACCGATGTGCATATCCTGAAAGGCGAGTATCCCGTCAAGGCCGGCCTGACGATCGGGCACGAGCCGGTGGGCACGATCCATGAACTGGGCCCGGGCGTGACGGGCTACCACATCGGCCAGCGCGTGATCGTGGGCGCCATCACGCCCTGCGGCCAGTGCCATACCTGTCTGGACGGCCACCAGTCGCAGTGCGGTGGCCGCGCCATCGGCGGCTGGCGCTTCGGCAATACGATCGACGGTTGTCAGGCCGAGTACCTGAAGGTACCGTTCGCGATGGCCAACCTGGCGCCGATTCCCGACGGCCTGACCGATGAGCAGGTACTGATGTGCCCCGACATCATGAGCACCGGGTTCGGCGGCGCCGAACACGGCGGCATCCGCCTGGGCGATACGGTCGCCATTATCGCCCAGGGCCCCATCGGCCTGTGCGCCACCGCCGGCGCGCGTCTGCGCGGCGCCAGTTGCATCATCGTCGTCGACGCTGTCCCGGAACGCCTGAAGATGGCCCGGCAACTGGGGGCCGATCACGCCATCGATTACCGGGACACCGAGCCGGTCGGGGAAATCATGCGGTTGACAGGTGGCCAGGGCGTCGACGTTGCCATCGAGGCGCTCGGCACCCAGCAGACGTTCGAACACTGCCTGCGCACCCTCAAGCCGGGCGGCACCCTGTCGAGCCTGGGCGTGTACTCCGGCAAGCTGTCGCTGCCGGTCGATGCCTTCGCCGCCGGACTGGGCGACCAGTCGTTGGTCACCACGCTGTGCCCCGGCGGCAAGGAGCGCATGCGCCGCCTGATGGCCATCGTCGCGTCCGGCCGCCTCGACCTGCAACCGCTGATCACGCACCGCTTCCGGCTCGAGCAGATCGAAGAGGCCTACGACCTGTTTGCCAATCAGCGCGACGGCGTGCTGAAGGTGGCGATCACGCCCTGACGGCGGGCCCGCCCGACCATGTTCGCCACGTAAGCAACCGAGGGGAAATCCATGTCCTACCAATCGATTCTCGTCCACGCTTGCCAGCCGGAACTGGCGCAGGCACGCTACCGGCTGGCAGCAGCCATCGCGCTGGCCGAGGACACGCGCCTGACCGGCATCGCCCTCTCGGGTGCGATCGAATTCATCGTGCGTTGCAGCGCTGCCGCCGCTGTGGCGCCGATCGGGCCGGACGACTACAACTTCCTGACCGACAATGCGCAGCGCAACCTGACGGACTTCGAACACGCCGTGCGCGCCGCTGGCGTCGTGCCGTTGAAAAGCAAGCTCAGCGATGAATCGGCGATCCGTGCCTTGCCACTGGAAGCACGCTTTTGTGATCTGCTGCTGATCGGCCAGGTCACGCATCCCGATGCAATCCTGGCCGACGACTATTCGCTGGCGCGCAATATCCTGATCCATGCGCCGTGCCCCGTGATGGTGGTGCCGTCTGCGACCACCGTCACCAGCGTGCCCGCCCGGCCCCTGATCGCATGGGATGGCAGCATGGAAGCAAGCCGTGCCGTGCGCGCCGCCCTGCCCCTGCTGCGCCGCGCGACCAGCGTGACGGCGGTGTGCTTTCATCCTCAGAAATATGGTGGCGATCAAGGACTGGCGGGCAAGCAGCTCGCAAGCTACCTGGCCAGTCACGGGATCGAGGCCGAGGTCCAGACACCGGCACCGGTGCCGGCGGGCAGCATCGGCGATGCACTGCTCGCGCTGGCCGCGACGGGGGCGCACGACCTGATCGTCATGGGCAACTTCGGGCATTCGCGCTTTCGCGAACTGGTGCTGGGCGGCGTGACCGAGACCGTGCTGGCCGGGACAGTCGTGCCGGTGCTGACGAGCCACTAGGCGCACGCGGCGTCCGGCAGCAGCGTCGGCGCCGGCGTCGGCCGGGTACCCGCTGCTGTGCGCGCCCGCAACAGGCTTTTTCGTATTCCCACCCGGCCAGGGAGCCAATATGCACAGCCACACTGCCGCCGAAGCGGCGCACGCCCTCAGTACCGCCCTGAGACGCACGCACAAGCAATTGTGTCGCCAGATTAATGCGCTGGCAGCACAGCCAGAGACAACCTTCGCGGCTGGATGGATGCATCTGGTAGCTCGGACCGAGGCGGCATTCCGGGACGAAGAGCGCGTGATGGAGCAGGTGGGGTATGCCGGACTCGCGGAGCATCGGGCCGAGAATGCCTGTATCCTCAGCGCACTGCATCACGTGTCACCCCGTGTTGATGAAGGCGACCACGGCATCGGACGCGAGGTATCGTCGGCACTGGCGGCCATCGTCTCGTCGCACCGGTGCGGCGTCAGGATCCGGCACCTCTCCGCAGCGCATCTGCGCCAATACCGACCGTCGCCCTGCACCTGAAGCGCCGGACTGCGGCAATCTCGTCAATTTTGCCTGTGCCAATGCACATGGATACCGGGAGGGTCCGCGCGATCCGTTCCGGAGGCCAGAACGTGCATCGACCCGACAACCCGTAACACGAACAATGCCAATCGCGCCGACCATGCACACCTCCGCGTGAGTGTATACAAAGAAACAATACTGGCATTTGGTTTCGATTTTTGTGGCTTAAATCCAACCTTCTGGAAATATTTTTTAATTGCTAGCGTTTTTGCCGGATGCTAGGATTTCTCTACGGACATTTTTTTAAAAACGATACGATGCTATCGTTTCCCAGGAGAAATTATGCGAGCATGCGCCAGAGCGAAAAAGCAGCGCATTGCCGTTGAGCCCCGCATGATGCTGGACGGCGCCATGGTCGTGGATGCTGTTAGCGTGGCGACGGAGCAGGCGAACATTGCGCAAGTTGATGCCCAACAGGATGCGTCGTCGCAATCTGAACCGCACGCTGACCCGGCAACGGAACCCCAGGCCGGGCCCTTCTCGAGCGCACCCGCCGCGCCAGGGCAAACGGCTTGGGTGTTTATTGATGGAAGCCTGCCCGGATTGTCGGATCTGCTCGCCCAGGTTCCGGCCGACGCGACAGTGGTGCTGCTCGATCCTGCACGCGATGGCCTGGCCCAGGTCAATGCGGCGCTGGCCGGCCAGCATGATGTGCGCGTCATTCACCTGGTGACCCACGGCGATCAGGGCGCCATCATGCTCGGCAGCACCCGGCTCGACCTGGCAACCGCAGGCGACGACCACGCCGCCGCACTGGCAACGCTTGGCGCGCACCTGGCCGCTGGCGCCGACATTCTGCTATACGGCTGCGAGGTCGCATCGTCGGATATGGCCATCGCGGGCATGGAAAAACTGGCTTTCCTGCTCGATGCCGATCTGGCAGCCTCGGACGATGCGACCGGTGCTGCGAGGCTCGGTGGCGACTGGATCCTCGAGAGGCAAAGCGGCGCCATCGAAACCTCGACGCTCAATGGCGGCGCCTGGGTGGGACTCTTGAACACGCTGTCCGTCAGTGTCGGCCTGAACCTCAACACGCCACTCGTGGTCCCGGAAGACTCCACCCTGGCCTTCACCGGCAGCTCACTCCTGCAGCTTACGCTGACCAATATGCTGGCAACCTCCACCAGCGTGGAGCTGTCTGTCGCGCATGGATCGCTCAACTTCACGCCGCTTGCGGGCGTCGCCATCACAGGCGGCGACGGCAACCAGGATACGGCGGTGACCCTGACCGGCAGCGTCACCGCCATCAACCGCGTGCTGGCCAGCCTGACCTACAACGGCGACCCCGACTACAACGGCAGCGATACGCTGCGCCTGGCGGTAAAGCAGTCACTGCTCGGCATCGTCAGCATCTCTGCGCCCATCAATATCGGGTTGAACATCACGCCGGTCGCGGACATCGTCGCCGACAGCGCCAGCACGCTGCGCGACCAGCCGATCGCGATCAACGTGATGGCCAATGACAATTTCGAGCGCAGCAGCGCTGCGGTCGGTAGCACGACGCAGCCTGCGCACGGCAGCGTCACGCTGTCCGGAAATGTGGTCACCTACACGCCGGCGCCAGGGTATAGCGGCAGCGACAGCTTCACCTACACGGTCAACAGCGGCACCACCACGGAGACGGCAACGGTCTCCATCAACGTCGTGGTGCCGAACACGCCACCCACAGTGACGGTGCCGGTCTCGGCCAGTTCGGGCGAAGACCAGCCCCTGCTGTTTTCGGCGGCCAACGGCACGGCACTGACGGTGACCGACCCCGACGGCGGCACGCTCACTGCCACGCTCGCGGTCACGCACGGCACGCTCACACTGGCCTCCACCGCCGGCCTGCAGTTCGCCACCGGCGACGGTACGAGCGACAGCACGCTCGTCTTTAGCGGCACGGCGACGGCGATCAACGGGGCGCTGGACGGACTGCGCTTCACGCCCGACGCCGACTACAACGGCAGTGCCACCCTGAGCCTGGCCGCTGGCGATGGCCAGGCCAGCCGTGCCGCCAGCATCCCGATCAGCCTGGTTGCAGTGGCCGATGCCGTCGACGACAGCGTCGTCACCGGCGTGCTCACGCCGGTCACCCTCTACCCGCTGGCCAACGACCGCTTCGAGGGCGCCGCCGCGATCGCCTCGGTCGGCGCCGCCGCGCACGGCACCGTCCTCGCTGGTCCCGGTGGATCGGTGATCTATACGCCGGACGCGGGCTATCGCGGCAGCGACAGCTTCATCGTCACGGTCAGCGCGGGCGGCGTGACCGAGACCGAGACGGTATCGGTCACAGTCGGCACGAACCAGGCCCCCACCCTGGCCGCAGCACTCGGCGGCATCAGCACCCAGGACAAGGCCATCGTGGCGGCGTCCGTAGCAGCCGGGTTCATCGACGGCGATCTCGGCGACACCCTGCGCTTTTCCGCCACCGGGTTACCAGCCGGGTTGTCGATCGATGCCGTGACCGGCTTGATCACGGGCAGGCTTGATGGCCACGCCTCGCAAGGTGGCCCCTACAGTGTGGTGATCACTGCCACCGATAACGGCGGTCTGAGTGCCACTGCCACGCTCTCCATCACGGTCGCCAATCCCGCACCGATCGCCATCGCGGGCGTGGCGGTCGGCCAGGAAGACAGCAACCTGCGCATCGAAGCGCTGCTCAACGCCAGCGATGTCGACGGCGACGACCTGCGCGTGATCGCCGCCACTGCGCTTCACGGCACCGTCACGATTGCGCCCGACGGCGCACTGAGCTATGTCCCGGACGCCAATTACAACGGACTGGACAGCATCACCTACACCGTGCGCGACGCCGACGGCGCCAGCGCCACCGGCAACATCACCGTCACGGTGGCGGCGGTCGCCGATCTGCCATCGCTGCGCTTGCCGACGATTCCCGTATTTGCCGAAGACACGCCGCTGATCTTTGCCTCGCTGCTCGGTACGAGCATCGAGATCGGTGATGTCGATGGTCAGGTGCTGGAAATCGAACTGTCAGTGCCGGGCGGGCTGCTCACACTGGAACAGCATGCCGGCGTCAACATCAGCCAGGGCGACGGCGTGGACGATAGCCTCATCCGCATGTCCGGCACGGCCGCCAATCTGCAAGCCGCGCTCGAGCAGTTGCAGTTGCTGCCCGGGGCTGACTATAACGGCCCGCTGACGCTGACGGTCTCCCTGGGAGAACTGGGCCAGACCCTGGGGCTGGCAGCCACGCTCCCGATCGGGATCGCCGCAGTGGCGGACATTGTCGACGATCATGTCGTCGCAGTCGCAGGCCAGCCGGTCGGCTTCAATGTTTTGCTCAACGACAGCTTCGAACATGCGGGGCGCGCCGTCACCGCCTTCCAGACGCCGGGTCACGGCACACTCACGCTCGATGCCCAGGGTAACGCGGTCTACACGCCCACTTCGGGATTCACGGGTACTGACACATTCACCTACACGGTCACGAGCAACGGTACGACCGAGACCGCCACCGTGACGGTCACCATCGAAGCAGCCCCGAACCATGCCCCCACGGGAACTTCGCTGGCGGACATCGCGCGCAACGATGGTGCGGTCATTGCGCTCGACCTCTCTGCAAGCTTTGCCGACGCAGACGGCGATACCCTGGTCTTCAGTGCCAGCGGCCTGCCGGCCGGCCTGGCCATCGATACCGCCACCGGCGTCATCACCGGCACTCTTGGCTCAAGTGCGTCCAGCGCCGCGCCCGGCGGCGTCTACACCATCACGGTCAGTGCCAGCGACGGTCGCGGCGGTCTGGCCAGCCAGGCCTTCACGCTGACGGTCGCCAACGTCGCACCAACCGCAGCCGCCGACAATGCAAGCGGCAGCGAAGATGCCGTCATCTCGGGCAATGTGCTGGCCAATGACAGCGATGCCGACCGCGACGCCCTGACCGTCGACACGGTGCCCGTACAAGGTCCGCAGCACGGCGTACTCGTTCTGAACGGCGACGGCAGCTTCAGCTACACGCCCGACGCCAACTACAACGGGAGCGACAGCTTTACTTACCGCGTCACCGACGCCGATGGCGCCGTCAGCACCGCCACCGTGTCCCTCACCATCACCGCCGTCAACGATGCCCCAAGCGCAGCGCCGATCGCCGATCGCGACAGCACCGCAGGCACCACCGTCACCTTCGATGCCTCGGCTGCCTTCTCCGACGTCGATGGTGATACGCTGACCTATTCATCTACCGGCCTCCCACCAGGGCTCAGCCTCGATCCGTCCACCGGCCAGGTTACCGGAACGCCGACCACCCCAGGCAACTACAGCGTGACGCTCAGCGCTGCCGACGGCAACGGCGGCAATGCCAGCACCACGTTTATCTGGACCGTGGAAGCGGCACCGAACAACGGCCCTACCACCGTCGGCACGCTGCCGACTGAAACTGCCAACGACGCCCAGTCGGTGTCGATCTCCACCGCCGACGTGTTCCGCGATGCCGACGGCGACACCTTGATCTTCAGTGCCAGCGGCCTGCCCGCTGGCCTGGCCATCGATACGGCCACCGGTGTCATTTCCGGCACCCTCGGCTCGAGCGCCTCCAGCGCCGCGCCCGGCGGCGTCTACACCATCACGGTCAGTGCCAGCGATGGTCGCGGCGGTCTGGCCAGCCAGGCGTTTACACTCACGGTTACTAACGTCGCACCAACCGCCGCCGCCGACAATGCCGCTGGCAGCGAAGATGCCGTCATCTCGGGTAACGTGCTCGCCAATGACAGCGATGCCGATCGCGACGCCCTGACCGTCGACACGGTGCCCGTGCAAGGTCCCCAACATGGCGTGCTGGTACTGAACGGCGACGGCAGCTTCAGCTACACGCCCAACGCCAATTACAACGGCAGCGACAGCTTCACCTATCGCGTCACCGACGCCGACGGCGCTACCAGCACCGCCACCGTTTCCCTCACGATCACTGCCGTCAACGATGCCCCAAGCGCAGCGCCGGTGGCCGATCGCGACAGTACCGCAGGCACCGCCGTCACCTTCGATGCCGCGGCTGCCTTCGCCGATGTCGATGGCGATACCCTGACCTATTCATCCACCGGCCTCCCACCAGGGCTCAGCCTCGATCCGTCCACCGGCCAGGTTACCGGAACGCCGACCACCCCAGGCAACTACAGCGTGACGCTCAGCGCTGCCGACGGCAACGGCGGCAATGCCAGCACCACGTTTATCTGGACCGTGGAAGCGGCACCGAACAACGGCCCTACCACCGTCGGCACGCTGCCGACTGAAACTGCCAACGACGCCCAGTCGGTGTCGATCTCCACCGCCGACGTGTTCCGCGATGCCGACGGCGACACCTTGATCTTCAGTGCCAGCGGCCTGCCCGCTGGCCTGGCCATCGATACGGCCACCGGTGTCATTTCCGGCACCCTCGGCTCGAGCGCCTCCAGCGCCGCGCCCGGCGGCGTCTACACCATCACCGTCAGCGCCAGCGATGGCCGCGGCGGTCTGGCCAGCCAGGCGTTTACACTCACGGTCACTAACGTTGCACCAACCGCAGCCGCCGACAATGCAAGCGGCAGCGAAGATGCCGTCATCTCGGGTAACGTGCTCGCCAATGACAGCGATGCCGATCGCGATGCGCTGACCGTCGACACGGTGCCCGTGCAAGGTCCACAGCACGGTGTACTCGTTCTGAACGGCGACGGCAGCTTCAGCTATACACCGGACGCCAATTACAACGGTAGCGACAGCTTTACTTACCGCGTCACCGACGCCGATGGCGCCGTCAGCACCGCCACCGTGTCCCTCACCATCACCGCGGTCAACGATGCCCCAAGCGCAGCGCCAGTGGCCGATCGCGACAGCACCGCAGGCACCACCGTAACCTTCGATGCCTCGGCTGCCTTTGCCGACGTCGATGGCGATACGCTCGCCTATGCATCCACCGGCCTCCCACCAGGGCTCAGCCTCGACCCTGCCACCGGCCAGGTCACCGGAACGCCGACCACCCCGGGCAACTACAGCGTGACGCTCAGCGCTGCCGACGGCAACGGCGGCAATGCCAGCACCACGTTTATCTGGACCGTCGAAGCGGCACCAAACAACGGCCCCACCACCGTCGGGACGCTGTCAACTGAAACTGCCAACGACGCCCAGTCGGTGTCGATCGCTACCTCCGACGTGTTCCGCGATGCCGACGGCGATACCTTGATCTTTAGCGCTGACGGCCTGCCAGCTGGCCTGGCCATCGATACGGCCACCGGTGTCATTTCCGGCACCCTCGGCTCGAGCGCCTCCAGCGCCGCGCCCGGCGGCGTCTACACCATCACGGTCAGTGCCAGCGATGGTCGCGGCGGCCTCGCCAGCCAGGCGTTTACACTCACGGTTACTAACGTCGCACCAACCGCCGCCGCCGACAATGCCGCTGGCAGCGAAGATGCC
>Ga0308158_10001173_pt1 | contig 29864 bp, 27 predicted proteins | sample PhyBR2_FD_201038 | JGI IMG/M metagenome (GOLD analysis project Ga0308158, IMG submission 201038) | Phyllosphere microbial communities from UC Gill Tract Community Farm, Albany, California, United States - DLSLB.R2 | ecosystem: Host-associated > Plants > Phyllosphere > Unclassified | place: USA... | reverse complement strand
AAGCACAATTCGACGCCGTGCTGGCCGCCGTAACGTCAAGCGGCGCGCTCGATTACACGCGGGCGCAGGCCGAACAGGCAGCGCGCCGGGCATCGGAAGCGATTGCCGGCTTGCCCGACAGCTTGTTCAAGAACAGCTTGCTGCAACTGAGCAGCTTCGCCGTTGACAGGAACCACTAAGCGATTTTATATTACGACCATCCAGGGGTGGTTGTACGTACACCCTGAGCCGTCGGGGTGTAGCTTAGCCCGGTAGAGCGCTACGTTCGGGACGCAGAGGGCGCATGTTCGAATCATGTCACCCCGACAAAAAATTCCCTTGTATATCAAGGCCTTTTTGAGCTACCGATCGAGGAGATACAGCGGCAAGTGGCTGATCGGTGGCTAAAGCAACCGCCGTTTGAGCAAAAGTACGAATCATCCTACCCAAAGTTGCCTATATCTAGTCCCAACCACTTTTTCAGGGACTTAACCGTGGCTAGTATCGACAATCGTTCTCGCATCAAAATTGAGGTCAGCAAACTCAGTGACCTTACCAAGCTTTTCCCTCACACTAAGCAAGCGCAAGCTGCAGCTTATTCCGCAGCACTCCGCCAGGCGGGCCATCGGCCAGTGACTACCGTGCTTGATGAAGCTTACCTTGTGCGCTACTACCTGAACGGTAAGCGCAAGAGCTTCACTGCAGAGAGTATGGCTGAAGCGGTTGCCATCCAAAAGCGGATCGAGTCCGAGCAGCATTACGGCCTGTTCCAGGACTACACCAAAGCTCACCAGACTACCTTGGCCGACTTGCTCATCCGATATCTGCATGAGGTGGCACCCCGGAACAAGGGCTTCCTGATCGAAGCCTACAAAATCAATGCGTGGCTCGAAGACGCGGGGCTTCCTCGGCAGGACATTGCGGCGATCCATATGGCTCACCCAAATCCTCACAACCGTAATTTGCACATTCCACGGCCGAGTAATCGCCGAATGTCTCCGCCTTGCGACGCCGTTTCATTCATTCGCAAACCGTTCTCCAACATAGACCCCGACGATTTCACTGACTTTGTCGATGAGCGTGCACAGGTCGCGGAGCCAGCTACCATTGACCGTGATCTTGACATCTTTAATACTGTCTGCACCACCGCCATCAACAAGTGGAGGATTCATGTCCAATGCAGTCCATTGTTAGGTTTTGACCGCCCTAAATACGTCAACGACCGCGACCGGCGACTGCGTGGAGATGAGGAAAATCGACTCATGGCAGCAGCACATAAAGAAGACCAACAATGGACTGCCCGAGTGCTGGGCGATCAGCTGTTCGATAAAAAGAGCTCGAGGACCAAGTACCAGCGCCTCAGCGCGCTGAAGGATGCACGGCTTGTAGTTGCACAAGGGGCTTTGCACACCTCTATGCTTGCCACCTTTACCCAATTTCAGTTGATGACCGGTGCTCGCCGTAGTGAAGCGCTCAAGCTTACTTGGAAGAACGTTAATTTAGTGGATCAAACGGCATTTCTTCCAGAGACTAAGAACGGGTTTTCGCGAACACTTCCACTTCGCGCTGATTTGGTGGAGTTGCTCCGCGGACTCCCTAAGGCCGACGACTATGTGTTTCCCATCACGGTGGACTACCTTCGTAAGGCCTGGAAACGGATTTGCAGGGCCGCGAATATCTGCACCGAAGGCGATGATCGGCTGCGACTGCACGACCTTCGCCACGAGGCAATTTCGCGTGTAGCCGAAGCTGGGAGCCGCACACCTGGTGGATTTTCATTGCTGGACCTCCAAGCATTTTCTGGTCACCGCGACCCTCGAATGCTGATCCGTTATACCCACCTGAGTGCATCTGGGCTTGCCCGACAATTGGACGCGGCGTTTGCAGCGCAAGAGCTCCATACTGTCCACCACGGTGTAAAGCGCCTGTCGAAAGACTCCAAGATTTCGATGGCAGAGCTCTTTGCGGCTCCGCTGTTTAGCGCGGCACCCATCGAACCGACATCGGGAGCACTTCAGCTTGCAGACGGTGATAAGGACGTTTATCCGCAAACGACGGTGTGACTTGCATTAGTTGCCTCACTAGCGACGGCTCGGGTCAATACCGTCCGAGGCGAGATCGACGTAGGTGATTGCAGCAATCAGGGTGGACGCGCTGCGTCCACTCTTTTCCTCTAAGCAGCTGTAGGCATCGTCTGAGACGATTCAGCGCGCAAACAACTGGGAGTTTCGCATGAATCGCGCGACCTCTCGGGCTCGGGAGCGGGCAAAAGGCGCTTAATTTTCATCTTGCAACTCCTAACGTATAATTTCGTTTAGATATCGGCGCCCTACTGCCTGATGAAACGTACAAGGAAATGCGATACTGCAATTGCCTGCTCGAGCGCGCCGCCTTTCACCGTCAACTGTGCAGCACGAGCACCAGGACTTCACGATACTCATACCGCTATCGGCCGATATCCTGCGGCGTTCGCCAAAGGCGCTGCAGCATGGCGGGGAGCTCCCGCGAAAAAATGCGGCTGCGAATCAAACGTAGCAAACGGGACCGTAGCCTGGAGTACAGCGAGTCGGCATCTAAGTTTTTGTCTCACCATGGTGAGGGTAATGGCGGGTGCCTTCGACTGCTAGGTCGCACCGTTGCTAGTACGCTGCAATCTCAATCGCTTCATGCGGATGGGTACTTCTTACGATACCTATGGCATGAATCCACCTGGGGCTGGCCTGAAAACGACAAAAAGGTTGGCCAAACATTGGGTGGCCAATTAGACTCCCGGATTGACTATTTTGACCACGGCTTGCGCGGAAATCTAAGTAGGGCATACCCTATTTGACCACATGGCGTTCTCGGCCATCAGTACATACAGTCAGCCTTCAGTAAGTAATCGCAAAATGCAATATAGACAAGATACCTTATGAACGTAGTAGAAATCGAAGCCGCCGTGTCAGAACTGGCCTTTCAGCCGCTCGACCCGGTGGAGTTCCCGTTCGCGTTTTTGGCCGCGTTTGGCAACAAGGAAACAGCACTCAAGCGTCTGCGTACGGGCAACAACAACACCTCAGATGTGCCGGGTGGAGTTCTTCAGCGCAGCAATATCCACATCGCTGTGTGCGAACTGGGCACTGTGGGCGAAACTCTCAAGGCGTTGCGTGCCAGTACTGCTACAACTAAGGCAAAGGCCAAATTTATCCTTGCAACGGATGGGCAAGTACTTGAGGCAGAGGAACTGGCGGGGGGTGAAACCATTGTCTGTGCCTTTCCCGACTTCCCCAACCATTTTGGGTTTTTCCTACCCCTAGCGGGTATCTCTACAATCAAGGAGATTAAGGACAACCCTATCGACGTGCGTGCCACGGGTCGCCTCAATAAGCTCTACGTTGAGCTACTGCGAGATAATCCCGAATGGGCCACTGACGATCGCCGCGCCGATATGAATCACTTCATGGCCCGACTGGTATTCTGTTTCTTTGCCGAAGACACAGACATTTTCAACGGCGTGGGTCTATTCACAAAATCAGTGGAGCAGATAAGTGAGCGCGATGGTTCGAACACCCATGAGGTATTGGAGACCATATTCCGTGCCATGAACATAAAGGTAGCCGAGCGTCCTAATTCCCAATATCGTTTGCCAAACTGGGTCAATGGATTCCCCTACGTAAATGGCGGTCTCTTTTCTGGAAGCACAGCAGTGCCGCGCTTCACTCGCATGGCCCGCACGTATCTAATGCACGCCGGCAATCTTAATTGGCAGCAAATCAATCCAGACATTTTTGGCAGTATGATTCAGGCTGTGGCTGATGACGAAGAACGTGGTGCACTGGGGATGCATTATACGAGTGTGCCCAACATTCTTAAGGTATTAAATCCCTTATTCCTTGATGACTTACGGACTCAATTAGCCGATGCGGGTGAAAACGAACGTAAACTGCTGAACTTGCGTAGGCGCATGGCTCATATTCGTGTATTCGATCCAGCCTGTGGCTCAGGCAATTTTTTGGTGATCGCCTACAAGCAGATGCGCGAAATTGAAGCAGAGGTCAACCGTCGTCGCGGAGAGCCGCAACTGGGTAGCGAAATACCGTTAACCAACTTTCGGGGTATCGAACTGCGTAATTTTCCTGCGGAGATCGCACGCTTGGCCCTCATCATAGCCGAGTTCCAGTGCGACGTGCTATACCGCGGGCAGAAAGATGCCCTTGCTGAGTTTTTGCCTCTAGATGCACAAAATTGGATTGTTTGTCACAACGCATTACAGCTGGATTGGCTAAGCGTCTGCCCTCCGACTGGAACAGGGGTAAAACTAATTAGCGATGACTTATTTGGGACACCTTTACAGCAAGCAGAAATTGAATTCGAGAACGAAGGCGGAGAAACCTATATTTGTGGCAATCCTCCATACAAAGGAAGTAAATGGCAATCTGGCGAACAGAAAGCGGATTTGGCTAATGCATGGTCAAAACACCCGAAGCTTGCCAAGACCACCGATTACGTCACCGGCTGGATTGCTAAGTTTCTGGATTACGTTGATGTCGAACCTAATGCAATCGGCGCATTTGTTGCTACCAATAGTATTTGCCAAGGCCAACAAGCTATTGATGTGTGGCCGGCAGCGTTCCAGCGTGGATGCGAAATCCGTTTTGCGCACACATCTTTCAAGTGGGCGAATCTTGCAAGCCATAACGCGGGGGTTACAGTAGTAATTGTTGGTCTGAGCAAAAAATCAGTTACACCAAAGAAGCTATATCAAGATGATATGCTCAAGCAATGCACGGCGATCAGTCCGTACCTCGTACCGAACAGCACAGCCTTTGTGCAGAAAACGAGTGAACCGATAAGCGAGCTGCCACCCATGCTGTTCGGCAATATGCCGCGTGACGGAGGACACTTGTTCTTAGATAGTGATCTTGCCGCACGGATTATGGCAGAAGATACAATAGCGCGACGATTCATTAAGCGCTTTGTTGGATCAGACGAATTAATTAATGGCCGGCAGCGGTATTGTATGTGGATCGAAGATGAAGAAGCTAACGTCGCGGGTAAAAGTGAGTTTATCGCGCAGCGGCTAAAAATGGTGGCAGAGAATCGCCTCCAGTCGGACGCGGAATCGACAAGAAAATTTGCATCGCAACCACATCGATTCGTTCAGATCGCAGGTCGCCCAGAACGCCAATGTATTGTTGTTGCATCAGTATCATCAGAAAACCGTGAATATTTACCGGTTGGCTTAATGGATGCAAATACAATTATCTCAAATAAAACTTTCGGTCTTTTCGACGCGCCTCTTTGGAATCTTGCGATAATCGCTTCCCGGCTGCATTGGGTTTGGATTGGCACGGTCTGCGTACGTATGCGTACTGATTTTTCATATTCAAACACCCTTGGCTGGAACACCTTCCCCGTGCCGCTACTAACCGAGCAAAACAAGTTGGACCTTACCGCATGCGCCGAGAACATCCTATTGGCACGTGAGACGCATTACCCAGCCACCATCGCCGACCTGTACGATTCGGACAATATGCCCGATAACCTGCGTCACGCGCATGAGCACAACGACGAAGTGCTGGAGCGTATTTACATTGGCCGTCGCTTTAAGAACGACACCGAGCGATTGGAAAAACTATTCGAGCTGTATTCAAAGATGACGGTGGCACCGGCCAAGGCTAAGGCCGCTACTAAAGCGACAAGGAAAAAAACAACGTGAGCGAGCAAATCAAGAACCCGACCAATGCCTATACTGTACCTTCGGTCTCCATCACAACGGGGCGGACGGGCGCTTCCAGCAAAGCCAATGCGCTGGGAATGCGCACAATGCAGGAGCGGGCCTATGCCAAGCGCGGCGAGCAGTATCTGCTGATTAAATCGCCGCCAGCGTCAGGCAAGTCCCGCGCACTGATGTTCATCGCGCTGGACAAGCTAAACAATCAAGGCTTGCAACAGGCCATCATTGTGGTGCCGGAGCGCTCCATTGGGGGCAGCTTTGCTGATGAGCCCCTGAGTCAACACGGGTTCTATTGGGATTGGCAGGTTGCCCCTCAGTGGAACCTGTGTAATGCCCCTGGAGTCGATGAGCCACGTGTGGCGAAGTCCAAGGTGGACGCGGTGCGCAAGTTCCTAGGAACCACTGACAAGGTATTGGTCTGCACGCATGCGACCTTCCGCTTCGCAGTCGAAGAGTTGGGTATCCAAGCGTTCGACAACCGCCTGATAGCGATCGACGAGTTCCATCATGTCTCCAGCAACCCGGACAATAAGCTGGGTAGCCAGTTGGGCGCGTTTATCGTCCGTGACCAGGTGCACTTGGTAGCCATGACCGGGTCTTATTTTCGTGGCGACAGTGAAGCCGTGCTGGGTCCGGCGGACGAGGCCAGATTCGAGACGATCACTTACACCTACTACGAGCAGCTCAATGGCTATCGCTGGCTAAAGTCATTGGACATCGGCTATTTTTTTTACACAGGCCCTTACGTTAATGCCATCGCAAAAGTGTTGGACCCTGCGCTGAAAACCATTGTTCATATTCCCAACGTGAACGCCCGTGAAAGCCTCAAAGACAAAGAGCGCGAGGTGAATGAAATCATGCATGGTTTGGGCGAATGGAAAGGGGTTGACCCGGCTACCGGCTTTCATTTGATCTTGGCTCGCGATGGACGCACACTGAAAGTAGCGGACTTGGTAGATGACAGCGACCCGGCCAAACGTTCCAAAGTGCTCACTTCCTTGAAAGACCCAGCGCAGAAAGACAACCGCGACAGCGTAGATGTCATCATTGCTTTAGGCATGGCAAAGGAAGGTTTTGACTGGATTTGGTGCGAACATGCACTGACGATTGGCTACCGTAGCAGCTTGACCGAAATCGTGCAGATCATTGGTCGCGCAACCCGCGATGCTGAGGGGAAGGAGCGATCACGCTTCACTAACCTGATCGCTGAGCCTGCAGCAGAACAATCCGCCGTGGCCGAAGCGGTTAACGACATGCTAAAAGCCATATCTGCCAGCCTGTTAATGGAACAAGTACTTGCCCCGCGCTATGATTTCACATCCAAAAACGCTGGGCCTAAGGAAGGCTTCGACTACGGAAACGATGGCTACAAGGAGGGAGGACGCAACATCGGTGTAAATCAGGAAACAGGCCAGTTTCACGTGGAAATAAATGGGCTGATAACTCCACAGAGTCTGGAGGCTACACGTATCTGCAGAGAAGACTTGAATGAAGTCGTAACCAGTTTCCTACAAGACAGGACAGTGCTAGAGCGCGGTCTGTTCGATAAGGAAAACACCTTACCTGAAGAGATTACTCAGCTTCGCATGGGCAAGATTGTGCGGGAGCGTTACCCGGACTTGAGTGAGACCGACCAAGAGTCCATTCGGCAACATGCTGTCGCTGCCATGAACGTTACCCAGCAGGCCAAACTAGCATTGGTTCAGTCCGATGCCAACGGCGACGGAGACATAGCGCAGGGTAGCACTGCATTGCTGGATGGAGTTCGTAAATTCATTAACGTTCGTGACTTGGACATTGACCTGATCGACCGCATTAACCCCTTCGATGCTGCATATGCGGTGCTGGCGAAGGCGATGGATGAGAAATCGCTGCGCCAAGTACAAGCCAGCATTGCCGCCAAGAAGGTAAGCATCCCTGAAGATGAAGCTCGTGAACTGGCGAAACGCGCCTTGCAGTTCAAGAACGAGCGTGGCCGTCTGCCAGACATCAACTCTACCGATGCGTGGGAAAAACGCATGGCTGAAGGTATTTCGGTTTTGGCACGCTACCGTGCGCGGGCCAGAGCAGCGCAGGCCCGGGGAGAGTCTGACGATGGCTAATATGAATGATGACGAACTGCTGGATGCGCTGGGTGTAGAAGTCATCCCACTCAACGCCTCCACCCACAGCCCGCGTGAGGAACGGATCATTGCAGGCTTTAAAGACATCTTGTATTTTCATCAGACACATGGACGCGCCCCATTACATGATGACAGCCGAGACATCTTTGAGCGCCTGTATGCTATCCGCCTCGATCAATTACGCAAGTTGACGGAGGTCCATACTCTGCTGGATAGATTGGATAGGCCTGGCTTGCTATCAGGTGTAGGTACTGCAATGGTCAACGTAGACGACTTGGACGAAGATGCATTACTAGCTGAGTTGGGGGTTGATAACGTACTTGATGACCAAGGTAGCATCACCGTCCTGCGCCACGTGCGACCTTACGTCGAAATCAAGGCAGCGGAAGAAATTGCCGATCGCACGCCGTGCGCGGATTTCGATCACTTCAGGCTTTTGTTTGAAGAAGCTCAAGCAGGGCTTAAGGCGGGCCTTTGGATGACGAAACCCTTCGTAAAGAACGCCAGTATTGAAGTAAATGACTTCTTCATCATTGGGGGACAAACAGCTTACGTAGCCGAAATGTACGAGGGCAGCAAAACCAAGGATGGCCGCGACAACCCTCGATTGCGAGTCATTTTTGACAATCACACCGAAAGCAACCTGCTGCTGCGCTCACTCTCACGTTCACTCTACCCTGATGGCGACACCCCTGTGGGCCGCCGTCTTATCCGCAAGGATGATGGACCTCTATTTGGGAGCGCTGCAGAGCTAGATGACGTCGAGGTCGGAACGATCTACGTGTTGCGTAGCCTGTCCAGCCACCCATTCGTTTCCGAGCATCGTGAGTTGATCCACAAGATCGGTGTAACTGGCGGAAGAGTTGAAACTCGAATAGCAGGTGCGGAGAAAGATGCTACTTATCTGCTCGCCGATGTGGAGATAATTGCAACTTACAAGCTACATAACATCAACCGTACAAGACTGGAAAACATCTTCCACCGCGTATTTAGTGCGGCACAGCTCGACTTGACGATAGACGACCGCTTTGGACACCCGGTCAAGCCCAGAGAGTGGTTCTTAGTACCGCTACATGTGATTGACACGGCGGTCCAACATATTCGTGATGGCTCGATCACCGAGATGCTCTACGACCCTAAGACAGCGCGGTTAGTCATCCAAGCAGAGCAACAATAGGAATCTATGGACAATGTGATCAAACAATATAAGTTCGTCGAATGAGACTACGTGCATTAAATAACAAGTCAGTACAGACCAGACTGCCCGAATTTAATCGGGCAGGATAGCATCAAGGCCACAGCCGCCCCGCCTCGACTTTATCGCAGCCAACCCAGAAAAGGCATCCAGCGCACGAGCTGATCGGCCCTAATCGGTATATGTTTGCCGACTCACAACCCGGCGATTCGCGATTGCAAGATAAATTTTATAAATACACAGTACCCGCAGCCCAGCGAGCCTCATATATCGATTGAATTGATTCAAATGCGTCTACTATCTGTACCAACAAAGATGCGGCCTTGCCCCCCCCATGGTTGAAGCTCCCGCTACTTTGATAGCATTCAAGTCGGTCAATAATCAGATAACGATCATGGAATTTGGAATGACGTAACCCAATAGTAACATTGGCCTGCTCAGAATACATTTCGGCAGCAGCTTTAAGCGCCATAATTTTATTGCTGCCAAGTAGACGAACCTTCACGCCAGGCTTAACAAATGGTAGATAACGTGAAACAAATGCTGCATCCATATATGGATCAATGAAGAAAACCTCCGTCGTGGCCGATTCAATATATTTTCGCACTTCATCAAAGTAATCGAATGGCCGGCGCGGTTCGAATGCCACAGCAAGTGGCCCAGCCGACCTGAATCGCCACGTCATTTTGCACTGTTGCACCATCGAAACTAGCAATCGCTCGGTCTCGCCTGGCATGCGATTGGAGCCGCTATATAGCTTTGCCATTTCGATTCGGAACAATATTCCACGGGAACTGTCTGTTTCCTGCACCAAATGTGCTGCCAAACCCAGCCATTCATGGTTTTCCGGATTATCGTGACGCAGTGTAGCGATCGGAGGCATAGCTCTAACTAATGCGTCAAAGTGGGCAGCGAATTCAGCAGGTAAAGGAGTTATTGTCATTTAGCGTCCAAAGTTATTGCGGAAATTATGTTCTGTTCGCGATCCCAGCGTTCGCTGGTTACGAACACAGTCGTAGAGCTAAGTATACCAGGGCTAAAATCGCAGACTGTCACAATGGAACTCATTTGAGAGCTCATTGGCACGCATGTGGTTGGCACCAAAAATTAAGAGGACATGCCAAGAAATAACGAGTTTCGACGCCGCGGCTAGAACTTATCCTTATCCACCAATAGACGAGTCTTGCTCACTAGAGCCAGTACGTTGAATCTCAGGTATTTCCTCAGGCAATACCGGTCCACTTATTGAATACTTCTTTAGAAGATCAACCAACGGAGAAATTTTTGAAGCCTCACGGATTCGTTCAGACCTCTTAGTTCCAAAGGCCAACTTCCTTGCCTGATTTGGATCACCAATTATAACGCCCCAAAGGGTATAGTAAAGAAATTGATGGAACTTAAAGTTGTAGGGTGCAGAGTCTCGTGAGAAGAGGCCTGACGCAAGAAGTAGCTTTCGCAATTCCGCCTCATTCTCATAGACCAGCACGATTGCGAACAAGTACTGGATTTCAATGTGAGTAATCTGCGATGACACGAGGGCGCGATAGGTGGCGATATCGCTATGATCTGGACAACGATACTCAAGGTGTTGGAGAAGCGCGCGAAGAGTTGATATGACTCTTCTCTGATAAGTCACGGTATACTGAACAATACGACAGTTCTCAACCGTAAAGTATTCAAGAAGTAACTTCTGTGCGTCGGTTGCTCTTCCAGCTCGAATTGCGTCTAGCTCACGTGGAGGAATAAAGTGGAGACGTCGTCGGCGCAGCTCGGATTGCATGCGCTGGAGCCCACGTGAGAGAGCCTCTACACCTTCGGTCCGCACTCCCGTGCGTGTTATAACCACTGACCTCACGCTGTCGCTATAAAATTCCAGCAAACGGAACAACAATTGTTCATATTGCGCGCGCTCGTCACGAACTCTGTTCTCGTTGTCGCGTGAGGCTTGCCGTTTTAGCTCCTTGGATTGCCCTGCGAGTTGCAGTTGTTGCAACGCCAAAGTAAGAAGAATTCCAAGGAAACCCAAGGCGGATACAGTTGCGCTAAAGATTGCAAAGCTGTCCCCGAACTGTCCACGCTCTTCAACGGTAGTTATGCCATATGGATACGGCCACTCGCCGTTCCATGTCCGGATGAACGCCACCAGTACACTCAACGCTAACACTGAAGCAACAGCAATCCATGTCGTCTTTTTCATGATTTTCTTAAGTCGATGTACTTTGTATAGACGCCGCAAGGAAGCTGCGCACAGCTCCACTTGCAAGTCAATTTCAATCGGCATTTACCGCCGAACCTCATTTTCCGCTTAGCATGGAAGGCCGCGAGCGTCGAAGAGTCTTCTACGGTGAGGCATAGCCATATCCAACCAAATTTTGTCAAACGTGAAAAATCCGGTAGCAAAAATTGATCTCTCGGACTAACCCGCCGCGCAGTTCACAGGGGCCCGGCACTATAGCATCGTTTAAGTAATCTGGTCCGACAACTCAAACCACCGCCGTAGTGGTTGCAAAAGTGATCGCGACTACGATTACTAATGATCGTTGATTGCCGCCGCGGTCCTGGTAAGGTGCTCCAGTATCTTCACGATATCTAAATGCGCAAGAACTGAAAGTCCGCTCCTGACAATCTACGTAAAAATCGTGACCAGCGTTTTTTTTCTGGATCAATTTACAATTTTCAACCCTGAGAAATGTCATAGCCAGTCCTGCCGACGGTGGGGTGAGATAGCGTCGGCCATCAGTTTTACACACCTCTTCCAATAACAGACAGTTGGAAAGTCTCAGAGTGAGCGAACATTCCTTCGAGAGAAGATCACAGGTTTTGGGGGGGATTTCTTAATTTTTATTCTTTCGCTCAGACAACCATCAACTAAAGGAAATGACTTCGCCAAACCGATGAGAATTTATTTCGTTGATTTGTGCTCTTATTACGCTACACATGAGATCGTCTAAATGAAAAGGAACCACGTGAACGAAGGTAGTTGCCCCCCACTGACTGAAGACAAACTTGCCATTCTTGAACTGCGTCAGGCTGCATACCATGAGGCTGGCCAACGTGCCATGTACAGGCGATACGGTGGCGACGGTGATGCATTCGTCTGGAAAAATATGAGTGGTGATCCGTTTGAAATGGCTTGGCTTGGCTTGGCTTGGCCAGTTTCGTCCACGCGTTTGTCCTCAGCAGATGCACGACCTTGCGAAAATCCAGGGGCATTCGCTTTCAGTTTTGCCCAAGAATTGGCGAGTGTTGTGTGGCATGGCCGGCTTGGTAGCGGAGGAAATTCTACGAGGCAATACCTCGGCCCCCGATGTTATCTATGATTTCTTATTCGAACGAATTTCGAATGGTGAAGCATCTGCATCAGACCTCTTCGCGATGAACATCACCGATACGGATGATTTCGAATTGCTTGAATCCGAGGTAACCATGGCACTGAGCGATCTCATAGCAGAATGGGCGTTTGTCTCGCAAGAAGCTGAATCTATTATCGAAGAAGCACTAAGCGTGTAGGAGGAGAAAACCACTCATCACGATAAGAGGGGAAACGCTCAAAGGTGAAGTCTACAGTGCTCCGTAGACCGTACGGAATTAGTAAAGGCGTTTTCAATTTATTACGATGAAGCGTCACACGATCACAAACACCTCGCATACGAATACGTTGCACTTCGCCATCCGGCGTCACAGGCTTAGTATGCTCGCTGAGGTTCCATCTAGGGAGCCGCTTCGTCCTCTCTTGCCGCGAGCCGGAAGCGCAGCGGACAGGCGGCAAGAGGGGACGAAGTGGGGGCGTCAGCCCCGGTCCAGGCGGCAGCCTGGTCAGGGAGCCGACGAGTTTTTTGCCGCAAGCCGGAGCCGCAGGCGACTGGCGGCAAAAAAGCTCGTTGGGGGCGAAGCCCCGCCTCCCGACCCGGGACGGGGGCGGGCAAGGTGTTTTTGCTGCGCCGTAAGGTGCAGACCGAGCAAAGCTCGGAGCCGAGGCCGCAAGGGCGAGTGTCGAAAACGCCTTGCCCGCCCGCGAAGCGGTCCCCGAAGGGGAGGCCGGAGGCCGCGGGAGGCGCCCCAAGTCACCCGTAGGGTGACGCTGGAGTCCGACACGAAGTGCGGACGTGAAGGCAAGTCCCGGGAAGGAGTTTTGCTTGCAAAACGACCCAGGGCGCGCAGGCGGTCCGACCTCAGGGAGGGCCGTTGTAGTGCTGTTGTTTATTGCGTGCTTTATGCAATGAACAACAGCGTAAACACCACGCTCCCGCGCTCTATACTGAGCATGACGACTCCACATGAACAGCGGCGGCTGAATGACGCAAATGGGCTCCTTTTCGTACACCAGTTTGGGTGGTTGCGCACCGCAGAATTGGGCAAACTCTTGTGGCCCAATAGTCCTGCCAGCCGGCAGGCTGCCGACCGTCTGGTGAGGAGTTGGATTGAACGCCAACTCGTGATCGTCCGCGAACTCCCTGATGGGGCCGGGCGGGCCCTCGTTCTGGCTACCGCCGGGGTGCGCCTGCTGGCCGAAAACAGCATAGCATCGGGAAATGGAAAAGACATCGGCCGATTCAATCGGGAAAGCTGGCTGCCGCCTGCTTCGTGGCGACATGATCTCATCGGACATGCCGTGCTGTGTGAACTCCACCGTCGTGGATACCAGATTTTCCCGGAGACGGAACTACGTCGCCGCGCAAATACTAATGCGAAGATTCCCGACGGATTCGCAGTCAAGGGCAATGAAGGAATCTGGTTAGAAGTAGAGCATGCACGTAAGTCAGGCAAAAAAATGAGCAATCTGGCGCAGGCGCTGAGCATCGTCGCCGACGGCCAGGCACTATCCATTGCAAGCATGAAGCCAACCGCTGCAATGGTTGCTTTTCTACCTTCCTCCATTGATGAGCGAGGGCATGTTCTGAGCCACCAAATCAGAGTACGGAATGCCATTCAAACTGTAGCCCGAGGCGATTTGCGCATCCAATGGGCGAAATGCACATTGCTGGGAAGCGCTGGCGTAGGCCAGGTCGACATACATGAAGAATTGATCAGCGCTGACCGCGCGAGTTCTATCTTGAAGCGTCTCAATGCCTCCGGATGGCGCGATCACGTCAATGGTGGCCAGGAAGCAATCTACGACAACCATATCGCTCACGTTTGGAATGATGAACATCGATGGAGTTATGCGGTAGTAACCAAGACTGGCATACCAGTTGGAGCAAACTATGTCGCCAACATTTCGGAGGCCAAACGCGCAGCAGCATCTGTGCTGGCGCGGCTCTATTAGCCGCCTTACCCAACCAGGGCGGACGCGGTCCGCCGTGATCTGGCATAGCAGTTTTTTAGCGTCTGAACCGCCAAGTCTTCGCCCCTGGACTAGAGACGCGACTCACTGCAGGTTACCCTTCCTCACCTCCCCGCGCTTGACTTACATACCGGGGTCCTGCTGCGCGCCTGACCGTGCCTCGTTGGACCAGACCTGTTCAAGTTAGCCGGCATTGACCCAGCTGATTGTTCCTATATAATTTTCAACGAACAGACCTGCTTACAACCAGAATAGTTGGGACTTGCCCATGCCTACACTTGTAAAAACGGATGCGCGCGGACGGGTTACCCTACCCAAAGCGCTTCTAATCGCTCTCAATATATCCTCTGGCGACCGGCTCACTTTTTCACAGTTGAACGACGGTACCGTCATATTGAGCCCAAAAGGTGTGTCCCGGCCTGAAACCGCTCGCATAGTTACGAAGCTAGGCCAACCGGACAATCAGGTAAGGGAAAATCCGATTGAATTGCCAATCGCTAAGCGCTAATAGCTAATAGCCGGCTGAGCGCTGCCGCATCGCCGAATTGTGGAAATGTGTGATACTTCCACTTGAGCAAGCTGGTATCCTGCTCCCCCGGACCGAAATCGATAGGAGGAGTCGCTCGCGAAGGACTGATTGCGACGCCTTAATCAGTCATGTGTTTCGCGTTGGGCTACGGTGTTTCACACGCGACCTACGCCGTACGGGTGCTCGCGGACTATCGCCGACCGGCATACGCTTGTCTAAATCCAGCGTCATCTCCTTCGCCTGGGGCATGTTGAACTCCAGCATGCGCTCAAAGAGCGTCGATCCGGCAGCACGCTCTGTATTTCCCATGTCTTGAAGTTGCAGGGCAATATCTAGCAGCCACTCGGTGCTTAAGTACCAAGAGGTTGCGATGTTGCCCATCTGGTCGCCTGCGGTGTCGAGCAACGCATGGGCGACACGGCACACTCGCCCCGGCTCGGCGGTTACCAATTTAACCAGCAATTCAGGTAGGCGCTCTGCGCGGCCATTCTTCAAGACGTTGGGGTAAGCCGCAAACGCATCTAGCAACTCTCGGGTTTCTGCGTCAGCGGTGAAGGCATCGTTTAAGAATACTTCCGACAGGGCAGTTAGAATTTGCTCATCGCTACTGCGAAGCAGTTGCATTAGCAGGGAGTGAACGACTGGCCTTGTAATGGGTTCATGCCACAAATGAGCCACGCTATATGCCAGGCCAAGTGTGGTCAGCGACGAGTCGTCCTCAGCAAGCGAATGAGCTAGCTCACGAGGCCAGCTCTCCGCAGGGAATAGTGCGTGCCGCAAGCCAATCAATTCGCCTGCTCCTTGGCCGTTTTTTGCTCTCTCCAATGTACACATGACCCATCGCTGCACTGATGCAGCCGAAGCCCAATGGTAGGCATGGGCAACAAAGTGAACCCAGCCTGGCCCGTCCACGATGAGAGGAGCTTCATCTACTATCTTGTCGACCAGTGATTCAGCCCGTGAACGTTCCGCCATCCGAAGGCGCAACAATTCCCGTTGGAGCAGCGCCTCCCACACCTTGGGTGATTCAGCTCGAACAGCATGTCGTTCGAGAATCTCTAGCCAGCGCTCAACTCGCGACGGCTCGGTGGATAGGCATGACTCCGTAAGAGCGCTGAGCGTTGGGTAGTTCCCGTCCGGGAGTGCAGCTAGCGAACTATGCCCCCACAGCACTGACGACCGATTGTCCTTAACGCTGGCTTCACCTTCATGGGATGACTCCAGGACGAGCGGATTCAGCCAACGCTCCATTCGGTCGATCAACGCATCTGGAACTGGGGAATCTTTGCTGACGACGCTCGCGATTGCATACGCAGCATCCCGCCGGAAATTGACGCCAATAAATCCCTTGTCTTCAAGCTCAGCCACTAAGGAATAAAACGCCGAGGGCGCGAGACCAGCTGGTACTAATTCGCGTAATACCGTGGCAACTGGAATCTCATTACGTCCTGGCTCAAGCAAGTGCACTATTCGAATTGCCTTGGCTAAGTTCTTCTTTGCGAGATTAGCCAATTCGCGGCCTGCCTGGATCGCACCTCCCTTCATGCGGTCCCTTGGATGGTCCCATGCTGATTCATCCCCCAATTCACTGAATAAGTTTAGAACATCTGCGTCTTTGGCCTTCTCCATCTGCTCTGCGCTTACGGGGCTTCCGATGCACTGCACACCGGTGAAATGCACGTCATGGTTCTCCAGACCTGGAAATGCGCGCTCTTCCTCTTCGACAAGCCTCTGCATGGCGGGGCTGCGTCGCCGAATTGGGACTGCGCGCAACAGTCGTAAGCGATGCTGTCTTGCCCATTGAAGCCTTCGGTGTCGAATGCTAGCGTCGTCACTGGCTTGCGCCGAGCCAGCGTAATAGCGCCAATCGATCAGGGTCGATTCTAGGCGAGCAAGGCAACCCTCATCGAGAACCGGGCTCGTGACTTCGATCATAGCGATGCTCTCCTTATGAACATCGGTGTAAGGGCCGAGCGCCAGCCGCCTAGGGTCTGCGACCAAGTAATCAAACACGCGCGACGGGAATTGACTTGCAGCGCGCACGCGGCCGACGGACAGAAGTCGGTGCACGACCAATAGTTCGGACCCCGCATGTACGTCAGCAAAATTAAGATAGTCGGATGCATCCGACTCAGCCCATGCTTGTACAGCTAACTGAATAGAACGTAGCAGGGGGCGCTCTTGGCGAGACTCTTCGTCGTCCAGTTCTTGGAAGGTCAAGCCGCGACATTGCCGATAGCCCCTCACAACCTCTGGCGCATCAGATGCGCATAGGCGTAAGCCTTCGATTAGCAGCGGCCATATCGAGAGAACGAAAGCCTTTGGGGAGGCCTCAGCGATTGCCACCATGTCATGGAACTGCCGCGCCTCAAGAATGGACTGAACGTTCTCGGACACACTGGCGGCTACGTCCTGGTCATTCGCGGCGGCATCCAGGGGAGCCTTGGCTAATTCAATTTGGCGCTTGAGCCATGCCGCCACGATCCTTGGGGCTTCGTCAGGAAAGGCTGCACTCAGCACGCCTGCTACGTGCCCTATGGCCCAGTCGGAAATTGGCGTTCTTTCAGCAATCATGACGAGGCTGTCCAACCAAACACCTACTCGCGGCACCACATCTCCCGCGCCCAGCACCTGCCAGCTCAACACGTCTCGGGTAACGTCGGGTAGCCAGTGCCGGCCAACCAAGTCAACGGCCGCATCAGCATCAAAATGCAACGCCTCCCGAAGCAATGGCAGCAAAACTTGTGCCTGATCGTATGGCAGCGACATCAATCCGGGGAGGTGTATTGGCGCCAGAAATGAAAACCATCCTGGGCTTCCAATTGCAGCTCCAATGAATCTAGGTAGAAACCACTTGTCTACCATCGCATGCTCTGCCAGCCGCCTCTCGGCGGGCAGCGGCGCCGTCTGACGCCCCAGGAATTCGATCAGAAGCATCTTCAGGTGCGGACGCAGGTCAGCCGCCCATAGACTGCCGATTTCTGCCCCGTACTCCTCAGGGCTTGCGCCGCGGAAGTATCCAAGTGCATGCCACAATTGGGGGCGTATCCGCAGGCTACTTTGCTGTGCTCGTACGGTCTCGGTAAGACTGCCACTCTCCTCCAGAAAGCTGCGCGCTCGGACAAATTCGTACAGCGTTTGGTGTCGAAATTCCACCCGCCCAGGGCCATTGTCCAAGCGCAATAGACCGGCTGCAGCTAGAGCCTGAATCTCCGTGAAATGGTCCTCTAATACTGCCAATGGCAAGCCAAGCACCTCGCGGTCAGCCATTTTCTTCGCCAAATGCCGTAGTGTGGTCCGTCGCTTTCCGCTGCTATCACTAAGTACCTGTGTCTCCCATTGCCTCTCCAGTAGCCCTTGGAAGCTCTTTAAGGCCGCCGGCTCAGTTGCTCCCTCGAGCAGCGATAAAAATATGTCCAATGCGTGAGGCGAACGTAAGACCTGCTGAAGTTCATGGTTCCAAACCCCGGCCTGGAGGCCTCGTGCAGCTAAGACTGGCAACACGTCTGACCAGTCGGGCAACTCCAGTGTCAGAATGGTGGCATCCAGATTCCGAAGGGCTGGGTCATGCTTTTGCTCAAAGATTCGGCAAGATATGACAGTATGTACGCCAGGTGCATCAGAGAGGTCTTGAACAAGATCGAGCAAAACACGTAACCGCGCAGATTGTTGAACGACTAGATCGGCCAATGCATCGACTTGGTCGATGACCACTAGCACTGGTCCACTTTTGGCAAGCTGGCGCAAGATTGCCGCAGCATCTGCACCGAGGTTCAAATGCTGCGTGAGTGCTTCTCGATCATGTAAATCAGGAGGTAGCCGATCGGCTTTGATTGCCAGAACACTCCATCCGGCTGCCTGCTTCTCCTGAGCCAGACGAACCAATAGCGACGACTTGCCGCACCCCGGTTCGCCTAACAAAAAGTGGGTATGCACCACCGCAGCGTCGAGGTTAGCTTTGAGTGTGTCGAGTTCAGGTCGCGGAAGCCACGTGCCATCAGGCAGCGTGCTTGGCCAGCTCAACAATGCCGCAGACGCATTGCGCAAACGTGTCGGTAGTTGATCGGCCTCAGGCAAAACGGCGCGCGTGGACTCGACCATTGGCAGGGTTGAGGATGGAGCGTTGGACACGTCTACCAAAAAGTCGACCAACGCTTTGTGTGCAAGCTCCTGGCGTGACTTGGGTTTTGCAATGCCTAGGTGATCCCGCTCGATTCCAGTGGGTACGACACCGGCGATGCCGGGGTCACTGCTGTTGCGATCAACAATTAGTTGCCTCGGCCCAATTGAGAAACCACATATTTTCCGGCCGAGAAAAACGCCTTTAGTCTCGAAGAATACTCGCACCCCAAAGCAGCGCTGGGCTTGGAGGTTCCGAAATTGCCCGTTCAGCAGTTTTAGCCAAGCATCATCGCTGACCATGTTGGTTACTTGAGGGTTTGTTCTTAGAACAAGGCGCAGCTTGTCTGCCACCGTCGCCAGGCTAGAACCCTGGTGAGGAGTTCCCACGAACACAACCCCATCGACTGTGTCAAGTACCCTCATCCGTCGCGGATCGCCGAGTGCCGCTGCTTGAGTCATTCCAGATTTGATAACCAATCCACCAAGGCTGTGGCCTACCAACACCAACCTACGGCCATGCAGGCTCGTTTCCGCTTGAAAGGCAGCAAACAAGGCTTCGCCGAGATCGGTCAGATGCATGGCAGCATCAGTCCAGCCTGAAATTGCAGCACCATAACCGGCCACCCAAACATGGCACCCAACGTCTTCGCCAATCCACTTGGGCCAAAGTGTCGTGTGGTCTTGCGGTCTGTGCATCCATGTTGATCGCGCCTCACCGCCGAGGCCATGGACGAAGACGACATGGAGCGCTTCCGGTTCTTTAGCTATGTGTACCCGAGTCAATGTTGCCATGTGCCACCTTTCGTTATCGTCCAAGGCATTGTGACATAGTCGGGTCACACCGCCTAAATAAGGCGCGAAGTGGCAAAGCTTGCTGCTAAATTGGCTGTCATTAAGAGCGAAAAACGGTATAGGCCAGTGCGGCAGAACGCGTTGCCAGCAGGGCCAGATATTAGAATCCGCCCCAGATTGGGCGCGGGTTTCTAGCTGCGAAAGTTCTGCCACGAACACCAACAAAAAGGGGGTACCGAGCAGTTGCTCGACTCGTACGCGAATGCCCGGTTTCCAGGCGGGCGGCAAGACTTCTCGAACGGCAGCAACGGGACGTAAGCAGGCGTTCGCATCGCTTACCTTCGCCGTTTCGATCAAGGCTCTCAACTGACAACCATGGGGAGCACACCGCACCAACAAACCAAATTCCCCCGCGACTAGAAGAGTTCCTCTAAATCTCAAAAAGTGCTCGTAATTTCAGGGTGTTTATGCAACTCGGCCCGTCTCATCATCAATGTAGCTTTTACAACAGCGTTATACGGTCTCAGAGCAATGCACTACCGCCTCATGTCGAGGCAGTTGTAGTAGCTCGCTAAGGACCAAACAATGAAAGAGTATGAAGTTCGCGTTGTTCCGGCTGGCCGGGAACCCCATTTCAATGAGTTCGACGTTTGCGCCCAGTCGCTTGGTGCCTGTATGACGCGCGGAGGTCGCAAGTGAGCCGCGCCCCCAAGTTTGAGCCTTTTAGCTTCGCAAAATTTCTGGCAGCATCCGGTATCTACGCATCTTCCGACGGTGTCCTTCAGCGCTGGAATGGTAAGTGTTGGCTTAAGATCGAAGACGAAGATGCCTTGAAGATTGCATTTCGCTGGATTGTAGATAACGATGAAAGCAACGCGAGCAACGTCAGCGCTAATTCGGCACTTCGGACGGCTATGCTGTGGCTTCCCACGCTGAAGGACAGTGCAAACATCCCTATTATTCCACTCCAAAATGGCTACCTTCATCTCGACGGTGGCGCCACTCTTCGCGCCCACGATAAAGAGCTTGGGTTACGTCATGTGCTTGGTTGTGACTACGCTCCCACCGCGCCAAAGCCAGAAACGTTCGACAAGCTGTTACAGACCATCCTTCCCGATGCTGCCGTGCGTAGTCGAGTGCAAGAATACGTAGGATACACACTGCTCCCAGACGCTCGTTTTCACCTTGCCCAGATTTGGATTGGGCCAGGCGCTAACGGCAAAGGAACCTTAGCGAGCATCGTACGAGCTCTCCATGGTCGGTACGCGGCAGCATCTCCCAGTCAACTTGAGAAAAGCTATGCCGCGCAATTAATTGGAGCGTCGCTCATCTACTGCGATGAAGCTCCGCCCAAAGACTGGTGCGAGCAGACCATTAAGTCGATGATTTCCGGCGAGCCTATTTTCATCGACCGCAAGTATTTGCCAGGCATTACGGCCCGCATCACAGCAAAGTGGATCATCTGCGCTAATCACATCCCTTCAGTGCAAGACCAGTCAAATGGTTTTTGGAGGCGGTTCGATATCGTTCCGTTCATTGTAGAGGTGCCGGCTAAGGAACGCGACCCTTTGCTGGCCGACCACATCATCAAGCATGAGCTAACCGGAGTCCTGAATTGGGCGCTGGAAGGATTGCAACGCCTGTTAGCCCGAGGTAGGTTCGATGCTGCTCCGCCGCCAGCGATGATCGTCGCCACCCAGAACGCCCGTATGGAAACAAACTCGGTCCATGCGTGGGTTAACGACGCGGCAATCGAACGCACAACGACAACGGACACCTCTAAGTCAGAGACATACACCATCTATTCAATCTGGTGCCGCGCAAACGGGATGATTCCCGTTGCCTCACCAAAGTTCTGGAAGCGCTTGCCAGACACGTTGGGCCCAATAACTGAAGGCAGGATGACTACTAGCTCCGGCCGCATTCGCACCTGCAATGTGCGCCTTTCCTGACCAGGCGAACCATAAACACGGTCAGAAAAGCAGCCACTAAAACTGGCTGCTTTTTTGCTTGACCAGATTGACCAAGGACATTTTCGTAAAAGGTATGAAGTTACATACTCTCAATGCACAGTTCCTTACTGTACGCGTACAAAAGAAAGTTGGAAGAAGTTTGCATTATCAAACCGGTCAGTCTGGTTACTAGAAGAACTCCGTGCATACGTCATAGATTTCATGACCATACGGAACTCGACATGCTGGGCACTACGATAAGACTGATTCCAACCCGACCAGGGGACGATGCCTAAGCATCGTCCTTACCTCACGGTTGTGCAGCAAGTGTCCGCGGATTCAGTGACTAACATACGCGGAGAAGTGCAGTCACCCAGCGCTTTTTTAGGAGTATTTTTGGCTTCTGGTGGCGTGCTCCGCTCGCTCTTGTCATGAACCTTGGTCGCCTGGCCGGTACATCGCGGAGGGCTCTGCCCTCTGCCCTGGCAGGAAGCACTGGTGCTGGGCGCCGTCGTGTGTTAACAGCGATTGAAAACTGATACAGCTCTGACGCCTGCAGCGATTTACTACTGATACACCTCCGTCACCGGCACGCGCTGGATTTTCACGTTTTTCCTTATCAGCGCAAGCGATCTTCTCGTCGCTCATGCTTTGCACTACCCTCGCCTGCCGCTGGTGCTCGAGGCGGTAGCTTTCGCCAGCGATGGGCCCGATGTGGGCATGATGCAGCAGGCAGTCCAGTAGCGCCGCCGTAAGCGTCGCGTCCTTTGTAAACGTTGTGTCCCATTGCCCGAAAGGCGGATTGTCCGTCACGATCAGGCTGCTTTTTTCAGACAACGCTGCGATCACGTGGAAGAACAGGTTGGCCTGTTCGCGGTTCATCGGCAGGTAGCCGATTTCATCGATGATGAGCAGCCGATATGCCTTGATAGCCCTGTGCATCACCGCCTTCAAACTGTTTTGCGCGTGCGTCGTCGTCGGCGTCAGCAGCAAGTCAAAGGCGGCCATCAAGCGCGTCTTAATACCGGCCTGTGTGGCCTTATAGCCCAGCGCAATCGCCAAGTGGGTCTTGCCAACGCCGCTGGGCCGACCAGCACCACGTTCTCGTTGCGCTCGATGAAGCCCAGCCCGGCCAGGTCCTCGACCTGACTGCGCTTGACACCCTGGCGAAGTCGTAGTTGAACCGCCCCAGCGTCTTGATAGCCGGGAAGCCGACCAAGCGCATCATCCTGCTCTGCTTGCGCACCGTCCGCCATGCCCTTTCCTCAGGCAACAGCCCCTCCAGAACGCCGTTATAGGCCGTCCTGTCCTTTGCCGCCTGCTGGGCCGCCGCGCCGTAGCCCTACGCCACGAAGGTCTGCTTAAGCGCGTCGCACATCTGGGCGACCCGCTCATGTTGGCGTACTGAGAACGGCAAGAGCATCGCTGCCACAGCGAACACTTCGACAGCTCGCCTGCTACGGTCAAGCGCTACTGTAAAGCGTAGGGCGCGATAGGAAGGCCGCTACGGGCCTTCGTCTTACTTGGGCAGTGCAACGCTGTCCAGCGTCGCCGCCAGTGCCAATTGATATTTTGAGAAGTGGTGTGACGAATTCTCCCGGCTCGCGGCCCATTAAGCTCCCCCTCGACCTTGCAGAATTTTTTAGGTTTTTTCGTACCAAGAGAAAACCGATTCTTCTGCTGCCAGATCGTGCAGCAGCGCCCCTACATGACTTAGCATTGAAAACGCCTTGAGGCTGTTCTCTTCGGTCGCATACTCCAAGTCAAGGCCGTGCATGACTGTGTTCCGGTTAAGCCCATCGTACTTGTGCTTTGTCCGATCTTTGGGGCCGTAACCCACCGGCAGAGGCTCGGCAAAGGGCGTCCACATAATCTCCATGAAGGTGCATATCATGAATGGGTCGAACTCATGTTGGTTCGCCTTGCTGCCTTTGATCCGCGCCAAAGCTGCCGCCCTGATGTTTTCGACACACCACCCGGAGCCTTGGTATTCGTAAAAATGTACTTGTTCAACGCCTCAAAGCTGATGCCTTCAGCCTGCGCGAAGAACATCGGCACTGACAACGCATACTCGCCACGCCTGTGTGCATCTATCGCTGGCTTGATTGCGAAAACACAATGCGAATAGTCCTCTATCAGCGAAACTCCATGCTCATCAAAGCTGCTGCGGTACATATCAGCTACGCATTTATCAAGCTCGTTTTCGGTCATACCGTCACAACGCTGGGCAAGCTCCATGATTTCTGACATGCCGAAATTGCCGCTTATGAACCAACCACGCTTAGCCAAAGGAGTCAGTACAGCGCGTAGCTTCGGGTACCCGCCGGAGGTACGCACCATCATCTACACTACGAACGCCATCGAGAGCCTGCATATGCGCCTCAGGAAGATCGTCAAGAACCGTGGTCACTTCCCCAGCGACGAGGCGGCGACCAAGCTGCTGTTCCTGGCCTTGCGTAATATCGAAAAAGATTGGAAGATGCCGCAGCGGACCTGGAAGCTGGCGGCCAATCAATTTGCCATCATGTTTGGCGAACGCTTCGCGAACGCGATTAACTAAAAACCGGCCCCGCACACACAGAATTTCTTACACGTCCTTGTGGCGCTCCAAGATCGACCGACACGCAGGGTGTGCCACGAGCGTCAGCCAGATTTCAGACTCAATATCTGGCTGTCGCAAGTTGCCGGGCTGCTGCCATATTAACGACGGCGGTTTGCCATATGCGACTAATGCGATGCACGTGCGCAGCTCTTTGGAGCCCGATCCGGCAAAGGCCACAGCCTTCGCCATGTCGCTGCAGATGACGTTCGGGAAGACTGCAGCAACCAGAGCGCCCAACTCGGCCAGCCCGCCAGCGTCGGCGATTTCCTTGATCGCGGCCTTGACTTTGCGATTTGCACTGCGGACCAACGCCTTTGCGTCCTCCTTCCGTTTTTTCTCCATCGCAGCGACAACAGCGCGGGCCTTCTGGGCCCCTATTTGCTCCTGCAGAAAACGATGTTGCTCCCTGGCGTAGGGCTCGGTCCATTCGTCCAGGGCCTTACCTACATAGTGTCGTTGTTCGATGTAATGTCCGTGGCGCGCAGCAACCTTTGCAAGCCTTGCTACTTGGCTGCTCGACAACCAACCTTGGGATAGCCAGGACTTATTAAAGAGTGATTCTATAAAATGTTGTTCACGAAAATCCCCCTTGGGGATGGCGTCCAACAGCGCAGAGAAGATCGGTCCCGCATTGGCATTCGCTGGCGTGCCGCGTTCCTGGTCCATCTCATCACGCCGCTTGAATTTTTCGCGCGGTAGGTCGACATCGGCGGCGAGGTCGACGCCATGCAGCGACACAGCGAAGCCAGGTCCACCGCGCGCACCCGGCGACGGCTCTACTGCGCCAACGCCGAGCGCGGCCTGCATCAAATCATCGACCAGCTTGACGCTCTTGATCTTGAACGGATCGGAAAGAATGGAGCAAAGGTAGCTCGTCAACGAACTACTGGTAAAACGATTGCGCCCGAACTCGGCGAGGGCCAGTGCGACACCTTCAATGGCAGTTAATTCTTTGATCTTCGTAACGGCCATAAGCCCGTTCTTTCGAATATGGATTGATGAAATGATTTCTTAAAATTAGCTTTTTACGCATGCGCGCCGGCGCTCAAGCGCAAGACCGGAAGCCGAAAGCCCATCGTTGTTAATACCTGGGTCTAGTATGTTTAACTGGCCTGCACAGCAGGAATCGAACCTGTGCCCCTCTGCTTATAAGTCGCTGGGTTCACGCGCAGACGCCGGTACAGGCCACTGCAGCAGGCCGGCGGTACGGCGGATTACCCAGCGCATCTCAGCATCTGAACGCCAACCTGTTTGTAACTGCCTCTGCAGGTACTGAGCGAGTATCGCAGGTCCACTCATGTGCGACCTCTTTCCAGCCTTGCTCTCGAGCGATTTCTCGCGCAGCTGCTGCGCCAAGTCCTCACAAGCGTCCCAGCGCTCCCAAATTTCGGGCGGCGCACAGCCGGGCGAATAGAACCGCCCACGAAAGCTCGTCAGCAAAAGCTTTTGCTGAAAACCGGCACTGCTCCATGCTGCATAGGTTTAGGAAAGTCCTGCGGAACCTGGGCAAATTTCGCATCTTCAGCGGCTTCTAGTTTGTTGTCCATGTAAATCCTTAATAAACCGCGGTCACAACTGATGATTCGCGAACGATGCTAGCCTCGCACTGATCGCGGCCTGGACCTCATGGTCGCTTAGTCCTAGATCATCCTTCGTCTTAATGAGATGATCGCGACAATGAGTCGGCCAGGCCACGTCATCGTTGTCAATCGCCAGCCAACAGAGGGGTTGCCGGCGCTGCACGTCGGCGTAAATTTGAGCGCCCCGCGACATGTTATCGAATTTCCATTTTTGCATTTCGCGACGATGAAAGGTGGCGCCTACAACCCTGGTTTGCAGAGCCGGCGGCAGCTTGCTTTTCGCAAAATCGAAGTCTCGGACCCGAACCCAACTCGTGCTAAGGACAATTTTTACGCCTGGAAACGGGGCTAATAGGTCCTCGAGAATCGGTGCCCATTCGAACAGCACTCTTCCGGGAGCGCCGCGGATATGGATTCCGGCATCACGGGACCAGTAAACGGCATCGTGGTGCACGACGCCGTCGAAGTCGAGATATAAGACCGCTGAATTTGAAAATACTCCAGATGCAGATTGCATATCACCCCCAGCTAAATCCTTACCCACATGGAAAAATGCTCGAAAAAACACCTGTTATAGCCTCGCAATGGACAGAATACGCGCCGATTGTGGGCCGGAGCTCGCCAGCACAAGGTCGCTGAAGCGGGTAAACAATACGGATTTTTCTCGAATTTGCCAAGAATTTTTTAAATATTTATCCTTTAAAATCAATGATATACGTTAAAATTTGCTAATCGCCAAGTGCTAGTTAACTTTCTATTGAAATGAAACACGTGTGCTGCTGCGCGCGACAAAAAAGACAACTAGCCACCAGCCGCTGCCCGTCATTTGCGCCCGGGGCTTCAACTGCCAACATCTCTGCATCGGCAGGGCTGAAACAGGCCCTGAACGGGTTTTCATTTCCTGGATCGTGTCCAGCCGCAAGCGGCCCACCTTCTAGCCCGTGCTGGGAGAAACTGTCAAAGTCTGTGAACTGTATTGCGCCCGATCTGAACGCCGACTCAGCTATGGCCATCGACGCAAGCTTCGTACAATGATATCGCGCTAATCTGCGAGCGACTGCTCGATGGCCGCTATTCGCCTGGTGCTCTGGTCCCGAAGTTTGGTAATCCCCGAGTCCTCCTTCGTATTGCGCGTGGCTCTCTCCACATGAGGCACGCGCACAGGCATCTCATTTGGAAGAACACGAAGGCGCTGATCCAGCCAGCTAAAAAATACGTCTGGGTGCCAGAACACGCGATTTCCAAGGCACACTGGAGCCGGCATCAGCCCCTCGTTGACCCAATTTTCGATAGTACGCGTCGACACGCCAAAGACACCGGCAACGCAATCTTTGGTCAGAGGCTTGAAGGCGGGATGTTGATTCATCTTACGAATGACAAGAGTTGCTCATTCATAGTGTAGTGCTGCGCGAGCACCATGTTTTCCGCGAACGATTTCGCCAGAAAATCAGTGGCTAATCGGTGCCTAATCGGTGGCTGCGCCCACTTCGCGAAACGGAACGAAAGTAGACGAAGCGAAAACGAGGCCGAGCTAAGTCATTGATTCATCAGGATGCTATACTAAGATATGGACGAAGTTTAAGTAGCTTTGGGTGCCACCTCTTAGTTCGGGACGTAGAGGCCGGAGGTTCGAATCCTCTCACCCCGACCAGAGAATTTAGTAAACGATAGCGGCCTGCGAGCCGCTGTTTTCGTTTACGCAGGCCCTCTTTGCGATATCGCCCTATCAGTAAGGCTGGGGATCGAGAACTGCGGAAGCCTTCGGATCCCCGGGTTGGCACACCTCGTCTTACGGGGATGTCCCGCACCACTAACTGCCGTGCCGGCACGACCATTAGCTCATCACCAATTTCTTGGATTATGATTGCTGCACCTTGGCGCCGTAATTTCGGTGAAGGCTGACGCCAGGCCTGGCTAAAAAGGATAAGCATGGCGGGCGAAATTATACGGCTTGGAGACAAGACAAGCCACGGCGGTACCGTATTGGAAGGATCGCTGACTGATATCTGCATGGGCAGGCCTATCGCGTACATCGGCCACCAGACCCATTGTCCCAAGTGCAAGGGAACCTATCCGATTGTAGAAGGCGTAATCACCACCACCTTTTATGGTAAGGGCGTGGCAGTAGCTGGCATGAAGACGGCCTGCGGTGCGGTACTGTTGGCCGGTCAGTTCACCGACGTCGTCGAATGGAGCTCCGGCGCCGGCGCGAATTTCAACAACAGCGCCAGCGTAGCGGCGGCAACACAAGCGGCCCCTTCAGGCAATGCTGCGCAGGCCGGCAATGAGGATGACGACGAAATTGAAATCGAGCATTTTTACAGCTTGGTCGGTGAAGACGGCAAGCCAGTCGATGCCTACCGTTACGACCTGCGCATGGCCGAAACGCTGTACACCAAAGCGGGCACCTATACAAATGGAGAAACGGTCGTGATCAAGGGTGAAGAACAAACCCGCCTTGTCACGTGGCTCGACAGGGACGGCGGATTGCGGCATGAGTGACACCGAGAAGATCAGTAAGGAAGTGCGTATCTTGGCAGCTATGGCTTATGGCGAAGCCTCGCACAACGATGTGGCCGAAGAAATCGGCGCCATCGCGTATGTGCTGGTACGCCAGCGAAATGCGCGCGGGCATTCGGACATGAGCACCTTCGTTACGTCCGACAAAACGTTTTCCTTCGTGGTCAAGGACGGCAATGCGCGCTACAAGAAATTCACGAATGCCAGCGAAGCAGAGATCGCCAAGGATGCCGGCATGAGTGCTGCGCTTGACGCAGCGAAGAAGGCACTCGCAAACGAGGGTACGGATTTTTCGAACGGCGGCTATTTCTGGGATGGCGCCGATATCAAGTCCAATTATAAAAATCATTTTAAAGTGAAACATGGGATCCAGTTTTCCGATCCTGCGCATAACATCTATGACATCAAGGAATCGACCAAGCTGGTGATCATCAACAAGACGATAGTCAAGAAGAAAAAAGGCAAGGTGATCAGTTCGGAAACAGTGGAAGTAGCCAGGTACGACCACATCTATGTTTCCACCGCCGCGTATGGCGGGACAATCTTCTGGAAGCACAATCCAGCCTATATGGAAGCCACCGGCGCGAAGGAATACAAGTGAAAGCACTCTTTGCTGGACTACTACTGGGCATCCTCACTGCGCAGGCCAGCGCCAGGCCCAGCCTTGCTGTCGTAGACGCCTGCCTGCGTACCGAAAGCGCGTCGCCCAAGGTGCGTTACACTTCGATAACAGCAGACGCCTTCCAGGTAACCGAAGATGAAGAAGCGGGGAAAACTAATATCACCCTGCAACACGGCCCAGACACCGTCGGAACCTGGGAAATAAAAAAACCGCAAGCGTTCGGCTTGGTATTCAATGGGAAGGAAATGCCGTTGGCACGTGTCACGCGTCTTGACAAGCGCAAGCTGCCTGCAGTGTTCAATCCGTATGAAGCGATATGGGGCGAGGCGCGCGAAGGCAGCAAGTCATACATTTGCGCCACCTTCAACTTCGACGGTTTGGGAAAGAGCGGTAGTTTCCAGAACATGCGCGGACTGTACCTGATCGAGCGCCATGCGCACGCCGGTGCTACGTTCTATGCATCGGGCAATATCGCCGTGAGCGAAAAATAATACTGTCTGCCAGGGATGTATGCGGTACGGCCGTCACCTACGAGGTGGGAGCGCCCCGCTGGGCCGTCATCAGCAGATTGGTTCTCTGCGAGGTTCGAATCCTCTCACCCCGACGAGACAACAAAAAGCCAGACGACGCGTCAGCCGGTCTGGCTTTTCATTTGTCCATGCCTGGATCCGTGGTCGTTTTGGGCGATACCGAGCCGCGTCACGTTGTGATTGTCGTCATGCTGAGATTGCAGCGTTCACAGCATCAAAACCCGTTTCTTTCCGCAGCAATACACGCCATGGTAATACTGCGAATTTTTACCGCAAATGACACACCCGAATTCCGGTACGCCCGGCGGCTTCGATTTA
>Ga0308158_10001166_pt1 | contig 29902 bp, 28 predicted proteins | sample PhyBR2_FD_201038 | JGI IMG/M metagenome (GOLD analysis project Ga0308158, IMG submission 201038) | Phyllosphere microbial communities from UC Gill Tract Community Farm, Albany, California, United States - DLSLB.R2 | ecosystem: Host-associated > Plants > Phyllosphere > Unclassified | place: USA... | reverse complement strand
GCCAGCTATGTAATGCGGGCCTCGGAAAAGCTGCGGGCGCAGCATTCGCTGTGTCGCCAGCTGCGTGTGAGCATTCGCACCGGCATGCTCAACCCGCTGGAAGCCAAGTACGCCAATGGCGTAGTGGTACAACTGCCGTACCCCACCGACGATGTGCGCTTGCTGACCAAGGCAGCGGTGCAGGGCCTGGAATTCATCTTTCGCAGCGGCTTCACCTACAGCAAGGCCGAAATACTCCTGCTGGGCCTGTGCCAGCGCGGCGAGTTCACCGACGACCTCTTCGCCAGCGCCCAACCCGCCGCTGCCGAGCGCCTGATGCAGGTGCTCGACGCGGTCAACGGCCGCTGGGGCAGGGGGACGCTGCGGCCAGCGGCGGTGCCGACCGATCCGGACTGGAGCATGCGTCGGGAGATGATGAGCCAGAGTTATACGACGCAGCTGGAACAGCTGTGGCAGGTTGGCACGGTGTCCGTGCCGAAAATCACGCCTGTGCCCTGAGCATCTTTTTTGCAAGGCGAGACGGTTTCAACTGTCCTTGTCCTCTGGCCAGCCGAGGGCATCAAGTACGTTCTTCAAGTCGACGATCCCTCGCTCATCCAGATTGCAGGCGCACTTGATTTGCCCGCTGACCGCCAGCGTGTCGGCACGCAGCGCCTCGCCATGGGGAGTGAGCGCCACGTGAACACGCCGTTCGTCCGCCGCATCACGCGTTCGGGTGATCTTGCCTGATACCTCGAGGCGTTTGAGCAAGGGGGTGAGCGTGCCCGTTTCCATACTCAATTTGGCGCCAAGCTCGCCGACGGTACGCGGTGCAGCAGCGAACAGTTCCAACAGCACGAGGTATTGCGGGAATGTCAGCTCGAGTGGCTCCAGAAAGGGTTTGTGCAGCCGCACCAGGCGGTTGGCTGCGCCATACAGCGCGAAGGACAATTCTTTGCCTGCGCCATCCCTGGCGCAGGTGAAGTGAGGGTCGACAGTGTTTGAAGCGTCGGATTTCATAAAGCTCTGAGATCAATGCAGTGAAATTGAGCCGGTGCCACCTTTAGATGGAATGGCTATAGAACAACGAGTAAGACTCGATCCCGTCGTTGGGTTCCTTGATCCCGGCATTGGAATAGTGGATCGCCCGGATGCCCACCTTTTGATCGTCGCCTATCTTCAGGCCCGCACCGATGCGGTCTTCGAAGTTGAACGAGGAGCCGAACTTCTGATCACCGGCCGTGGTGCCGGTGAACATGGCAACACCAATACCTGCCTCGACGAACGGCTTGATGTGGCCGCTGCCGAACTCATACACGAACACTGGGGAAAAAGAGACCGAATGCCGGCCACCGGCTTCGTCGCCCGCTTCCCAATACGTGTAGCCAAGGTCCCAGTAGCCGGTGAGCTTACCGGTGTCAGTCTCCCACCAGGACTTGTCCCAGTTGAAGCCAATGGCCGTGCGCGCGGTCAGGCCACCCTGACTGGTCGCGCCCAAGGCTCCGGAAAGTTCTGCGGCGCTCGCGCCGAAGGATGCCAGGGACAACAGCGTGATGGCAGCAAGTGTTCTCTTCATATCGTTTATCCAAACAGAAGTCGTTGAGGGTTCGTGGGTTCAATGCCGGTTGCCAGGAAGAAATGCGCAAACAGGCGAGGCGGGGTGACCTGTGGATTGCTCACACGTCGATCAGGGAAGCATAGATTACTTATCTGTATAGCGCACTATATAGTTGCGCGCTATTTGAACGAGTGGTCTGGGCGGTTTTTGACCATGATTCGGAAGGGAAAACGCGATTTGCTTCGAAGCGTGTCGGTGGGGATCAGGAATGCGGCAGCGTTATTTGAGACTTGGCAGATGCAGGGCGGGCGGTCGCGGCGCTCATGCAGCGCAGCACTGAGACCGCCCAACCGTACTGAGCTGTCAGATCAACTATCAATATGGCTACGAGTAACAGGACTCTTTAGGGCCGAGGGTAGATGAATCAGAGTACCGCCCTCACGCGCTGAAGTGTAGGCAGCGTCCATGACCTGCATGATTGCTTCGGCATCGCGCAACGATGCAATCGGCTTTTGCCCATTGCGGCATTCGGCAAGTACTTGCCGAACGAATACTGGGTAGTAGGCGTCTGTGTCCAGCTGCAAGCGACGGCTTCGAGTACCGGCGGCGATGTTCTGGCGATCCCTTATTTCAATTCGATCAGGTCCGGACTTGGCGTACATCCGATCCGACGAAAACGTAAAAGAGAACTCACGCTGCTCATCCGCCGTACTGGGGAAGCTGTATCCGGTTTCCACGACCCCGGTAACGCCGTCGTCTGTTTGCAAGGTCAACAACGAATAGTCCTCGACGTCACCCTTGTGGGTGCGGGAATTCATGACGGCCGAGACGCGGGCAACCTCCTTCCCAGTCAGTAGCCTGAAAAAGTCTATGAAGTGCGTCGCCACATTGATTGTGGAGCCGCCCCCGGAAAAAACCGGATCGATGACCCAGGCTGAACCTGCGGTCGGATAGCGGGCGGGTGGGCCTACGATGAACCGGAAGGACATGTAATTGAAGTCGGGTGTCTGGTTTCCCTCGGCTTCGCGCAGGACGTGAAGCAGGTCGCTCATACGGAAGATCAGCGGGACAGCGCAATAGAGGTTCGCGCGTTCGGCGAGCTCGCGCAGCCGAGTGACCTGGGCCATGTTGATGCCGCAAGGCTTCTCCAGGGCAAACGGGATGTTTCGTGCAATCACGGCTTCGGCCAGCGACGGCATTTCCGAATGTCTGCCGAACACAAATGCGAAATCGATCTGCTCACGCTCCAGCAGTTCGTAGGAAGAACTGTACAACGGGCAATTGAATCGCTCGGCAATGGCCTGGCCTTTGACATGCTCGGAGTCCGATACAGCCACTACCTCGACTCCCGGAGTCTCCAGTGCGTTCAAGTACAGCGGCACGTGCCAATGACTGACTTCCAGTAGTGCAACTTTCATGAAGATTTGCTCTCGGCATAGTGAGTATGCGAACCGTCGCTCGGCGCAAGGTCGATGTCGTCCTGGTAATCAAAACCCAAGAAACGCAGAGCCAGCAGGGCCTGAGCTCTATGCATCGGACCTCCATCTTGAGTACGACAACCGCGTTGGCGGGCTGCGGCGCAGAGCGCGGTAGGGTTCGGCGAGTTGATGATGTCGACAACCAAAGTGCCGGGCTCGAGCCGCTCGGGATCCACAGGCATGGGATCGTGGGCACTCATGCCCAGCGGCGTGGCATTGATAACGATGTCATGGCCGTGAGGGTCAGGCGGCCCCGCACGCGTTGCGCAACCTGTTTCGCTGGCAACCGATTCAGCCAGTCTCTGGGCCCGCTGTAGGTCGGCATCGCAAACCGTCAGGGACCTTGCGCCGGCCGATGCGATCGCAAAGGCGATTGCCCGTCCGGCGCCGCCCGCACCCATCAGCAGAATGCTTTTGTTGGCAGGGTCGTAACCCTCCCACTGCATCCCAAGCACACAGCCAAGGCCGTCAAATATGGCGCCGATCCAGCGACCGTCGCTGCCGCATCGAACGACGTTGATAGCGCCGACCTGACGGGCCGTTGGATGAAGCTCGTCGACCAGTGCAAGCATGCTTTGTTTATGGGGCATCGTGACCAGCAAGCCAGCGAGGTTGTTCAATACCCTGGCACCCGTTACGAAGCTGGGCAGGTCGTTGGCCTGGACCTGCAATGGTACACACACGGCGTCGGCACCCCGAGCCATGAAGAGCGGGTTGAACAACTCTGGGGATTTGGCTGCTACCAGCGGATGGCCGACCAATCCATACACCTGTGTCGACCCTTTTATATGTGAGGCCATGATTACCTGCCCGATAACGTCGCAGAGAGCCGCTCCCGCTTGCGCGTGATACGGCTGTATCCGTCCAGCTTATTGAAAGTACGAAAAAGCGTCAGTTGTACCCGCGCGTTCAAACGCCATCAGGATCGAACCTGGTTTGGCAGCTCGGTTGTCTCGGCCGTCTTCGTCTTGTTTTTCCTCGCATCGGCGCGCATCTGATCGTATTCATCCTGGCCAATGGGCACGGCGTCGCGCTTGCCAAGATCGGCAAGGCGGATCCGGTAAGTTTCCCGTGTCGTTACCGCGGCGATCACCGCGATGAGGCAGATACCCAAGGTGAGAGAGCCGATTTTCAGTGGGATATTTTCCGAGCCTGGGGGTGCCACGCTCACGAAAAGCGCCGGAAGAAAGGCCGTCATGGCGGTCCCGATATTTTGACCTATCGCCATGCCGGTGACACGCACCCGAGTGCGGAACAGTTCAGGGAACATGCTCGGAAATATTGCGTTATAGCCTTGATAGGCCACGCCCCACATGAGTACGGAAAGTACCAGGGAAAGCCACAGGTTGTGGATACTGATGGCGTAGAGGTAGGCGTACGACAGCAGTCCGGCGCAGAGCATGCCGACGATCAGCGGCGGCCTGCGGCCGATCTTGTCTGACAGGTTGCCTACGAAGGGGATCAATATGACTGCGCACAGGTTGCCCAGCAGCGGAATCCACAAGTAGACACCGGCGGGAAAACCGATCCCGTAGGCTGGCTGGACCGCATAGGTCGCGCCAAATACCGAGGCAACGATCGCGATCACCGCCGAGAGCGCCATGCACATCACGCGAAGCAGATCGCGCCAGCTTTGGCGTACCACTTCGACCACAGGCAGGACAGAGGGCTGGCCTTTCTTTTCCTGTTCGGCGAACGCCGGAGTTTCGTCGACCTGGCGGCGGATGATGTAGCCCATGATCACCACGACGACGCTGAGCAGAAACGGAATTCGCCAGCCCCAAGAGGTAAATTGGTCTTCAGGCATGAAATGGGCCAGAGGCAGGAAGACCGCCGCCGCAAGCAGTTGGCCGGCTTGAACGCCCTGCAGGGTAAAGCTGGCGAAGTAACCACGCCGGCCCGATGGGGCGTGTTCGAGAATCATGGAGCTGGCGCAGGATATTTCTCCAGCGACGGCGAATCCTTGAATCAAGCGCATCGTCACCAAGAGTACCGGCGCCCAGATGCCGATCTGGGCATAGGTGGGCAGAAGACCAATGCACATGGTCGACACGCCCATCAGGAACATGCAGTACACCAGCACTTTCTTGCGACCGTGGCGATCGCCCAGATGCCCGAGAACGACAGCTCCTATTGGGCGGGCGATGTAACCGACACCGAAGCTTGCCAAGGACACGATGATGCCGACTGCGGGGTTGTCCGAAGGGAAAAACAGCTTCGGAAACAACAGGGCCGCCGCCGTGGCGTAGATGAAAAAGTCGTAGTACTCCAACGCCGAGCCGATCCAACCGCTGGCTGCGGCTTTGCGTGACTGAGTTTTGGAGCGAGCGTCGATCGGTATGCTCTGGTTCATAGGTGTCTCCGATTTCTTGTTCGTTGTTATTGTAACGTCGTTCCATCAGTAATTTTGTTCTGCGAAATCGTCGGCTGTCAAGGAATCCTTCCCGAGCCGACAGGGTTATTGCAGTGCGGTGTTCGTCTATGCAAAAAGGGGCTTTACAGGACAGCCGGGGCAGGGCTCAGGCGTCGGGGATCCGCACGCTGTCACGGGTGTGGCAGCCGTCGACGAGGCGTGTGATGTTGAGTGGGTTGGCGTTCTTGAGCGCGTCGGGAAGCAACGCATCTGGATAATTCTGGAAGCACACGGGGCGTAAGAAGCGGTCGATGGACAAGGTCCCGACCGAGGTGCCTCGACTGTCGGAGGTCGCTGGATAAGGGCCGCCATGGACCATCGCATCACAGACCTCCACGCCTGTGGGATAGCCATTGACGAGAATGCGCCCGACTTTGGTTTCCAACAGTGGGGTCAACTGCGCAAAGGTCTCCAGATCTTCGAGCTCACCAATCAAGGTCGCGGTCAGTTGACCATGAAGCGCGGCGATTGCAGCGTTCAACTGCTCTGGGTCGGCAACCTCGATGAAAATCGAGTTCGGGCCGAAGACTTCCTCCTGCAGAACCTTGTCGCCTTCCAGCAAGAGGGTCACGTCTGCCTTGAACAGCTGTGGCTGGGCTTGGCGCCCTTGTTGATCACTTCCAGCCAGATGATGGATGCCGGGATGGGCGTGAAGGTGCTGCAGGCCGGCTGCATAGCTGCGCAGGGTGCCCGCATTGAGCATCGTCTGCGCCGGCTGGTCGTCGATCAAGCGCGCCACTTCGGCCTGAAAGGCTGTAAACGCATCCGAGTGGATGCCGACTACCAAGCCTGGATTGGTACAGAACTGCCCGCACCCCTGAACCACCGATGCAGCGAGCTGTGTCGCAATGCTGTCTGCCCGCAGCGAAAGCGCCCGGGGCAGGATCACGACCGGATTGATGCTCGACATCTCGGCAAAGACAGGAATGGGCTCGGGCCGCGCAGCGGCCATATCGCACAGCGCGCGACCGCCTTTGAGCGAACCGGTGAAGCCCACGGCCTTGATGAGCGGGTGTTTCACCAACGCTTCCCCTACGCCACTGCCATAGATCATGTTGAAGACACCAGCCGGCATGCCCGTACGCTGCGCAGCGCGGATGATCGCATTGGCGACCTGTTCGGCGGTTGCCATATGACCACTGTGCGCCTTGAATACCACCGGGCATCCGGCGGCGAGTGCAGAAGCGGTATCGCCGCCGGCAGTAGAAAACGCCAACGGAAAGTTGCTGGCTCCGAACACCGCGACCGGGCCGATGGCAGTGCGGTATTGGCGAAGGTCCGGACGAGGCAGGGGTTGGCGCAGCGGCAATGCCCGGTCGATACGAGCGCCGTAGAAGTCACCCCGTCGCAATACCTCTGCAAACAAGCGCATCTGCCCGCTGGTACGTGCGCGTTCGCCTTGGATACGTGCAGCCGGCAACGCAGTTTCACGGCAAACCAGCCCGATGAATTCATCGTCCAGCGCCTCCAGCTCTTCAGCGATAGCCTCCAGAAATTCGGCTTTTCTCGGTGCACTCAGCGTGCGGTAACCGAGAAACGCCGTGTGGGCTGCCTGGCTGGCGTCATCGACTTCCTGCGCAGTGGCCTGCTGGAAGTCATAGGGCAGATCCTCTCCGGTGCTGGCATCCACGCTCTTGACGATGACAGTGCCGGCAGCGCTACGTTGCCCGCCGATGAAATTATGGCCGGTGATGAGTGACATCGTGGTCTCCAGGCTGAAGATGCGAGTGTTGGGTGGGCAAGGGTTCAAGTGACGGCGCCGATTTGCCACGGCACGAACTCGTTTTGTCCGTAGCCATGTTGTTCGCTCATGCTGCGTTCGCCTGAGGCGATGCGCAGCATTGCCTCGAAGATCGCGGCGCCGCAGGCTGAAATGGTCAAGGTGTCCTCTGCAATCTCGCCACAGTTGATGTCCATGTCTTCACGCTGACGGGCCCACAGGGCGCTGTTGGTCGCCAATTTGATGGAAGGAGCCGGCGCGCAGCCATAGGCCGATCCGCGGCCGGTGGTGAAGGCAATGAGGTTGGCACCGCCTGCCACCTGACCTGTGGCGGACACCGGGTCATACCCAGGGGTATCCATGAACACGAGGCCCTTGGCAGTGACCGCCTGGGCGTACTCATAGACATCCGTCAGGTTGCTCGAGCCGGCCTTGGCGACAGCCCCCAGTGACTTTTCCAGAATGGTGGTCAAGCCTCCTGCCTTGTTGCCTGCAGAGGGGTTATTGTTCAGCTCGGCGCCCATCCGCTCGCAGTAGCGCTCCCACCAGTGAATGCGAGCGATGAGTTTTTCGCCCACCTCGCGGCTGACGGCCCTTCGTGTTAGCAAATGCTCGGCGCCATAGATTTCTGGGGTTTCCGAGAGAATTGCAGTGCCGCCACAGGCCACCAGACGATCGACCGCGTTGCCCAGCGCTGGGTTGGCCGTGATCCCCGAATAACCATCGGAGCCGCCGCATTGAAGCCCGACGGTAAGGTGTCGGGCACTGACCGGTTCGCGGTGAATGCGGTTGGCTTCGGCCAGCAGTTCTTTCACCTGGCTGATGCCACTGGAGATGGACCTGGATGTACCGCCGGTGTCCTGGATACTGAACGTGCGCAGGGTGTCGCTGCGTGTCAGCCCTTGGGTAGAGAGCAACGAATCGATCTGATTGGTCTCGCAGCCCAGCCCGATGACGAGAACCGCCGCGAAGTTGGGATGGGTCGCGTAGCCGGCCAGTGTCCGGCGCAGCATGGCCAGGCCGTCGCCCGCAGGATCGACCGCGCAGCCGGCCGAATGGGTAAGGGCAACGACTGCGTCCACGTTTGGGTACGCTTGCAGGGCGCCGGGGTTGATGTCCCGACGGAAGTGGTCGGCCACGGCCCGAGCGACGGTGGCCGAGCAGTTCACCGAGGTAAGGATGCCAATGTAGTTTCGCGTTGCGACCCGCCCATCTGGGCGCACGATCCCCATGAACGTAGGACTTTCGCCGGGTGCGGAATCGGGCTTCACGTCGACGCCGAATGCGTAGTCGCGAGCGAATTCGCCCATCGCCAGGTTGTGTACATGAACATGCTCGCCCGCCTCTATGTCGGCGACGGCAAACCCTATGATCTGCCCATAACGCCTGACCGGCTGACCAGCTTCGATGCGTCGAGAAGCAACTTTGTGACCCGCGACGATCGCTTCACGGACCGTTACGCCTTCGTGCTCGAGCAGTTCGCCAGCAACCAGCGGTCTTCGTGCAATCAGCACATCGTCCAGTGGGTTCAAGCGCAGCACGGCGGCTGGGCCAACTTTCATGATCAGTTCCATCGCATCCTCACGGGCTGCAGGCTAGTGCGCGGTCGCAGGGTGTGCGCCGCATTCTTGTGCCGGCACTATAGGATTTGGCGAAATGGCTGCCTAATGAGAGCTTTCGATTGCTCGATAACTTTGTCTCATCGGTGCATTTCGCGAACACGCCGATCTCACGTTTCCGCAGCCAAGCGTTTCTGTCTGGCGAACTCCAGTAACGTGCTGATGAATGTCTGCGTCGGCTCGGAAAGCGGTTCGTCCTTTCGCGTGATAACGCCGTAATCCTGAGACTCGACTCTGAACGGGGTGTCGAGCACCCGAAGTTGCCCATTCTGCAGCTGCGACTGCACCATCGATTCAGGCAGCATCGCGAGCATCGGACCTGACTGAAGCAATTGCAGGAAGGTCTGCATCGAGATGGTCTCGACCGTGTTGGTCGGCGATGGGATCTTGAACATGGCAAATGCCCGTTCCATGCGTCGCCGAATCGGTGTGTTGAAGGGGTACATGACCCACGGCCATTCACTCAGCGCTGCAGTAGGCACCTCTTCGAGTTGGCACAGCGGATGCCGGTTGTTGGCGACCAGACAAAAGGGCTCAGGCCCAAGCGCAGTGAACTCGAATGACTGGCAGTCTTCGTGGGTGAAGCGGGCAATGATCAAGTCCAGCTTTTTCTGATCGAGCATTTCGAGCAAGTGGTTGCTGGTTTGCTCGATCACTTCGATGGAGAGCAGCGGGCGTATGCGCTTGATGCTTGCGATGGCTTCGGGCAATACCAATGAGGTGGCAGCGAAGATGGTGCCGATCTTCAAATGCCCATGCCCGCCCTTGCGCAGTTTGTTGACTTGATCGACGAACGATTCGGTGTCTTCCAGTGTGATACGCGCATACCGGGCCACGAATATGCCCAGTTCCGTCAGAACCAGATTGCGCGTCTGTCGCTCGAACAACGGGAATCCAAGCAGTTCTTCCAAATCACGAAGCAACTTGCTGATGGCTGGCTGCGTAACATTCATCTGCTCTGCGGTTTGATGCATGTTTCGGGTCTTGGCCAAGCTATCGACCAGTACCAAATGTTTGATCTTCAGCCATCGGGTGACGCTGGCAAAAGTGATTTGATCGCTTTGCATGTGGATAGGCCTCTGTCCATCGATAACGAAACAGCATTGACTGGTGAGAATCTGTCCTTGGGATTTTCGGTCGGGGTTCATTACTTTCACGGCTCTGACAGCCGACTGAAATGGAACCGCCCATGGCACATTTGAAACTGACGCGCCAAAACACTCTGCCTGCGGATGACGTGGCTGGAACGTTGATTGGCCGTGCCTGGGTCCCTGGTGCAATAGCGGGACCTTCGCCCGTGGTACTGCGTGACGATGGCGTGTTCGATCTTTCTGCGAGCTTTTCCACCGTAAGTGCGCTGCTGGAGCAGGACTCGCCGCTGTGGGCAGTTCGTAAAGCGACCGGCAGGTACATCGGCACGGTCGAGGAGCTGCTGGCCAATACAGGCGGCGATTTCGATCCTGCCAAGCCATCGCTGCTGCCGCCGGCCGATTTTCAGGTCATCAAGGCCGCAGGCGTGACGTTCGCATCGAGCATGATCGAGCGAGTGATCGAGGAGCAGGCGCGGGGCGACGCTGGCGCGGCTGAAGGCGTGCGCCGGCTGGTGCAAGAAGCGATAGGCGACAACCTGCGTGCAATCGAACCTGGCTCGCCGGCCGCCATGCGTCTCAAGGCTGTGCTGATCGAGCAAGGCATGTGGTCGCAGTACCTTGAAGTGGGGATTGGTCCGGATGCGGAGATATTCACCAAGGCGCCCGTTCTGGCGGCAGTGGGCAGTGGCAGCGATATCGGCATCCACCACAAGTCCGAATGGAACAATCCTGAGCCTGAAATCGTCCTGGCGGTGAACAGCCGTGGCGATGTGCATGGCGTCACCTTGGGCAACGACGTGAACCTGCGCGATTTCGAGGGCCGCAGTGCGCTGCTGTTGAGTAAAGCCAAGGATAACAACGCGTCGTGCGCCATCGGTCCCTTCATCCGGTTGTTCGATGAGACCTTCACGCTCGACGACGTTCGCAACTGTGTCGTCAACCTGCATGTTCGGGGTGTGGACGGGTTCGTGCTCGAGGGCAGCAGCTCGATGGCATTGATCAGCCGGGATCCCTTGGATCTGGTGGCTCAGACCGTCAACGGTGATCATCAATACCCCGATGGCTTCATGCTTTTCCTCGGCACGCTGTTCGCACCTACCCAGGATCGTGACAAGCCGGGTAGCGGATTCACTCATAAACGGGGTGATGAGGTCAGCATCGGCAGTCCGTTGCTCGGCGTGCTGCGCAACACGGTGACCTACAGCCACGAAGCGCTGCCTTGGACGTTTGGCTTGGGGGCAATGATGCGCAACCTTGCCGCTCGCGGGCTTTTGCAGGCGACGGCCGATCGAGAAATACATTGATCGGGCTCCCGGCTTGTTGCGAAAGGCGCAGGCACTTGGATGCCACGTCGACACCGGGTGGGCTGGGCTGGTCATCTGCCAATTGCCTGGTGGGAAGTGGTGATCAAGCCGCGTGTTTGACTCGGTTTTCATCGAAGGGCACCAGTCCGGCGTAGGTTTGACTTATCGAACACTGCCTGCATACTATTGGAACACTGTTCCAGTACGAATAATGTCGATCAAATTCACCGTGAAGTCAAAGACCAGTCGAGAACAATATGAGAGTCGTCAAAGGTGCTGTCGACCGCTGTCTGGAGGCTATCGAGCTGTTGGCTCGCGAAGCCCGCTGGATGCGGATGTCGGATATCGCTGCTGAATTGGGCCTGGAAAAAGGGCCCGCACATCGGGTGCTCGCCCAGTTGGTCGAGCAAGGGTGGGCAGAGCAGGACGAGGCCACGTCGCACTATCGCCTGACGCTGAAACTGGCACTCCTGGGTCAGCGTTACCTGCACGGAATCGGCTTGCCTGAATTGGTCCAGCCGATCATTGAACAGGTGGCTGTCCAATGCCACGAATTGGTACGGCTGACGGTAGTCAACGAAGGCACGCTGTCCTGGCTGTCGTCGGCGCAGGGGGCTGCACCGGGGTTGGTCTACTCACCCGCGATGGATCGCCCGATCAATCTCTACGCCACTGCCAATGGCAAAGCCTGGCTGGCGTCGATGCCTGACGAATTGGCCATCGAACTCGCCCTGCAAAGTGGTTTGGGCAAGTCAGACGCTCACTCGGGGCAGGGGCCCAAGGCAATCAGCAGCATCGAATCACTGCTGGCCGATCTGGCAGTGACGCGCCAGCGTGGATACGGCCTGGTCGTCGAAGAGGCCGAAGCCGGGGTCTGGGCCATCGCCGTCGCGGTGAAACTGGTGCCGACCGGCCCTGTGGTAGGCACCATGAGCATTGCAGGCCCTGTCATGCGCATGCAGCCCGAGCGACATGAAGCGCTGCACGCTCTGCTGAAGGATGCCGCCAACAAGCTGGGTACGATCTGGCCCCGTCATAACAATGTGCATAAGGAGCGTGCATGAGCTTGTCGTTGGGGACAGTGGCCGAAGTCACAGCTGAGCTGGAATTGGCCGCCATGGCGCTGGCCCATGCTCGACAGCAGGGTGTTCGCCTGGCGTGTCTGCCCGAGACGAGCGTGCCACTTACCCTTGCGCAGGGGTTTGCCATTCAGCAACGCGTAGGGCCCTTGGCCGGCAAATTCGTGGGCGGCTGGAAATGTGCATTGCCACCCTCGGGCAAGTGGATCGTGGCCCCCCTCTACGAGGACGCCATCGTTGAGGATGGACAATACCGGCTGCCAGGCGACGCCACCGGTGCGCGGATCGAACCCGAATTGGCCTGTGTCCTGGCGGATGGTTTGCCTGCCCGTGGCGAGCCCTATACAGCGCAGGACATCGTTGCGGCGATCGGCTCGGTGCACTTGGCCCTCGAAGTCATCGACTGTCGTTATACGGACCCGCAATCGCTGCCGTTCGAGCACCTGCTGGCCGATGGGCTGTTCAACCATGGCCTGGTACTCGGACCATCGATCTCGGTGCGTGCCTCGGACATGCCGTCGGAGCTGAATATCACTGTGCACGATGCAACAGCAGATCGCGCCACTCTCAAAGGCCGCCATCCGGACGGGAACCCGTTGTTGCCCATTGTGTGGCTGGCCAATTTCCTCTCTGCACAGAGCATAGGGCTGCAAGCCGGGCAGGTGATCATCACTGGTTCTTACGCCGGTGTGCTCGATGTGCCCATCAATCAACCACTGTGTGTTCAGTTCGGTAACGCAGGCTCGTTGTCTGTCAATTTTTCAACGTTTGAGGAGTAGCAAATGCGCTTAGTCCGTTTTGGTTTGCCGGGGCAGGAACAACCGGGTGTCCTGGATTCACAAGGTCACGTCCGCGATCTTTCCGGCATCGTCGATGACATCGACGCCTCGGCGATAACGCCGGTTGTGCTGGAAAAACTGCGCACGATCGAGATCGAGAAACTGCCAGTGGTGGCACCTGGTACGCGGCTGGGTCCGTGTGTGGGTAGCGTTCCAAACCTCATCTGCATCGGACTCAATTATTCCGATCATGCTGCCGAGACGAATACGCCGATTCCAAGCCAACCCGTGGTCTTCAACAAGCACACGGCATCCATCAGCGGCCCCAATGATCCGGTCATTCTGCCAACGGGCGCGGAAAAACTCGATTGGGAAGTGGAACTGGCCATCGTCATCGGTACGCCTGCCTGGCAGATCGATGAGTCCCAGGCCCTGGATCATGTTGCGGGGTACTGCCTGGCCAACGATGTGTCCGAGCGCGCCTACCAGCTCGAATACGAAGGCCAGTGGACCAAAGGCAAAAGCGGGTTTTCCTTCGCGCCGCTCGGGCCGTGGCTGGTTACCCGCGACGAGATTTCCGACCCGCAGACCCTCGATCTCTGGCTCGACGTCAATGGTAAGCGCCTGCAGACCGGCAACACACGCACGATGATTTTCAGCGTTGCACACATCGTGGCCTACCTCAGTCGCTTCATGCCGTTGATGGCGGGTGACGTCATCATCACAGGCACTCCTCCGGGTGTAGGGCTTGGCCAGAAGCCGCCCGTGTTTCTCAAAGCAGGCGACACCATGCGTGTAGGCGGCCAGGGGCTGGGCGAGCAATTCCAGACTGTCGTTCCCTACGTTGCCGAAATGGGCAGCGCATGGGTCGCTGGTCGTCATCCCAATGTTGACTGAACACTGCTGGAGTAAACCGCTATGAGCTTTGCAGGAACAGGTGTAGTCGCGATCTGGCACGATCTTTTGCCCGAGGCACGCGATGAGTTCTATGAGTGGCATAACCGGGAGCACATGCCAGAGCGGGCCGCTATTCCAGGTTTCCTGCGCGGCCGCCGGTACTTGGCGCTGGAGGCAGGTCCGACCTATTTCAACCTTTATGAGGCGGACAACGTGCAAGTCCTGGGAGGGCAGGATTACCTGTCGCGTCTCAACACGCCTACGCCATGGACGCAGCAATCGGTGAAGTCGTATCGCAACGTCGCCCGTTCCATCTGCGACGTGACCTATTCCGATGGCGTCGGTCAGGGCGCGTATCTGATGACAATCCGCTTCGATGTCATCGAGCAACACCATGCTCTCGTGTCGAACGCTCTGCGCCAACGTGTGCTTCCCGGGTTTGTCCATGGACAGGGAATCACTGGCGTGCACCTTTGCGTAGCGGACGAGGCTGTCAGCAAGGTCGAAACAGCAGAGAAGAAGGCGCGGGCCGAAGGGACGCAGATACCTGCCTGGATCATCATCATCGAAGGCTGTGCCGCCGATTATGTGCGTGACGCCGGCAATGCCTGCGTGGCAGAGTTGCAGCAGTTGCTGGACAGCCAGCCTGGCCTGCTCGACACCACGCTGTACCAATTGGAGTACACCCGTTGCAAAACACCGGGCACTGCGGGCTGAGCCGAATGGCGGCGATCACCCGGCATCTCACAGCGTTGCTCGTTGCCGCCCTGGCAACGTGCGCCATCGCCAGCATCGTTCAGACCCAGCTCAATCTGGGCGAGCTTGTCGACCTTGGGGCGCCGGTCACGGCGTCCGTTCGCGTCTGGACCACTCTGGAAGACCTCGCCCGGTTCGGGCCGGTCATGGCCGGCATCGCAGCCGGAGCGCTTGTGCTCGCGGTGGGTGCCGGGCACCTGGCGCTGCGATTCAGCCCGTTGACCGGGCGCAGGTGCGTCTTCATCGTATCGGGTGTATGTGGGTTGGGTTTCGTGTTCTGGCTGATGCGCTCGGTGATTCCCATGCCGGCGCTACCGGGCACAAGGACGTCAGCGGGCCATGTGCTGATGTCGCTGACAGGTGGCTTGGGCGGAGCGCTCTATGCGCGGTTGAGCAAACCCAACGGCGCAGTCGTCCTTTGGCGTGGTGCAGGGGCCGTAGCGATGCTTTTGATCGCACCTGTCGTGCTGTTTTTCGTCATGGCGCCAGGCGCTGGCAGCAAGCCAGCGGTGGTCGACCCTGCAAGCTATGCGGTCCAGACGATTGCGAAAGGGTTGAACCGCCCTTGGTCGATCGCCTTTCTGCCAGACGGCCGCACGCTGGTCACCGAGATGGGCGGTCGATTGCTGGTCATCGATCGCGATGGTGCCTCTTCGCCCGTCAGGCTGGATGGGCTGCCGCCGCTGTTTCAGCGCGGCGGCACCGCCGGGCTGATGGAGGTAGCGCTGGACCCGCAGTTCGAGCAGAACGGCTGGATCTACCTGACCATGGCCTACGGCGATACCAAGGCCAACGGCACGCAGCTGGTGCGAGCCAAATGGGCGCACGACAGAATCGAAGAGGTGCGCGTGCTGTTCAGTTCCACGCTCAAGGCGCGGGTGGGCAACAACGGTGGGCGTCTGGCGTTTCTGGGTGACGGCACCCTGGTGCTGTCGCTGGGGGATGGCAGCGAGCGGCGCGAAGAAGCGCAGAATCTGGCCAATCATCTGGGCACCGTGGTCAGGCTTGACCGCGAGGGTCGGCCGCCGGCGGACAACCCGTTCATCCAGCGACCTGGCGTTGCGCCGGAGATCTACAGCCTGGGCCATCGCAACGTCCAAGGCATCGCCGTCGATCCGGCCACAGGGGATCTGCTGGTGACCGAGCACGGTGCGCGAGGGGGTGACGAGATCAACCATATCGTCCCGGGCGGCAACTACGGATGGCCTGTGGTGACGGCGGGTATCGATTACCCGTTCGCGACAGTGACGCCGTTTCGGCAACTCCCCGAATATCGCGACGCGCTCCTGGAGTGGACGCCTTCGATTGCGCCGTCCGGCCTGGCGGTCTACAGCGGCGCGCTGTTTGCGGACTGGCAGGGAGACCTGCTGGTGCCTGCGCTCAAGGAACGCACGGTGCGCCGCGTGCTGCGCGACGGCCAGAAGATCGTGGGTCAGCAACTGCTGCTGGGCGAACTGGACGAGCGCATGCGTGACGTCAAGGTGGCACCGGACGGCTCGATCTACGTGCTCACCGATGGGGTCGATGCCAAGCTGCTGAGGTTGACGCCGGTTGCTCGCGAAGGCTGAACGTATTGGCCGCACATGAAAAACCGGGCTGGCGCCCGGTTTTTTATCGCTGCTGGCCAAGCTTATTGAAACGCCGGCACCACTTCGTTGATGAACAGTTCCAGCGACTTCTTTTTCTCGGCATGGGGCAGGCTGTTGTCGCACCAGAAGCTGAACTCGTCGACGCCCAGTTCTTGGTAGTACTGGATGCGCGCGATGATCTGCTCAGGGGTGCCGATCATGGTGTTCTTGCGGATGTTCTCCAGCTCGAACTCAGGGCGCTCGGCGAACTTGGATTCCGGGCTGGGTTCCAGGAAGCCGTTAACCGGGGTGGTCTTGTTGCCGAACCAGGCATCGAAGGTGCGGTAGAACCGCGAAATCGCCGTGGCGCCGACTTTCCAGCCTTCGGGGTCGTCCTTGCCATGAACGTGTGTATGACGCAGCACCATCAACTGCGGCCGCGGTACGGTCGGGTTGTTGGCCAGGGCCGCTTCGAACTTGTTCTTCAGATCGACCACTTCCTCGTCACCCTTCATCAGCGGCGTGACCATGACGTTGCAGCCGTTGGCGACGGCGAAGTTGTGCGAATCGGGGTCGCGCGCGGCGATCCACATGGGCGGCGTCTTCACCGGTTTCGGCACGCTGGTGGAGGTGGGGAATTTCCAGATCTCGCCGTCATGGGCGTAGTCGCCTTCCCACAGCTTGCGCACCACCGGCACCATTTCGCGCAGGGCATTGCCACCGCTGCTGGCCGGCATGCCACCGGCCATGCGGTCGAACTCCACCTGATAAGCGCCGCGGGCCAGGCCGACCTCCATGCGGCCGTTGCTGATCACGTCCAGCAGGGCGCATTCGCCGGCGACCCGCAGCGGATGCCAGAACGGCGCGATGATGGTGCCGGCGCCCAGGTGGATGGTGGTGGTCTTGCCGGCCAGGTAGGCCAGCAGCGGCATGGGGCTGGGGGAGATGGTGTATTCCATGGCGTGGTGCTCGCCAATCCACACCGTGCTGAACCCGCCTTTTTCGGCCATCAGGGTCAGTTCGGTCAGGTCTTCGAAAAGCTGGCGGTGGCTGGTTTTCTCGTCCCAGCGTTCCATGTGCACGAACAGCGAAAATTTCATCTTGCCTACCTCGGATCTGTTGACCGTGATTCATCCCGGCCAACGGCATGCCGTGGCCTGGACATTCAATAGCGTGAGAAATGTCAGGCGAAAGCGGGCAGGGCGCCCATCTTCCCGCGGCAGTAGACCAGCGGGCTTTGCGCGGCACAGGGCACCAGCAGGTTCTTCACCGCACCGACCATGATCGCGTGATCACCGCCTTCGTATTCGCGCCACAGTTCGCACTCGATGACCGCGATGGCGTTCTTGAGTACCGGATTGCCCAGCGCGCTCAGGCTCCACTCGATGCCGTCGGCCTTGTTCTTGCCCTTGCTGGCGAAGGCATAGGCTTCGGCCTGCTGGTCGCTGGCCAGCAGATGGATGGCGAAGCGCTTGCTGCGAATCAGGTGGGGGTAGGAGTCGGCTTTGTAATTGGGGCAGAACAGCACGAGGGCCGGATCGATCGACAAGGAGCTGAAAGCGCTGGCGGTCATGCCGACCAGTTGGCCGTCATCGTCAAGGGTGGTGATCACGGTCACGCCAGAGGGAAACGAGCCCATGACTTGTTTGTAGATTTCGGCATCGATCATCAAAGGCACCTCTCGTTTATTCGAATATTTGTTGGTCGATGGTATACCAAAAAAATCGTTGTGCAACCCTGATTTTCAGTGTCGAGATACACACGCCGTTACGCCCTGGAAATGCCCTCGCCGAGCGATCCGCTTGCGTTTTCTTGGTATACCGTAATATGGTTTGTTCATCAGAAGCGGCTCACTTTTTGTGAGACGGATTCCTACAAGAACAACAACAGCCTTGAGTGAAAGACCATGTCCGAGCGTTCATCGCAAGACCCTTTGATCGAGAGCTACACCGTCGAGCAGGTTCCCCGTACCGAGCGCCATGGGCGGGCTCGGGACCTGTTCACGCTGTGGTTCAGCACCAACATCGCGCCACTGCCGATCGTCACCGGCGCCATGGTGGTCCAGGTCTTCAACCTCAACCTCGCCTGGGGGCTGCTGGCCATTGTGCTCGGGCATTGCCTGGGTGGCGTGGTCATCGCCCTGTCCTCGGCTCAGGGGCCGCGCCTGGGCATACCGCAGATGGTGCAGAGTCGAGGACAGTTCGGCCGGTTCGGCGCGCTGTTGATCGTGTTCTTCGCCGCGCTGATCTACGTGGGTTTCTTCATCTCCAACATCGTCCTGGCCGGCAAGTCGATCCATGCCATGGTCGAGCCGATCTCGCTGCCCGTCGGCAGCCTGATCGGCGCCCTGGCGGCGACTGCCATCGGCGTGCTCGGCTACCGCTTCATCCATACCTTGAACCGCATCGGCACCTGGGTCATGGGGGGTGCGCTGCTGGCCGGGTTCGCGTTCGTGTTCAGCCAGCCGCTGCCGGTCGACTTTCTTACCCGAGGCGGGTTCACCCTGGCAGGGTTCATCGCCACGGTGTCCCTGGGCGTGATCTGGCAGGTCAGCTTTTCACCCTATGTGTCGGACTATTCCCGCTACCTGCCCAGTGATATCGGCATTGCCAAACCGTTCTGGGCCACCTACGCCGGCGCCACCCTGGGGACCATCCTGTCGTTCAGTTTCGGCGCGGTCGTGGTGCTCGCGACCCCGCCCGGTACCGAGGCGATGACGGCCGTCGAACAGGCCACCGGTGCCCTCGGGCCGTTGTTGATGCTGCTGTTCCTGCTCAACATCATCAGCCACAACGCTCTGAACCTGTACGGTGCGGTACTGGCCATCGTCACTGCGGTGCAGACGTTCATTGCCCACTGGACGCCCAGCGTGAAAGTGCGCATCGTGCTGTCGGCCTTGGTGTTGAGTGGCTGCTGCCTGGTGGCGGTGGGCGCTTCGGGTGACTTCATTCAGGACTTCATCGGCTTGATCCTGGCCCTGTTGCTGGTACTGGTGCCGTGGGCTTCGATCAACCTGATCGACTTCTACCTGATCAAGTACGGTGACTACGACATCGAGTCGATTTTCGCCGCCGACGGCGGGCAATACGGGCGCTTCAACTGGCACGCGATCATCGCCTACGCCTGTGGCATCGCCGTGCAGCTGCCGTTCGCCAACACTGCGCTCTACGTAGGGCCTTACGCCCATCTGGTCGAAGGCGCCGACTTGTCCTGGCTGGTGGGCATCGTGGTCACCTGTCCGCTGTTCTACTGTCTGGCGACCCGCAAGCAGCAACGTGCCGAACGGCTGCGGGCCGGATACGCCAAGTAGCTCGAACAGGTACCCACGCACTGATGCGAAAAGGCCCCGATCAATCGGGGCCTTTCGTTTCGCGGAGGTTGCGGTCCGCGTCGAGAAATCAGTGCGTCCCGGCCGCCTTGTTCAGGTCGCCGTCTTCCCAGTGCGTGTACACGCAAGCGTCTGCCGCTGCCCAGCGCACCTGGACCTGCTCACCGGCCTGCAGGGGCATACCGGCCGCTGACAAGGCCTTGACCGTCATCGCCGTGCCGCCGCTGGTGACCACGCTGCAGGTCTGGCTTTCACCCAAGAACAGGGTCTCGGTGACGGTGGCCGCGATCTGGTTCCAGCCGGGCAGCAGGGGTTGCTCTGCCGCTTGTACGACGCTCAGGGCTTGGGCTTTCTCCGGGCGCACCATCAACAGCACCTGCTGGCCCGCGTTGGCACCAGGGGTCAGGCGCATGCCCAGGCTGGCGCCTTCGAAACTGGCCGAACCGTTGCTGGTGGTGGTCAGCTTGAGGAAGTTGGAGTTGCCCAGGAACGATGCCACGAAGGCATTGGGCGGGTTCTGGTAAAGGTCGTAGCCGCTGCCCAGGCCGACGATCTTGCCGTGGCTGAAGATGGCGATGCGTTGCGACAGGCGCATGGCTTCTTCCTGGTCGTGGGTCACGTAGACGATGGTGATGCCCAGGCGCCTGTGCAACTGCCGCAGCTCGTCCTGCAGATCTTCGCGCAGCTTCTTGTCCAGGGCGCCCAGCGGCTCGTCCATCAACAGGATGCGTGGTTCGTAGACCAGCGCGCGGGCGATGGCCACGCGCTGCTGCTGGCCACCGGACAGTTGCGAAGGTCGACGGTGGGCGAACGCTTCGAGCTGCACCAGCTTGAGCATCGCATCGACCTTGCGGTCACGCTCGGCGCGGCCCAGTTTGCGAATGTCCAGAGGGAAGGCAACGTTGTCGCGTACCGACAGGTGGGGAAACAGCGAGTAGCGCTGGAATACCATGCCGATACCACGCTTGTGCGGCGGTACGTTCACCAGTGACTGACCACCGACCAGGATCTCGCCGGAACTGGGCGTCTCGAAGCCTGCCAGCATCGACAGCGTGGTGCTCTTGCCCGAGCCGCTGGAGCCCAGGAACGTCAGGAATTCACCGTCCTTGATGTCCAGGTCGATGTTGTCCACCGCGGCGAAATCGCCGTAATGACGGTTCAAGTCGCGCAGGCTGACCAGGGTGTCGCCGGCCTGCACGGCCTGTTGTTGTTTGATCACAGCACTCATGTCCAGCTCCTAAACGTTGGCAGGGTTACGGCGACGAACGATTTCGGCAACCACCATGACCAGTACCGACAGGGCGATAAGCAGCGTCGAGGCGACGGCGATCACCGGCGTCAGGTCCTGGCGCAGGGTGGTCCACATTTTCACGGGCAGGGTCTGCAGGGTCGGGCTGGCCATCATCACGCTGAGCACCACTTCATCCCACGAGACCAGGAAGGCGAACAGGCCGCCGGCGACCATGCCCGGACGAATCGCCGGGAAGGTGACTTTGAAGATCGCCTGCAGGCGTGACGCGCCGCAGATCACCGCGGCATCCTCGATGGACTGGTCGAACAGCTTCAGCGAATTGATGATCGAGATGATGGTGAAGGGCAGGGCGACGATCACGTGGCTGACCACGAAAGAGAACAGCGTGCCGGTGTAGCCCAACTTGAGAAACAGCGCATACACGGCCACGGCGATGATCACCAACGGTACGATCATCGGCAAGGTGAACACCGCGTACAGCAATTCGCGGCCGGGAAACTTGCCGCGCACCAGTGCAAAGGCCGTAGGCAGGCCCAGCAGCACGGCGAACACGGTGGTGAGCGCGGCGACTTTCAGGCTCGACCAGGCTGCCGCCATCCACTCGGGGTTGGCGAAGAATTGCAGGTACCATTTGGTGGTCCAGCCCGGTGGTGGGAACACCAGCCACTGGGACGAGCCGAACGACAGCAGGACGATGAAGACGATCGGCAACAGCAGGAACACGCCGATCGATCCCGTGGTGAGGTACAAGCCCACGCGCAGGCGCCGGCTCATGGCATTGGGGGTAAGGAGCATGATGACTTACCTCGAATTGCTGGCGCCAACCGGGGATTCCGGTTGCAGCTTCAGATAGAAATAGAACAGCACCAGGGTGATCAGCACCAACAGCGCTGCGGCCGCACTGGCCAGCCCCCAATTAAGGAACGATTGCACCTGTTGCACGATGAACTCGGGCAGCATCATGTTCTGCGCACCGCCCAGCAGGGCCGGGGTGACGTAGTAGCCCAGGGACATGACGAACACCATCAAGGCGCCGGAGAACAGCCCCGAGCGGCACAGTGGCAGGAACACCCGGAAGAAGTTGGTCCAGGGGCTGGCGCCGCAGATAGCACCAGCCTGCAGCACCATGGGGTCGATCGCTTGCATGGTCGCCTGCAACGGCAACACGATGAACGGGATCATGATGTAGCTCATGCCGATTACCACGCCGGTGAGGTTGTGCACCATTTCCAGCGGCTGGTCGATGATGCTCAGGGCCATGAGCAGCTTGTTGACCACCCCCGACGCCTGCAGCAACACCAGCCAGGAATAGGTGCGCGCCAGCAGGCTGGTCCACATCGACAGCAGCACGATGCTGAAGATCCACCGACCCCAGCCGCGCGGGACCAGGGTGATCACCCACGCCAGGGGAAAGCCCAGCAACACGCTGAACAGCGTTACCAGCCCGGCCACCGAGAAGGTGTTGAACAACACCCTGGCGTAGGCCGAGTTGGCGAACAGTTCACGGTAGTTGTCCAGCCCCGGCGTGGGTTCCAGCACGCCGCGCAGCAACAGGCCGATCAGCGGAGCGAAGAAGAACAGACCGAGAAACAGCAGCGCCGGCAGCAGGTTGCCCGAACCCCGCCAGCGCTGGATCAGGCCGGGTCGTGGCTGGGCGGCACGCAGCGCACCGGGGCCGCCGGCGGCGCCCCCGGTGCTGCCCAGCGCGGAGGGCGAGGACAGCTTCACTTGACCAGCCATTCGTTCCACCGTGTCGCGATAGAGGGGCCGTTCTTGGCCCAGTAGGCGAAGTCCAGAGTGATCTGGTCGTCGACGTGCGCGGTCGACAGGTTGGGCGCCAGGACCGAGTCCAGGCGCTGTACGCTTTCGGTGTTGACCGGCGCGTAGGCCGTCAGGTTGGAGAAGTCGGCCTGGCCCTTGGCACTGGTGGCGTTGGCCACGAAGCGCATGGCAGCCTCCTTGTTCTTCGAACCCTTGGGCACGACGAGGAAGTCGGCCATCGCCAGGTTCTGCTTCCAGCTCACGCCGACCGGCGCACCGTCCTGTTGCAGGGCGTAGACGCGACCGTTCCAGAACTGGCCCATGGCGACTTCACCGGAGGCCAGCAGTTGCTGCGACTGCGCGCCGCCGCCCCACCAGACGATGTCCTTCTTGATCGAGTCGAGCTTCTTGAAGGCGCGGTCCAGGTCCAGCGGATAGAGCTTGTCGGCCGCGACGCCGTCGGCCAGCAGGGCGATTTCCAGCACGCCCGGGCTGGGCCATTTGTACAGCGCGCGTTTGCCGGGATAGGTCTTGGTGTCGAACAGCGCGGTCCAGTCCTGCGGCTTGCCGGCGGCGACCTTGCCTTCGTTGTAGCCCAGCACGAAGGAGAAATAGAACGAGCCTACGCCGTAGTCCGAAACGAACCGAGGATCGAGCTTGCTGCGGTCGATGACCTTGAAGTCCATGGGTTCGAGCAGGCCTTCGCTGGCCGCGCGCAGGGCGAAGTCGGCTTCCACGTCGACCACATCCCACTGCACGTTGCCGCTTTCGACCATGGCTTTGAGCTTGCCGTAGTCGGTCGGGCCATCCATGACCACCGCAGTGCCGCTGCTCTTGCTGAACGGATCGGCCCATGACGACTTCTGTGCGTCCTGGGTAGTGCCGCCCCAGCTGACGAAACTCAACGGCTCGGCCGCCACGGCAGTGCCCGCCGTGAATGCCAGGGTCGCCGCAGCCAACGCTGCTATCGCACGTTTTTTGAATACCATCGTGTACGCCCTCATTTGTCATTGTTTGAGCGGGCTGGTTCCACACCCGCGTATCGGGAGCAGTCAGGTCAAGGCGACCTGGTGGATCGGTTGCTTCAGAGGCCGATATCGTCCGTGGCGCCGGCCTGCGAGGTTGGTGCTTGAAACGCGATGCTTTCGACCACTTCGAGGTCGTAGCCGGTCAGGCCTGCGTACTTGAGCGGCGGGCCCAGGTGGCGCAGTTTGCCGACGCCCAGGTCCTGCAGGATCTGCGCGCCGGTGCCGACTTCCGAATAGATACGTGTCTGCGTGCGTGAATAGGGGCGCACGGGTTGAGTCAGGTGCGGGACCCGCTCGAGCAGGGCCTGGGACGATTCGTGATTGGCCAGCACCACCACCACGCCGGTGCCGTGCTCGGCGACTTTCTGCAGCGCCGCCCACAGGGTCCAGTTGGCCGGGCCGGTGTACTCGGCGCCGACCAGGTCGCGCAGCGGGTCGATGACGTGGACCCGCACCAGGGTCGGTTGCTCGCGACGAATGTCGCCCATGACCATGGCCATGTGCACGCCGCCCTGAATGCGGTCTTCATAGCTGACCAGGCGGAACGTGCCGTGCACCGTGGGCAAGTCGCGCTCGCCCATGCGCGTCACCGTGTGCTCGTTGCTCAGGCGGTAGTGGATGAGGTCGGCGATGGTGCCGATCTTGATGCCGTGGCGGGTCGCGAACAGTTCCAGGTCCGGACGGCGGGCCATGGTGCCGTCGTCCTTCATCACTTCGACGATCACGGCGGCGGGGGTGAACCCGGCCAGGCGCGCCAGGTCGCAGCCGGCTTCGGTATGTCCGGCGCGGGTCAGCACACCGCCTTCGCGGGCGCGCAGGGGGAAAATGTGGCCCGGTTGTACCAGGTCGGCGGCGCTGGCCTGGGGTGCCACTGCGGCGGCAACGGTGCGCGCCCGGTCGGCGGCGGAAATGCCGGTGGTGACGCCGCTGGCCGCTTCGATGGAAACCGTGAACGCGGTACCGAAGCCGCTGCCATTGCTGGGCACCATCTGCTCCAGCCCCAGGCGTTGGCAGCGTTCATCGGTGAGCGTGAGGCAGATCAGCCCGCGCGCTTCGCGGGCCATGAAGCTGATGGCCTCGGCTGTGCAGCAATCGGCGGCAAGCAGCAGATCACCCTCGTTCTCGCGGTCTTCGTCGTCCACCAGCAACACCATCTTGCCTTGGCGAAAGTCCTCGATGATTTCTTCGATGCTGTCGAACGCCATGCCTGCACTCTCTCGAATAACCTTGAATAACGGATCTTGGCAAACTGATTTTGCTGACTGATCCTGGCAAGCCAATCATGGCTGACCACTTGGGAGAATTCACTAAATCGTGGTATACCATAATACGTAAATTATCCCCCTGTCGAGGTGAAAATGAAGGCTTATTGGATTGCTCATGTAGACGTCACCGATCCTGCCCAGTACGTGCTCTACACCCAGAGTGCGCCGGCGGTTTTCGCCCAGTATGGCGGGCGCCTGCTGGCCAGGGGCGGGCGCTCGCAAGCCATGGAAGGCCGGGCAACGCCGCAGCGCAGCGTGGTGATCGAGTTCGATTCGTACGCCCAGGCGCAAGCCTGTTATCAATCGCGCGAATACCAGCAGGCAGCCGGGCTGCGTGCAGGCGCGGCTAGGGCCGAGGTGATCATCGTGGAGGGTTGCGAGGCGGTGACGGGCTAGCGCATGAAGTGGATGCGACCGGTGTCGTCGTTACCCATGTAGATGCCGTAGGTGCCGGTCTCGCGTTCCTGGATGTAGCGTTCCAGGATCTGCCGGATGGCAGGATAGTAGATGCTGTCCCACGGAATGTCCGCCGGCGCGAAGAACTGCCGCGCGGCGGTTTCCGGTCCGAAAGCGTCCGTCACTTCCAGGGCCATGGCGCGGAAGATGATGTACACCTCGCTGATGCGCGGCACGCTGAAGATCGAGTACGGCGAGATGATCTCGGCGCGGACGCCGGCTTCTTCCCACAGCTCGCGCAGGGCGCCTTCCTCGGTGGTTTCGCCGCTTTCCATGAAGCCTGCGGGCAGGGTCCAGGTGCCGGGCCGCGGCGGGATCGCCCGCTGGCACAGCAGGTACTTGCCGTCGGCTTCGACGATGCAGCCGGTGATGACCTTGGGGTTGACGTAGTGCACGTGGCCGCAACCGCCGCAGAAGGTCCGCTCGTGAGTATCGCCCGCCGGGATGCCGAGGCTCAGGCCGTTGGCACCGCAATGTGGGCAAAACCGTGGAGTGGCCATGTCAGTGTCCGATGCGCGGTTCTTTGAGGGCGATGGGCGCGGCGATGTCGCGGACCTTGTGGTCGTCGTTGCGCTGTTGACGCAACGATTCCAGGGCCACCTTGGCAGCGGCGCGTACATGATCGACCGACGCCTGGTGCGCCGCCATCGGGTCACCGCTCTTGATCGCGGCAACCATGCGTTCCATTTCGTCGCTGCTCACGCCACGGCGGTTTTCCTGTGACACCGAGGTGGCACGCAGGTAGCTGATACGCGCTTGCAGCTGGCGCAACTGGGTCGCGGCGACCTGGTTGCCCGAGCCTTCGAGCAGTACGTCGTAGAAGCCTTGAACGGAACTGAGCACGTCCGACAGCGCCCGTTCCTCAAGGGCCTTGCGGTTGACCGCCAACGCCTTTTCCAGGGCGCGGATGTCCTTGGCCTTGGCATTGAGGGTGAACAGCTGGACGATCAGGCCTTCGAGCACGCAGCGCAGCTCATAGATGTCGCGGGCGTCTTCCAGCGTAATGATCGCCACCCGCGGACCCTTGGCGTCGGCAAACTCCACCAGGCCTTCGGATTCCAGATGGCGCAGGGCTTCGCGCACCGAGGTGCGGCTCACGCCCAAACGTTCGCACAGATCGCGTTCCACCAGGCGGTCGCCGGGCAGGAGCTGAAAATTCATGATGGCGCTGCGCAACTTGTCGAGCACGATCTCGCGCAGGGTGACCGGGTTGCGATTGACCTTGAAGCTGTCGTCGAGGGGCAGGCGTTTCATCGGGTCCGCTCTGTTGAAGGCAAAAAAACATCGGCGAGTCTAACACGCCACCCCTCGGCGCTGCCGACCTGCGGCAGCGGATTGTCCATGCTCGCGCACTCAGCCCAGTGTGGGCAGCGCACCCAGTTTGCCGCGATGGTAGAGCATGGGCGTCAATGGCTCGCTGGGCAGGATCAGGTTCTTCACCGCGCCGACGATGATGGCGTGATCGCCGCCGTCGTATTCGCGCCACAGTTCGCACTCGATGATGGCCGTGGCCTTTTCCAGCAGCGGGTTGCCCAGCTCGCTGAGGTGCCAGGCGATCGCCCGGGCCTTGTCCTTGCCCTTGCCGGCGAAGGCATAGGCCTCGGCCTGCTGGTCGGCGGACAGCAGATGGATCGCAAAGCGCTTGCTGTCACGCAGGATCGGGTAGGTGTCCGACTGGTAGTTGGGGCAGAACAGCACCAACGGCGGGTCGATCGACAGCGCGCTGAAGGCGCTGGCGGTGATGCCGACGATGCCACCGTCCGGGTCCAGCGTGGTGACCACCGTCACGCCGGAAGGGAAGGAGGCCATCACTTCTTTGTAGATGCCGGGCTCGATCATTTCAAATTACCTCAACGCATCACGAATGGGTCGGGCATGGGCGCCTGGGACAGGTTGATCCATACCGTTTTGAGTTCTGTGTAGGCCAGCACCGAATCGATCCCGCTTTCACGGCCATAGCCACTGTTCTTGAAGCCACCGATCGGTGCCATGGCCGATACCGCACGGTAGGTGTTGACCCAGATGATCCCGGAGCGCACGTCACGGGCCAGGCGATGGGCACGGCCCAGGTCGCGGGTCCAGATGCCGGCGGCGAGGCCGAACTGCGAGTCGTTGGCCATCGCCAGCGCCTGGGCCTCGGTGGAAAACCGAATCACCGATGCCACCGGACCGAACACTTCTTCCTGCATGATCTTCATGGAATGGCTGTCGCACTCGAACAGGGTCGGTTGGTAGTACCAGCCGTCGCTGTCGGTCTGCGCGCGCTGGCCACCCATGCGCAGGGTAGCGCCTTCTTGCACGGCTTGCGCGACCAGATGTTCGACCACGGCCAATTGCTGGGCAGTGGCCATCGGGCCCATCTCGCTCGCTTCGTCCTGCGGGTTGCCGATCTTGATGCGTTGGGCGCGTTCCACCAGGCGCTCGACGAACTCGTCGTAGATCTCATCCTGCACCAGCAGGCGCGAGCCGGCCACGCAGCTTTGCCCGGAGGCGGCGTAGATGCCTGCCACCACGCCATTGATGGCACTGTCCAGGTCGGCATCGGCGAAGATGATGTTCGGCGACTTGCCGCCCAGCTCCAGCGACAGCTTGGCGAAGTTCTCGGCGCTGCTGCGCACCACATGCCGCGCGGTGGCGGCACCGCCGGTGAAGGCGATCTTGCGCACCAGCGGGTGGCGGGTGAGGGCGGCGCCGGTGCTGGGGCCATAGCCGGTGACGACGTTGACCACGCCCGGCGGAATGCCGGCTTCCAAGGCCAAACGTGCCAGCTCCAGCAAGGTCGCGCTGGCATGCTCGGACGGCTTGAGAACGATGGTGTTGCCGGCGGCCAGGGCCGGTGCCAGCTTGATCGCGGTCAGGTACAGCGGGCTGTTCCAGGGAATGATCCCGGCCACCACGCCGATGGGTTCATGCACGGTGTAGGCGAACAGGTCAGGCTTGTCCAGCGGCAGCGTGCCGCCTTCCAGCTTGTCGGCCAGGCCTGCGGTGTAGTGGAAGAACTCGGGCAGGTAACCCACTTGGCCGCGGGTTTCGCGAATCAGCTTGCCGTTGTCACGGCTCTCCAGTTGAGCCAGCGCCTCTTTGTTGTCGGCAATCAGGTCACCCAGCCGACGCAGCAACTTGCCCCGCGCCGTGGCGGTGAGGCCGCGCCAGGCCGGCGATTCGAATGCCCGCTGTGCGGCCTGCACGGCGCGGTCGACATCCGCTTCGTCGGCATCGGGCAGCAAAGCCCAGGGTTGAGCGAGGGCCGGGTTGTGACTTTCGAAGGTCTTGCCGGACAGCGCATCGACCCATTGGCCGTCGATGCACATCTGAAAGTGTGAAAGGGTCATGCGACGATCCCCTGTGCCTGATTGTCCAGGCGCTGGGCCTGGGTAAGGAAATTCAACAACATCTGGTTGACCAGCCGGGGCGATTCCACGGGCATCATGTGCCGTTGTTCGTGAAGTATCGCCACTTCGGCATGGGGAATGCGCTCGGCCATTTCACGGGCCATCTGCGGCGTGGAACCCGGATCGAGTTCACCCGTCGCGATCAACGCCGGGGCCTGGATACTGCCCAGGTCGTCCGCCCGGTACATGTCCTGGGTAGCGAACAGCTCGTAGGTGGTCAGGTAGCCCTGGGGGTCGTTGCTGGCCAGGGTCTCGCGCAGCGCGGCGATCTGCGCCGGGTTGGCTGCCTGGTACTCGCGGCTGAACCAGCGCGACAGCGCGGCTTCGGCGTTGGCATCGGGGCCATGTTCGGCAGCCTGGCCGGTGCGCGCTATCACCCCCGCACGCTGTTCGGCGCTGCGGTTGAACACGCTGTTGAGCACCACCAAGGCCTGCAGTCGTTCGGGATAGTGCAGGGCGAATGCCCGCGCCACCAGCCCGCCCATCGAGAAACCGATGACCGTTGCCGCAGGCAACTGCAGGTGTTCCAGCAGCTCGAGCAGTTGATCGGCATAACCCAGCAGCGCCGTGCCTGGCGCAGGCAACGCGCTGGCACCATGTCCGAGCATGTCGTAGGCAATGACCCGATAGTGCGGCATCAGCCCGACGAACTGGCCTCCCCACATTTCCTTGTTCAAGCCCACGCCATGGATGAACACCACGGGCGGGCCGTCACCGGCAGCAAGGTAACTGGTACCGGCCGCAGTGCGTTCAGGGGTAAGCCGAATCATGGAGCGCTCCTGAGTCAAATGGGTCACTGAGCCTTTTCGGCAGCCAGCTCTTCCAGGTCGATGTAGCGGTTACCGATGCGCGGATGCAGGCGCCCGCCGTTGGCGCAGCCCAGGACCACGACGATTTCGTCGGCGCGCGGCGCGTCCTCGATCTGCATTTCCAACGTGACGTAATGGGAACGCAGGCCCTCGTCGTCCTTGTGCATCATCGGGATCTGGATCGAGGTGCCGGGCCCGCCACGCTTGTTGGTGAAGCTCAGGTAGCTCTTGGCTTGCACCGCCTCGCGGTAGTGGTTGCCGAAACGCAGGGTATGGATCACGGCCGAAGCGTGCTCGATCTCGCCATCGGCCCCGACCACCGCAGCCTTGCCGTAAGCCTCGATCTTGTCGGCACCACCGATGCTGGCCA
>Ga0308158_10001164_pt1 | contig 29932 bp, 25 predicted proteins | sample PhyBR2_FD_201038 | JGI IMG/M metagenome (GOLD analysis project Ga0308158, IMG submission 201038) | Phyllosphere microbial communities from UC Gill Tract Community Farm, Albany, California, United States - DLSLB.R2 | ecosystem: Host-associated > Plants > Phyllosphere > Unclassified | place: USA... | reverse complement strand
CCGACATGAGCGGCGAGCTGCCCTCCGTCGACAGCAACCCCTTTACCACCGAAGACGAAACAATGAAGGCCGCGCAGGCCGAGCTTGAGGACACAGCCGCCGAGCTACCGCTGCCGCCGGAATATTGATCTCGATATCAGAAATTCGGGCGAGACGGTTTCAACCGGTCGTGCCGGTGACAAGCCTCGGGACAACCTCGGTGCTGCCGGGCTGCCCGAGCCAGATCATGGCCAACCGATCACCGGTCTGCTTTGCCAAGTACATATAATTATCCGCACGCTTGACGAAGGAAGCCGCGTCGTCTTCAGGCTGCAAAAGCGTGACGCCCATCGCAGCACCCAGTTCCACAACCACGCCTTCGACGGCGATCGGCTTGAAAATGCGATCGACCGCATCCTTGAGCGTTAGTTCCACATCGTTCAGATGCGAGGGATCGACCTCGAGAAGAACGACGAACTCATCGCCGCCGATGCGCGCGATGAAATCATTGGCGCGGAAGCTGTCGCGGAAGCGGCTGGCGATGATCCTCAGCACCTCGTCGCCGGCGGCATGCCCCATCGTGTCGTTGACAGCCTTGAAGCCGTTGAAATCGATGAAGGCCAACGCCAGGAGCTTGTCGGTGTCGTCGCTCCGCTCCAGGTGCTCGGCCAGAACTTCGTCGAAACAGGCGCGATTGGGTAGGCCCGACAGCGCATCGGTGCGCGCCGAGGCGCGGAGCGCAAGCTCGATCTCGTGTTGATGGCGAACGCGCGCGGAGACGTCCAGAATGACTTCGACATCGAAGGATACGCCATCGATGACAGTGCGCTGCGCGGAGATCAATGTCGGCAGGATCGTTCCGTCGGCGTGACGGATATCGACTTCCTCCAGCACGTAGCCACCGTCTTCAGCGAGCATGCGATGGCGCCGATCGCGCGCCGGGCTGCTGATAGCGGCCCCTTCCGAAATAAGCGTTCTGCCGCTGATATCCTCCCATTTCAGGCCCGTAAGCCGGAGATAGGCGTCGTTCACCTTGAGGTAGCTGGATGTCTCGGTGTCGCTGGTCGACACGGCCATGGCGATCGGTGCGAACTCGAACATTCGCATCAATATCGAAGTCAGGATCTCTGGTGGAAGTATCTCTTCGTCGGCCATACACGTGATCGCAACAAGTATGGCTGGTTGTGTAACAGACGAAAGTTAAGCCCTTCTGACTTAAAATGCTAATTTACCAAACACATGGCGACGATGAATTCTCGGGTTCCGCGCGCGATAAAATCGGAGCCGCCGCTTTGCAACCGGTGTGATTGCACCTATCTTGCGTCATCATCGTCAACGAACAAGGGCTCCTGTGTTTCTCGAAATTGGAATTGTGGTCTTGCTCACCATCCTGAATGGTGTGCTCGCCATGTCGGAATTGGCTGTCGTGTCTTCCAGGCCCGCCCGCCTCAAAGTTCTCGCCGATCACGGAAGCAGAGGAGCCGCACAAGCCATCAAACTTGCCGAAAACCCCGGCAGGTTCCTGTCGACCGTGCAGATCGGCATCACGCTCGTCGGCGTTCTTTCCGGCGCATTCTCCGGCGCCACGCTCGGTAGCCGCCTGACGGCCTGGCTGCAGCTTCAGGGCATGTCGCCGACTGTGGCCGACGCGGTGGGCGTCGGCACCGTCGTCATCGCCATCACCTACCTGTCGCTGATCGTCGGTGAGCTCGTGCCGAAGCAGATCGCTCTGCGCGAACCAGAAGCGGTGGCCGCAAAGGTCGCGCCCGCCATGGCGGTCCTGTCGAAGATGGCGCTGCCGCTCGTCTGGCTGCTCGATGCCTCCGGCAAGCTCGTGCTGAAGCTGCTCGGCCAATCCGGCAAGGGCGGCGACAATGTCTCCGACGAAGAGATCAAGACGGTTCTCGCCGAAGCGCAATCCGCGGGCGTGATCGAGAGCGAGGAATCCGCCATGATCTCCGGCGTCATGCGGCTTGCCGACCGCACGGCGCGCGCGCTGATGACACCACGTCGCGATGTCGAGATCATCGACGTGGACGACAGCCTGGACGAAATCCGCGCCCAGCTGCACAACACCAAGCGCTCGCGCCTGCCGGTCAGAAAGGGCAGCTCGGACGAAGTGCTGGGCGTGCTTGCGGTCAAGGATTTCTATGACGCGATGTCCGTTCAGGGCACGGCCGACCTGAAGACGATCACGCAGGACGTGCCGATCGTCTCCGATCTCTCCAACGCCATCAGCGTCATCCAGGCGATCCGGACGTCGCCGGTGCACATGGTGCTTGTCTTCGACGAGTACGGACACTTCGAAGGCGTCATTTCCTCCGGTGACATCATGGAAGCGATCATGGGCGCGCTGCAGGATGGCCCGATCGACGAACAGGCGATCGCGCGTCGCGATGACGGCTCCTATCTGGTCTCAGGCTGGACGCCGATCGACGAGTTCGCGGAGTTCATGAGCCTGAAGCTTGGCGACGATCTTGAGTACCAAACCGTCGCGGGTCTCGTTCTCGAAGAGCTGAAGCACCTCCCGGTGCTTGGCGAAAGCTTCACCAAGGATGGCTGGCGGTTCGAGGTCATCGACCTCGACGGCCGACGGATCGACAAGATCCTCGTCAGCTCGCTGGACACGCGCCAGACAGCCGACGTCGAGTAATCAGGTTGGAAGACATGCCGCGAGCGGTATCCGGTCAGGATATCCGCTCGCGCCAATGTCTATCAGCGCTTCATGTCAGGGCAGATGTACGGCACCTTGGCAACGGTGTAGCGGTGCTCGAACGTATCCTTCCCGGCCTTCACGCTCAGTGTCAGCTGGCTCGGCGAAACCGATTTCACCTTCGCGGTGATTTTGGCGCCATCCTCGTCCCAGGTAACGGTATCGTGAGAAGTGCGGCTCCATTTGCGCAGCGCATAGGTTTCCCAGCAGGAATCCATCAGCAGGCTGCCATCGGCCATGAACACCATCATCACGCCGGGAAGACCGGATTGCGACTTGGTCTCGATCCACGCGCGACCGACAAGCGGGTCGGCGGCCGGCGTCTCAGCCGCCGCGATCGGCGCGACCATCGTTGCCGTCATCCCCACCGCAATTGCCAACATCTTGTATAGATTCTCCAATTGTCGCTCCTCCATTCTGGAATCATGCCCGAGAAGTTAAGGACCGAAGCGACAGGATTGTGACCACCGCACGCTTTTCTTGCGGCCATGTCGCTTTGCGGGACGCTCGACAAACGGCCACCCGGCTGCGCGCGCCTTCCCCACCTTCCGCGCTTCGCCCGATCCGCCGAACGCCCAAGCAGTGAGTCCACGCATGGCCCAACTGTCCCGATAATCCATTCCTCATAAACGATACGTTAGGGAACTGTTGACCATAATCGACTGCAAAGCGACCGCGCCGATCGCAAGAATCCGGCTCTCGCACCCCATCAACAATGACGGAAGTCGTGTTCGTGTACCATGCAGTCTTTTCCGTTCCCGTGACCATGCTGACCCTGGCTGTGTCGCTTGCCGCGCACCGAATGGTGATGATCGCCCTGATCATATTCGCGGCCATGGCCGGCGCAGCGCAGGCGGCCGCAGACGACCGCGCGCTGAAACTCTATTTCACGCACACGGGAGAGCGGGCGACCATCGTTTTCAAGCGCAACGGCAAGTTCGATCCGAAGGGCCTAGCGCAGATCAACCGCTTCCTGCGCGACTGGCGCCGCAACGAGCCGACCAAGATGGATCCGCGCCTGCTCGATCTGGTCTGGGAGGTCTATCAGCGTAGCGGTGCCAAGGAGCCCATCCACGTCGTCTCCGCCTACCGCTCGCCCGCCACCAACAACATGCTGCGCACCCGCTCGCGCACCACAGGCGTCGCCAAGAAGAGCCAGCACATGCTGGGTAAGGCGATGGACTTTTACATTCCGGGCGTAAAGCTCGCCACCTTGCGCGGCCTCGCCATGCAAATGCAGGTGGGCGGCGTCGGCTATTATCCGACGTCCGGCTCGCCTTTCGTGCATCTTGATGTCGGCAATGTTCGCGCCTGGCCGCGCATGTCGCGCATGGAATTGGCACGGCTTTTCCCAAGCGGCCGCACGCTGCATCTGCCGGCCGATGGCCGTGCCTTGCCGGGCTATGAGCTGGCGCTCGCCGACCAGAAGAAGCGCAACCGCCCTGTGGCAATCGAGACCATCCGCACACCTGAAAGCGATGACGACGAAGGCGCTCCGGCACCCTCTCGCGCTCTCGTAACCGCGATGCTGCCGGTGCCGCAGACACGCGCCGAACGCGGCCTCGAGCTTCAGCTTGCCCGGCCGACGCCGCGCGCCGACAACACAGATAGCAAGGTTCCCGACCTCGCCTCCCTCACCGTACCGCTGCCGACCTTCAGGCCGGCGCTGGATGAAACCGTCACGGCAAGCGTTCCCGCGCCCGCCGCTCCTGTCCTGCTCGCTACCGCCGTCACCGGCAAGGGATCGGCGGGGCAGCTTCTCTTTGCCCTCCACGCAGGCGGCTCGCTTGCCGGCGGCGCGGCAAAGCGTCCCGACATGACCGCGGTCGCTCCTCGGGAGCCGCAGATCGTATCGGCAGGCGTCGGCGCCATGTCCGGCAAGGCGCTGGTCGCCTGGGCCTTGCAGCCGCCGGGAATGAAGATCGAGATGACCGCGCCACGACCATCTGGCATGCGCCTGACGACGCTCGACGATGTCGGTCCGGCGATCGATAGCGATGCCGACGAATTCGCAGAAGACGAGTTCGATGAGGACCGCTTCGCCCTCGACGGCTAGGGCGATTCTTCAGCGGATACATTCACCAATCAGTATTGCGTGAAATCGCCGGTTTCCGATTGCAGCAGCGTCAGCGGGTAGCGGGCCGGATGATGCACGAGCGCGGTCATATTGACCGGCCGATTGCGATCGTCGAAGGCGATCTGATCGACCGTCAGCACTGCCGCCGGCGGCGCCAGTTGCAGCAATCGCGCCTCGTCCTCGCCCGCGAGACGGGCGCTCAGCGTCGTCTGGCCACGTTTCGGAAATATGCCGTAGCGCTGGCGCAGCTCTTCGTAGAGCGAGCGGTTGGCAATGCCCCAATCGAGATCGAGCAGCCCCGGCACGCGCCCGGCCGGAATCCAGTCGGTCTGGATCACAGCCGGAATATTGTCGAGCAGACGCAGGCGCGATAGCACCACGACCTCCGCGCCGGGGGCGAGAAAGAGCGGCCTGCTGACTTCGAGCGGCGCGCGGACGAGGCTTGCTTCGATGAGCTGGTGACCCGGCGCACGGCCATTCGCCAGCGCGATGCTGGTGAAGCTCTTCAGCACCTGAAGCTCGAAGCCGCCGCCGCGTTCCGTGACATAGAGCCCCTTGCCGGGCTGGCTATGGACCACGCCCTGCTGGATGAGCTCACGCACCGCATGGCGAATGGTGATACGGCTCACATCATAGAGATCGACGAGCTCGCGCTCGGAGGGCAGCTTGCCGCGCAGCGGCAGGCGCCCGTCGCTGATCGCCGCCAGCAGCGCCTCATACACCTGCTTGTGCAGCGGCCGGGGATCGTCGCGATCGATGACGCCGCGTGTTGCGATCAATGTGTCCTCGGTTTCGAGCGTCTTCAAATTCGATTTCCCTGGGCCATAGCGCCTCTGCCAATGTCATCTTCAACGCAATTCTCTCGAAAGTCCATATTGACATAACTGGTCATAACCAGTCCTATTATCACAGGAAGCCAGAAGAGCTTCGAAAATGCCGTGCATTATCACAATCAAGGGAACCCATCATGCTTAAGAAGAGCCTTGCCGCCCTCGCGTTCTCCGCCGCCCTTTGGAGCGGAACGGCCCACGCTGAGACGATTTCCGTATTTTGCGCGCCGACGGAATTCGAGCTGTGCACCAATGTCGCCAATGCCTGGAAGGAGAAGACGGGCAATGAAGCGAAGATCAACAAGATGCCGGCGCTGCTCGATGACGCCATCCCGATCTATCAACAGCTGATTGCCGCGAAGTCGACCGATATCGACGTGGTGTTCCTCGACGTCATCTGGCTCGGCATGTTCAAGAACGGCCTTCTCGATCTGAAGACCGTCATCCCGCAGGCCGATCAGGACAAGCACTTCGCCTCCACGCTCAATGCCGCCAAGCTCGACGGCAATCTGGTGGCAATGCCCGCCTACATGGACGTCGGCCTGATGTTCTACCGCAAGGATCTGCTCGAGAAATACGGCAAGCAGCCGCCGAAGACCTGGGATGAGCTGGCCGCCACCGCCAAGGAAATCCAGGACAAGGAGCGCGCTGACGGCAAGGGCGACATGTGGGGTTATGCCTGGCAGGCCAAGAGCTACGAAGGCCTGACCTGCGACGCGATCGAGCTGATCGCCTCGAACGGCGGCGGCACGATCATCTCCGACGATGGCAAGGTCACGATCGACAACCCGAAGGCCGCCGAAGCGATCGAAAAGGCAAAGGGCTGGATCGGCTCGATCAGCCCCGAGGGGACGTTGAACTACGACGAAGAAGCCTCACGCGCCGTCTTCGAATCCGGCAACGCCGTGTTCCACCGCAACTGGCCTTACGTATGGGGCACGTCGCACAAGGAAGGCAGCGCCGTTGTCGACAAGGTCGGCGTCATGCCACTGCCGGTCGGCACGGAAGGCCAGAAGTCGAGCGGATGCCTCGGCCCGATGTATTACGGCGTCTCGAAGTACAGCGCCAAGCCTGACGTCGCGGCCGATTTCGTGAACTTCATCACCGGCCCCGACATGCAGAAGAAGCGTGCGCTTCAGGATGCGGTCAACCCGTCCATCCCGGCGCTCTACACGGACGCTGACGTGCTGGCGAAGATCCCCTTCCTCAAGGATAACCAGCAGGCCTTCGCCGATAGCGCCGTGCGTCCCTCGGGCTATACCGGCACCAGCTACAACCGCGTGTCGCAGGCCTTCTATCGCTCCGTCCACGACATGCTCTCTGGCGGTGGCGATATCAAGTCCGGCCTGACCTCGCTCGCCGGGCGACTGGAAAAGCTCAAGGAAAGCCGTTGAGCCTCGACTGAACGCAGGGGGCAGGCCGTCGATCGGTCTGCCCTCGTCTCACGCATCGCAAATCGCCGCCATCAAGGGGGCGAGCCTTTTATCGTCATCAAGTCCGGGTGAAAAATGGCATCGGTTTCGCTTGAATCCGTTTCGAAGAATTTTGGGACGCACACCGTCATTCAAGGCGTCGACCTCAGGATCAACGACGGCGAGTTCGTCGTCTTCGTCGGCCCTTCCGGCTGCGGCAAGTCAACGCTTCTGCGCATCGTCGCAGGGCTTGTCGCCGCATCGAAGGGTGTGGTGACGATCGGCGGCGAGGACGTGACCGATGTCCCGGCCTCACGACGCGGCGTTGCCTTCGTCTTCCAGTCCTATGCGCTCTATCCGCATATGAGCGTCGCCCGCAACATCGGCTTCGCGCTGGAAACGCTGGGCATGGCCAAGGACGCGATCAGCCAGAAGGTTTCGTCGGTGGCGCGCATGCTCAAGGTCGACCACCTGATGGATCGCCGGCCGCGCGAACTCTCCGGCGGCCAGCGCCAGCGCGTGGCGATCGGCCGGGCGCTGGTGCGCCAGCCCGAAATCTTCCTGTTCGACGAGCCGCTCTCCAATCTTGATTCCGATCTTCGAATGGAAATGCGCATGGAGATCGCCAAGCTCCATGACGACCTGAAGACGACGATGATCTACGTCACCCACGATCAATCCGAGGCGATGACGCTCGCCGACAGGATCGTCGTCTTGAACCACGGCCGCATCGAGCAGGTGGGAACACCGCAAGAGCTCTACCACGCCCCCGATAATCGCTTCGTCGCAAGCTTCATCGGCAGCCCCCGGATGAACTTCCTTGCCGTCTCGCCGAAAACCGGCGCGGATGCCGGCACGATCGTCGGCCCCGGCAATCTCTCGATCGCCATGGTCGCCAACAATCCCTCGGGCCCAATCGCCGAGATCGGCATCCGTCCTGAGGGACTCCGGCTAGTTGGCGCGAACGAAGGCCGCATCACCTGCACGCTGGAGCGTGTGGAGGACCTCGGCCACGAGCATTTCGCCTATTGCCGGATCACCGACGACACCGTGTGGGTCATCCGCGTCGCAAAGGCGCCTGCGCATGATCTCATCGGCCAACAGGTCGGCCTGGATTTCGTTGATGCCGCCGTCTTGGCCTTTACGGCCGACGGCAAGCGCGTTCTGCTCAGCCAGCCGGCCAGCGGGCAGGTGAGCCAACCATGAGCGCCAAACTTGCCCGCCGCGATTACCGGGCCGCATGGCTGTTTCTGGTTCCCGTCATCGCCGTCATCCTCTTAGTCGCCGTCTGGCCTCTGAGCCGGACCTTCTTCTTTTCCTTCACCGACGCCTATCTCGACGACCCCTCCGTCTATTCCATGGTCGGTCTCGACAACTTCATGGAGGTCATCAACGACCACAGCTGGTGGGTTGCGGTGAAGAACACGCTCGTGTTCACGGTCATCTCGGTCGCGATCGAGACGGCGCTCGGGCTTGCAATCGCCTTGCTGCTCAACGAGATGATCCCGGGCCGTGGCCTCGCGCGCGCCGCCATTCTGGTGCCGTGGGCCATCCCTGTCGTCGTCGCCACCAAGATCTGGGAGTGGATGCTCAACGACCAGTTCGGCGTCATCAACAAGATCCTCACCGGGCTCGGCGTTGTCGATCACGGCATCGCCTGGACGGCCAGCAGCTCGCTGATCATGGGCGTCGTCATTTTCATCGACGTGTGGATGACCACGCCTTTCATGGTGCTGCTCATCCTCGCCGGTCTGCAGCTGATATCGCCCGAGATATTCGAAGCCGCCGAAGTGGACGGCATCCCGGCCTGGAAGCGCTTCTGGTCGATCACCCTTCCGATGCTGCGCCCGGCAATCGGCGTCGCCGTTCTCTTCCGCGTTCTCGACGCGCTGAGAATGTTCGATCTTGCTTACGTTCTGGCTGCCAGCAACGAGAACGTCATGACCGTATCGATCTATGCCCGCGACCGGCTGATCAGCTTCCAGGAACTCGGCGTCGGCTCGGCGGCGTCGACCTGGGTCTTCCTGCTCGTCGCGCTGGTCGCAATCATCATCATCGGGGTTCTTCGCCTCGACAAAGCGGCGGGGACCTGATCGATGACCAATGCAATCGCACAAAAGGCGCTGCGCAAACCCGCCGGCTACTATCGCATGAGACGGCGCGTGGTGCGCGGCCTGCAAATCTTCGCGCTGCTGCTCGTGCTCGTCTATACGCTGTTCCCCTACTACTGGGCCTTCGTCTCCTCGACGAAGCAGGGTGCCGCGCTCTATCGCTCGGCTTTGATGCCGGCGCTGGATTTCACTTACTACCGGCAACTGATCGACAACCCGGTCTTCATGGGGTCGCTGCTCAACTCGGCCTATGTCGCGATATCGACGACCTTCCTGTCGCTGATCATCGGGCTGTCGGCCGCCTACGCGCTCGGCCGCATCGAATTTCCGCAGCGGCGCGCGATCCTGATGATCGTCCTGATGATCTCGATCTTCCCGCAGGTGGTCGTGCTCTCGGGCATGTTCGAGCTGATCAACTGGCTGGGGCTCTTCAATCGCCCGAGCGCACTGATCCTCACCTATCTCCTGTCGACCGTACCCTTCACGACTTGGATCCTCACCACCTTCATCCGCGAGTTCCCACGCGAACTGGAGGAGGCGGCCATCATCGACGGCTGCTCGCACTTCCGCATCCTGATGAAGGTGCTCCTGCCGCTGATGGGGCCGTCGCTCGCCAGTACCGGCATTCTCGCCTTCATCCTCGCTTGGAACGAGTTCCTGTTCGCGCTGACATTCACGCTGACCGACGAGAACCGCACCGTGCCGGTGGCGATCGGCCTGATTGCGGGCACAAGCCGCTATGAATACCCGTTCGGGCAGATCATGGCGGCCTCGATCACCGTCACGCTCCCCCTCATCGCCGTCGTGCTTATCTTCCAGCGGCGGATCGTGGCGGGCCTCACCGCCGGCGCCGTCAAGGGCTGACAGATACAAGGAACAAGACCATGGACATGCTTGTGAAGCTCTACGAGCTGAAGCGCGACCCGGCACTCGACGAACGCATGGCATCGCAAGGTGTCACCATCCGCCGCGTGCTGGTGCCGGAACTGCCGGCGCTGACATCATGGATCGAACCGCGCTTCGGCGCCGGTTGGGCGGCCGAGGCGACCGCCGCCGCCATGCGCCAGCCGACAACCTGCTTCATCGCCATTCAGGCGGGAGAATTGATCGGCTTTGCCTGCCACGAGGCAACCGCCAAGGGGTTCTTCGGCCCCACCGGCGTCGATCAGGCGGCCCGAGGCAAGGGTGTCGGCCACGCCCTGCTTCTGGAAACGCTGCTCGACATGCATGCGCAGGGCTATCCCTATGGCGTGATCGGCGGCGCCGGGCCGATGGATTTCTACCGCAAGAGCGTCGGCGCGATCCCGATCGAGGGCTCCGATCCGGGTATTTATCGGGGCATGCTGTCGCTTGCCCACCCGAGCGAAATCTCCTCATAAAGGACACGATTTCGGACGCGTCAGCGCCGAATTTCAGCCTTTGATTTCGAAAAACCTGCTGTACCAGCGCAGCGCTGCTTCGCCGGTACAGCAGGCGTTGTGGCCTGTTTCGACGCTGTCGGTGACCGGTGCATCTGTCACAAAAATTGATTTTAAGATGGACAATTTTTGTATATCGCCCTATATACGCAGATAAGGAGCACAGCGCTCCATCGAAATGATAGTATCAATATCCGAATACGTGACCTTTTGTGATATCGGATGGACATTTTCGATAACATATATTTTCCTCGGACGAATTTGACTTATGAAATGTCGATTCGTCTCAGCAACACAACGGATAATACATCCTGATCCAGAAGATATTCTGCAGATCGTGGACGTATGCGAATAAAGGAGAATGCCTGGCCTCTCGAGCTCGGCGCCAAGATTATATGAATGCTGCAACTGAAACAGACGCGCCGACATCATCGGCTTCGACCAAGATCAGTCTCAACAACATCTACAAAGTTTTCGGCGAACACCCGAAGAAAGCCCTGGCGCTACTGCGCGCAGGCAAGTCAAAATCCGAGATCCATGCAGCAACGGGCTGCTCGATCGGCGTCAACGACGCCAGTTTCGATATTCGCGCCGGCGAGATCTTCGTCATCATGGGCCTGTCGGGCTCCGGCAAATCAACGCTGCTACGTCTCCTCAATCGGTTGATCGAACCCACATCCGGCTCAATCAAGATCGATGGCCGCGATATCACCGACATGTCGCGCAGCGAGCTGATCGCGCTTCGCCGCCGCGATATCAGCATGGTTTTCCAGTCCTTCGCCCTGCTTCCCAACCGCACGGTTCTCAGCAACGCCGCCTTCGGTCTCGAGGTCGCCGGTGTTGGCGAGGCCGAGCGTCGCGAGAAGGCATTGGCCGCGCTGAAGGCCGTCGGCCTCGACGGCTACGCCGACAGCCGCCCGGATCAGCTTTCCGGCGGCATGAAGCAGCGTGTCGGCCTTGCCCGCGCGCTCGCCAGCGAACCCACCATTCTCCTGATGGACGAGGCCTTCTCGGCGCTCGACCCGCTGATCCGCACCGAAATGCAGGACGAACTCGTTCGCCTGCAGTCCGAGCACAGCCGCACCATCGTCTTCGTCAGCCACGATCTCGATGAGGCGATGCGGATCGGTGATCGCATCTGCATCATGCAGAACGGCAATGTCGTGCAGATCGGCACGCCGGACGAGATCGTCACCAAGCCGGCCAACGACTACGTCCGCTCCTTCTTCCGCAATGTCGATGTCGCGCATGTCTTCAAGGCCGGCGATGTCGCCCGCAAGTCGCAGGTCACGATCATCGAGCGCGAAGGCGTTTCGGCCGCGGCAGCACTTGAGCGGATGAAGAACTACGATCGCGAATACGCGATCATTCTCGGCCGCGACAAGACCTATCACGGCATGATCAGCCAGACGTCGCTGATCGAAAAGATCAGGGCGAAGACGGCCGATCCGTATCGCGGCGCCTTCCTGCCCGAGATCGAGGCCATTCCGGCCGACGAGCCGCTGTCGAACGTTCTTGGCAAGGTGGCGGCCAGCCCCTGGCCGGTTCCCGTCATCGACGGCGGCAAGCGCTATCTCGGCTCCATCAGCAAATCCGCGCTGCTCGAAACGCTCGACCGCGCCGGCTGATCACAAACACATCGGATAAATCATGAACTTCGATATCGGAAACGGCATCGACGCTGCCGTCAATTATGTGCTCGACAACTTCTCACCCGTGCTTGATTTCATCGCGGCCACGATCGGCTTCGTGACGTCTGGCATCCAGAACGCCCTGCTTGCGATCCCCATGCCCGTCGGCATCGCGATCTTCGTGATCCTCTCGCTCTGGCGTGTCGGCATCGGCTTTGCGGTGTTTACCGCGCTCGGCCTACTGCTCGTCAACCACATCGAGCTCTGGGGTCCGATGATGGAAACCTTGTCGCTGGTCATCGCCGCGACGCTGATCGCGATGCTCATCGGCCTGCCGCTCGGCATCGCCATGGCCCGCAAGGATTCCGTTGCCGCCTTCGTGCGCCCGGTCCTCGATCTGATGCAGACCATGCCTGCCTTCGTCTACCTGATCCCGGCCGCCATGTTCTTCGGCCTCGGCGCCGTTCCTGGCGCGATCGCGACGGTCATCTTCTCGATGCCGCCGGTGGTTCGCCTCACCAATCTCGGCATCCGCCAGGTGGATGGCGAGTTCATAGAAGCGGGCAATGCCTTCGGCTGCACCGCGACCCAGCTCCTGTTCAAGGTGCAGCTCCCGAACGCCCTGCCCTCGATTATGGCGGGCATCAACCAGACGATCATGCTGTCGCTGTCTATGGTCGTGATCGCCTCGATGATCGGCGCAGGTGGCATCGGCAACACGGTTCTGACCGGCATCCAGCGCCTCGATGTCGGCACCGGCTTCGAGGGCGGTATCGCCGTCGTCATCCTCGCCGTCATCCTCGACCGCATCACCCAGAGCCTGGGAAAGCCACGCGCCCCATTTTGGCAGGGCCTGTTCCGCAAAACCGAACGCGAAGAGCTGAAGCCGGCGACGGCCTGATCTCTGGCAACTCATCATGGCGGGCCGCGGCCTGCCAAATGCGAACCTTCACAAAAGGAGCACTCATGTTCAAAACACTCGCAACTCTCGGCCTGGCCGCCGCTCTCGTCAGCGGCGCGGTCACCTCGACCATGGCGCAGGACGCCAAGCCCGTGAAGATCGGCTGGGCCGCCTGGTCCGACGCCGAATTTGTCACCAAACTCGCCGCCAAGCTGATCGAGACGAAGCTGAACCAGAAGGTGGAGCTCGTACAGGCCGACGTCGCGCCGCTCTACCAGGGTGTTGCGCGCGGCGATCTCGACACGATGATGATGGCCTGGCTGCCACAGACCCATGCCGACTACTATGCCAAGGTCAAGGACAAGGTCGAGACGCTCGGCACGGTCTATGACGGCGCCAAGCTCGGCTGGGTGGTTCCCGATTACATTCCCGCCGACCAGATCGGCTCGATCGAGGACCTGAAGAAGGAAGACGTGCAGAAGAAACTCTCCGGCACGATCCAGGGCATCGATCCGGGCGCCGGCCTCACGCGTCTGTCGGAAAAGGCGGTGAAGGATTACGGGCTCGACGGCTACAAGCTGCAGATCTCAAGCGAAGCCGGCATGCTGACGACAGTCGATCGCGCGATGCGCGGCGAGAAGTGGTTCGTGGCCACCGCCTGGAGCCCGCACTGGATGTTCGGCAAGCACAAGCTTCGCTATCTCGATGACCCGAAGAAGTCGCTCGGCGAAGCGGAACATGTCGATATTCTTGCCCGCAAGGACTTCAAGTCCGACAACCCCAAGGTTGCGGCCTTCCTGTCGCGCATGAACCTGCCGATCCCCGATCTCGAAGCGGCGATGTTTGCCGCTCAGGAAACGTCCTACGACCAGGCCGTGGATAAATATATCCAGGACCATCCCGATCAGGTGAAGAGCTGGATCGGCGACGAAGGCTGACCGCATTCTCGCGCCTCGCCCGATTTTCGGCGGGGCGCGACCGTTCGACCGAACAGGAGCGATGAATGTATATCGACCGCCTGCAACCGACCGACGCCGAGGACGATACGATGGGTGGGCGCATGTCGCTCGCCCGCGACGCGGTGAAGCTCTCCATCGAAGCCGCCGCGAGAAACCTCGGCATTACGCCCGATACCTGGGCATCGTGGGAAAACGACCGCGCGGCGCCGGCCGCCGGCAATCTGGAAACGATCGCCGATACGCTTGAGGTCAGCCTCGCATGGCTGCTGCGTGGCCACGGGGCGGGACCCACATGGCCGGTTGCGAACGACAACGCGCATCTGTCGAGCTGAACGGAAAGCCTTTATGCGGCAGACCGATCACCGCACACAGACACAAGGAAATGACAATGGATACGAAAGCGATCACCGCCGAACTGGCACAGCATGTCCCTGTTACCTCCACGCTGGAGAACGTCATCGAGGACGTCGCACCTGCCGATCTCTCTGACATGCATACGCTCTATTCCGACATGGGCTGGCTGATTGCCGAGCGGTTCTCGACGCTTGAGGACAAGCAGCGGGTGTTCGAGCTGATCGAGCTTGGCATGCGCAATGGCGACGGAAGACTGAAGGACGCCGTCTCCACCGGGCTGATCGAAGCGATGATTTCGCGCACAGGCGCCCAGCCGGCAAGATGGCGCCAGATATCGGCCGAGCTCGGCCCGCTCTCGTCCGCATACGTCAGGCAGTAATCAGACAGACCAGTCGGCCCGCCGCGCGTTTTTTTTCAACGCACGGCTCGCGGTTTGGGTTTGCGTGGGGGCGCCGACCTGTCATACGAAGACCCGCAAGAAAACAGACGCAGGACGTTCCCCACCATGCCAAACTCCCTCATGCCCGTTTTCGACGGCCACAACGACGTATTGCTCCGGCTCCAGCATTCGGGCATCGTGCAGCCGGCCAAGGCGTTTATCGAGGGAGAGGCGACCGGGCATATCGATCTTCCCAGGGCGCGCGCCGGCGGCCTGGCCGGTGGTCTTTGCGCCATCTACATCCCCTCGCCCAGCATGGGGAAGGACGTCAATGGCGACTTCCTGACACCGGCGCAGCCGGAATCGCTGAACCGTACCCTGGCGATGGCCCGCATTCTCTTCGACATCGAAGCGCAGAGCGCCGGCGGGCTGAAAGTCTGCCGCACGGCAGCCGATATCCGCCAATCGATCGAAACCGGCGCCTTCGCGGCCGTGATGCATATCGAGGGCGCCGAAGCGATCGCCGCTAATCTCGATGCGCTCTATGTGCTGCATCAGACCGGACTTCGCACGCTTGGACCGGTGTGGAGCCGGCCGAACATCTTTGCCTACGGCGTGCCGTTCCGCTTCCCGTCATCTCCCGATATCGGCCCCGGACTGACCGATGCAGGCAAGGATCTCATCCGCGCCTGCAACGAGCTGAAGATCTTGGTTGATCTCTCGCATATGAACGAGCAGGGTTTTTGGGACATCGCGAAGTTCTCGAACGCCCCTCTGGTCGCCTCGCATTCCAACGTCCACCAGATCAGCCCGCATAGCCGCAACCTCACCGACCGGCAGCTCGACGCCATCCGCGATACGGGCGGTCTCGTCGGCATCAATTTCGGCGTGCTCTTCCTGCGCGACGACGGCACCCGTAACGCCGACACCAGCCTCGACCTCCTGGTCCGCCACGCCGCCTATATCGCCGATCGCATCGGCATCGACCACGTCGCGCTGGGCTCGGATTTCGACGGAACGACGATCCCGGCAGCTATGAAGGACGCGACCGGGCTGCCTCTGTTGATCGACGCGTTCCGCGCCGGCGGCTTTGATGAGGAAGCACTGGTCAAGATCACCCACGCCAACTGGATCAACGTGCTCGAGCGCACCTGGGGCGGCTGAGCCGATGCCAACCGCAGCATAAACCGCCGAAAACCACGGGCTACTTGGACACGTGTTCCGGCTTGCCCTTGGTCTTCGTGGATGCGAAATCCTCGAGCTGCTTTTCGGTCATGGAATCCACCATCTCGCGAGATGCACCCTTGAGCTTGCTCTTCGGCGTTTCACCGCGCTTGGCGGACAAGGCTGCACCGGCTGCCTTCTGTTGCGCTTTCGATATTGCGGGCATGATCGTCTTCTCCCTTTCCTCCTGAACTCACGGCGACAGCGAAGGTTCCTGCGAAGGCGCACGCGGTCATTCCAACCGCACGATAGAGTTTCTCGATCGCCGATCCTTTCCTTTTCGAAAGAGAGATTTATCTAACGCTCTGTGACTAAAAGATTTTTCAACGGAGTGGGATCCAAATGGCTGCATCTATACTGATCGGAATACTGATAACCTTCCTGGTCATCATCCTTGTCTTGTACCTTGTTGCCCGCCTGCCGATCGATGCCAGAGCCAAGCAGATCGTGCAGATCATCGTGATCATCATCGGCATCATTTCGCTTCTGAAATATCTGGCGGTTTTCTAAGGCCGAGGCTCGATCGATGGAGGGATCGCATTGAGCCTGATCCGCGGCAAAAGCGCCGAGAAGACGAAGGCCAGCTTTCCGGAGCTGTTCTTCGATCTCGTCTTCGTATTCGCGCTCATCCAGCTGTCACACACGTTGGTCGAGGACTTCAGTTCGACGACGCTGGCGGAATCGATCCTGCTGATCCTGGCGATCTGGTGGCTGTGGGTCTACACGACCTGGATCACCAATCTGCTAGACACCGACAAGGAAGCGGTGCGGCTGCTGCTCTTCGCCCTCATGTTCGGCGGCATCCTGCTCGCGATCGCGCTACCCGAGGCCTTCAAGCATCAGGGACCGGCATTTGCCGGGCTCTACTGCGCCATGCAGATCGTGCGCTCGGTTTTCATGCTCTACGCCTACAAGGGCGTCGACCGGCCCTCATACCTCACCTTCGTGCGCATCACCGTCTGGGTGATCGCGTCCAGCGTCTTCTGGATGATCGGCGGCTTCGCCAGTCTTGAAGCGCGCGTCGCCTTCTGGGCCGTCGCGCTTTTGATCGAATACGTCTCGCCTTGGGCGCGCTACTGGGTGCCTGGATTGGGGAGTTCCCCGCGCGAAACGCTCGACATATCGGGCGAGCACATGGCCGAGCGCTGTGCTCTCTTCGTCATTCTCTGTCTCGGCGAGACCATTCTGACGACGGGCAGGACCGCGGCTGAACACATGCAGTCGAACCTGTCGGTCATGGTCTTCTGCAGCGCCTTCCTGACGACGGGCTTCATGTGGTGGATCTATTTCCATCACGGCCAGCAAAAGGCCGCTGACAAGGCGGAGACGACCTCGGCGCCCGAAACCGTGGCCCATGGTCTTTTCACCTACGGGCACCTGCCGATCGTCGCCGGCATCATCCTCACCGCCGTCGGCGAGGATTTCAGCCTGTCGCACCCCGAAGAGCATAGCAGCCTGAAGACCACGCTCGCCATTCTCGGCGGGCCGGGCCTGTTTCTGATTGGAAATATCTGGCTGAAATTGACGGCCGCGCGCAAGCTGCCGCTCTCCCACATCGCCGGGCTCGTCATCCTGCTGGCGACCACCGTTCTGCTGCCGGTGCAGCAGAATTTCACGATACAGATGGTGAGCACCGTCACGCTGCTGCTCGTCGCGCTGTGGGAATATCTGGCATTGCGAAAGGCGAACGCGACCACCGCTTGAGCCGCATGGCTCACTCATCCGCACATAATGCCGCATCCGGACCGCCGAGATGGCGACCCGGATGCGACCAATCTGCAAATCAGCCAGCGGCGCCGACCTTGTCCTGCGTCTTCGTGTCGAAGTCGCTGGCGTCGTGACGTTCCCACAGCTGGCTCGACGGTTCGCCGGAAAGACGGTTGACCATGCGCCCGCGCTGAACAGGCTTGCGCTCGCCAACCTGATCGGCCCAGCGCTGGACATTCTTGTAGTCCTGAACCTGCAGGAACTCCGCCGCTTCGTAGATCCACCCCTTCACCAGACCGCCATACCAGGGCCAAACGGCCATGTCCGCGATCGTGTATTCGGCACCGCCGAGATATTCGCTCTCGGCAAGACGACGATCCAGCACGTCGAGCTGACGCTTGGCCTCCATCGCGAAGCGGTCGATCGCATATTCGATCTTGGTCGGCGCGTATGCATAGAAGTGGCCGAAGCCGCCGCCGAGATAGGGTGCGCTGCCCATCTGCCAGAACAGCCAGGAGAAACACTCGGCGCGCGCCGCCGGCTCCGTCGGCAGGAAGGCCTGAAACTTTTCGGCGAGATAGGTGAGGATCGAGCCGGATTCGAAGACGCGGATCGGCTTGGCGCCGCTGCGGTCGACCAGCGCCGGGATCTTGGAGTTCGGATTGGCCTCTACGAAGCCGCTGCCGAACTGGTCGCCATCGCCGATCCTGATCAGCCAGGCATCATATTCCGCACCGCTGTGGCCAGCGGCGAGAAGCTCCTCGAGCATGATCGTCACCTTCACGCCATTCGGCGTGCCGAGCGAGTAAAGCTGCAAGGGATGGCGCCCGACCGGCAGTTCCTTCTCATGCGTCGCGCCGGCGATCGGCCGATTGATGTTGGCGAAACGCCCGCCGCTTTCCTTGTTCCAGGTCCAGATCTTTGGCGGCGTATACTCAGTCGAATTGGCCATGCTTTGTCTCCCGTGGTGGCGTCTTCATGCGATACGCAACCCGTCTCGATTGCGCTGAATGCGGATAGGTTAGTGTCAGATCTTTCGCCCGACCTCGGCGATCATTTCGAAGGATTGCAGGCGCGCGTGGTGATCATAGACGTCGGACACGATCATCAGTTCGTCGGCGCCGGTCTCCTCGATCAGTTTCTCCAGGCCGGCGCGAACCGTCTCGGGCGAGCCGATGATCGAGCGGGCGAGCATCTGCTGGGCCTGCACCTTCTCCATCGGCGACCAGTAGGTCTCGATGTCGTCGATCGGCGGCTGGCTCAGCCCGCGCGTGCCGCGAAACATGTCGGTGAAGGACATCTGCTGTGTCGTTGCGAGCCGGCGCGCCTCGGCATCGGTCTCGGCGGCGATCACGTTGACGCCGACCATGGCATAGGGCTGCGACAACTGCTCGGACGGCTTGAAGCGGGTGCGATAGATCTGCAGCGCCTGAATAAGAAGCTCGGGCGCAAAGTGGGAGGCGAAGGCATAGGGCAGACCGAGTTCGCCCGCGAGCATGGCGCCGAAATTGCTGGAGCCCAGAATCCAGAGCGGCACTTCGGTGCCGGCGGCCGGAACCGCCTGTATCCGCTGGTTCGGACCGGCGGGCGCGAGAAATGCCTGCAGCTCGAGCACATCCTGCGGAAACTGGTCGGCCGCCTCTGGCGAGCGGCGCAACGCGCGAAGCGTCATTTGATCCGTTCCAGGCGCGCGGCCGAGGCCGAGATCGATGCGATCGGGAAACAGGCGCGCCAGCGTGCCGAACTGTTCGGCGATGACATAGGGAGAGTGGTTGGGCAGCATGATGCCGCCGGCGCCGACCCGGATCGTCTTCGTGCCCGCCGCGAGATGCGAAAGCACGACGGATGTCGCGGCACTCGCGATCCCGACCATGTTGTGGTGTTCGGCGACCCAGATGCGCCGGTAGCCCCACTCCTCGGCATGCGCGGCCAGATCGCGCGCGTTGTCGAGGGCGCCACGAGCGTCCGTCTCCTCCGTCACGCGAACAAGTTCGAGGATGGAAAGAGCGGCCATGGCAATACCTTTGTCATCAACACGTGGAGGCGACCGCTGAAGACTGCCGCCCTAATCAAAAGGTATATGGAGTCCGCGACACGCCCGAACAATGGTTGAGACGTCTGCTTTTTTGAGATCGGGCATCGCCCGGCCGATGAGACCCGCCTAGCCGGCGGTCTTGCAGTTCCAACGCCCGCTTATCTTCGCGGCACTGCCACAGCCAATCAGGAGTGCGCCGAGGCTCGAACCGCGGCGTCGCCGCCAATCACGCCATTAAGGTTGGCGGCACCCTCGGCCCGCACGCGCGGCAAGCTCGCCGGATATTCCCGCTGCACGAAGTCGATGATTTTCTCGCGCATCTCGCAGCGCAGGTCGAAGGTCTTCGGCGCATTGGAGGCCGAGACGAGGATGCGGATTTCCATGACGTTTTCGCGGAAATCGGTGACCTGCACGGCGACCACGCGCTTGTCCCAGAGCTTGGAGGCGGCGGCTATTTCCTCGACTTTCGTGCGGATGACGGTAACAGGCACCGAGTAATCGAGATAGATCATGACGGTCCCGATCAGCGCCGAGCTCTCGCGCGTCCAGTTCTGGAACGGGTTCTCGATGAAATAGCTGAGCGGCAGGATCAGCCTTCGCCAATCCCAGAGCTTGACCACCACGTAGGTCGAGGTGATCTCCTCCACATTGCCCCACTCGCCCTCGACGATCAGCGCATCGTCGATGCGGATCGGCTGAGTGATTGCAAGCTGTATGCCGGCGAAGACGTTCTTCAGCACCGGCTGCAGGGCGAGGCCAAGCACGATGCCGGCAACGCCCGCCGAGGCGAGCAGGCTCACGCCATATTGCTGTACGGCCGGAAAGGTCATCAGCCCCGCCGCGATCGTGATGGCGACAATCATGAAGGCGGCGATGCGCTCGCCGATCCTCGATTGGGTGACGTGGGTGCGCGCCAAGAGATTGTCTTCGGCGTCGAGCTTGAAGCGACGCAGATAGACCGTCATCCAGATGTGCAGCGTGGTCTTGCTGATCCAGCCGACGACGGCGATGAAGCCCAAAAGCAGGATATGGCGGATGAGCTCGGCCTGCGGCGTGGTCAGCGGCGCGATAGTGGCGCCGAGCGACAGCGTCATCGTCAGAATGCTGAGCCTGAGCGGCCTGCGACCGCGCGACACCAGCGATCGCCAGAACAGATCCCGCGTTTCGACCACGCGGCTCAGAAAGCGAAAAGCGAGGCGATGGATCATCAGGCCTACGGCCAAGGCGGCAGCAAGGACACCAATGCTGACAAGCCAAGCGGGCAACCATGCGGTCGCCTCCTGAAAGTCGAGAATGAAGCGTTCCATACGACATCAGCTAGAGTGCAATGCAGCATGGGAAAGGCCGGAGGGCTAAAATCAGGCTTTTCGTGACCGTTCGTGCTTGCGGGAGACGGCTTGGTCCGAGCGGACGAGCCCCGGTCTCAAAGCGAGGTCAGAGCCAGCGAAACCGCGCTCTGCCGCGTCGATCAATACGGTGCAGCGCGATCGGCGTCGATCGGCCGCTGATCGTATCGAGCAGGCGGATGCTCTGCTTTCCGGCCACGAGAGCGAGAAATCGCGGGCATCCGCGGATCGTTCCGCCGTTGTCGTTCTCGGTAAAGATGCAGGGCACGGAGAGAGCCGTCCCATACACGTTCATTCGTCCACTCTTTGGCATGCGCAAATCCTCTCGCTTTGCGTCGCCGTGTAGTGGAGCCGTGATTCCTTCATATGACAATTGCGTGATAATTTTGGACATGTGTGAAATTGCCGGCGCCGCGCAATTTCGCGGTCGCTGATAGTGCCCGCGCGAAGGCGCAGGACGACACCAGCTGCGGGCAAGGCCCGCGACTTAACCTTCTTCCCGGCAGCGGGCACGGCCCGTGTTTGGGGAGAGACCACCTGCAATTTCAGGTTCAGACAAGCCACACAACCTACCTTCGGCTCTTAGCTGCGCGGGCTTGGGTGACCGATTCCTCATTCAGACCTTGGGCCGGAAGCCGCCTGCCGTTCGCTATCGGGGTTTCGACCTGGTTTTTTATTGACGCCATTTGAACATTTGGGATTGATGAGCATGACGACGGTTGCATCCACGCTGACGATAACGCAGATCAGATCCCTTTCGTCCGCGGCAGTCGCAGCATGGACAACCGACGACATCGCGTCGCTGTCCACGGCCCAGGTCAAGGCCCTATCGTCGTCCCAGATCGCGGCGCTCGATGTCGAGGACGTCGAGGCGATGAACTCGCAGCAGCTCAGCGCGATCGCCAAGACCTCCATCGTCGGCTTCACCTTCGATCAGCTGCACGCGCTCAACAAATATGCCATCGAGAGCCTCACATCCGTCCAGGTTTCGGCGCTTACCACATCGCAGTTGGGCGCGTTGACGACCGAGCAGTCGGAAGCGCTGACCCCGAACCAGATCAAGGCGCTGTCCACAGCGCAACTCGCGGCACTCAGCCCCGAGGACATCGCGACCTTCTCTACAGCCGATATCGCCGCCATCACCAAGGCCATCCAGGGTCTCGGTACGGCGGCACTCGCGGCCCTGTCTCCCGATCAGATCGCGGCCTTGAACACAAGCGCCGTCGCGTCGCTCACGAGCAGCCAGATCAGCGCATTGAGCGCCGACCAGGTCGAAGCGTTTTCGCCGTCGCAGATGGCGGCGATGACCTCCTCGCAGCTGGCAGCACTCGGGCCTGATGACATCGCCATGCTGTCGCTCGAAGACATTGCGGCGATCAACACCAAGGCCATGAAGGGCCTGAACCTGTCTGCTCTGTCGCCCGACCAGATCGCGGCGATGACGACGGCGCAGGCGAACACGCTGACGACCGCGCAGCTCGCCTCGCTTGATGTCGGACAGATCGAAGCGCTCTCGCCGGGCCATATCGCCGCGCTCAGCTCCAGCGCGCTGGCGAGCCTGACGACCGCACAGATCGAAGCGCTCAGCCCCGAGCAAATCGAAGCCTTCACGCCGCAGCAGGTGAAGGCACTGAGCTCCGACCAATTTGCCGTCCTTAACCCCGATGGCATTGCGGCGTTCTCGGTCGCCGACATCGCGGCCATCAGCAGCAGGGCAATCGCCGGCATCAGCCCCGATTCCATCGCGGCGCTGTCGACCGCGCAGATCGCCGCCCTCGGCACCGGTTCAATCGCGAGCCTGACCACCGGGCAGCTCGGGGCTCTGAACGACGAACAATTCCGGGCGCTGTCCTCGGTACAGGTGAAAGCGCTGAGCTCCGGGCAGCTCGCAGCACTCGATGCCGCCGATATCGAGGCCTTCTCGACCGCCGCCATCGCCGCGATTTCCAGCCGCGCCATGTCGGGCCTGAGCACGGATGCGATCGGCGCGCTGTCGTCGGCCCAGATCGCCGCCATGTCCACCAGCCTGATCGCCAATCTCACCGGCAGCCAGCTCGAAGCCTTGAGCGCCGACCAGATCGCGTCGTTCTCGACCAGCCAGATCACCTCGCTGGGCGCGCAGATTGCTGGCTTCAGCACCGGGCAGCTGGAAGGTCTCTCGACCGGCAAGATCGCAGCACTGAGCACCGCCGCGATCGCCAGCTTGACGACCGACCAGATCGACGCGCTGAGCGTGGAACAGGCCGAGGCCTTGACGCCCGCGCAGGTCAAGGCGCTGAGCGCGGCGCAGATCGCGGGCTTCGGTGCCGACGATATCGCAGCCTTCTCGGCAGCCGATATCGCCGCGATCACCAGCAAGGGCTTTACCGGGCTCAGCATGGATTCGCTCTCCACCGCGCAGATCGCGGCGCTTTCCACCGCGCAGATCGCGAACCTCGGAACGGACCAGCTGGCCGCCCTGACCACCGACCAGACCGAAGCACTGTCGCCGACACAGGTGAAGGCGCTGAGTTCGGTTCAGCTCGCCGTGTTCGACGCCGAGCATCTCGCGACCTTTTCGACCGACGATATCGCCGCGATCACCAGCAGGGCCGTTACCGGCCTGACCACCGATATCATCTCGACCTTCTCCACCGCCCAGATCGCGGCCCTGAACTCGACGACGATCCCGCGGCTCACAAGCATGCAGATCGCAGCGCTCAGTACCGACCAGGTCGAGGCGCTGACGCCGGCACAGGTCGCGTCGTTGACCTCCGTTCAGCTCGCAGCGATCGATGCCGATCACATGGCGACCTTCTCGACGGCCGATATCGCCGCGATCACCAGCAAGGCGATCCCCGGTCTCAGCACCGATATCATCGCAACCTTTTCCACCGGCCAGATAGCCTCGTTGACGACGGCGCAGGTGAGCGCGCTGAAGACGACGCAGCTCGCGGTTTTGAGCACCAGCCAGGTCGAGGCGTTCACGCCGTCACAGGTGGCATGGCTGAGTTCGCTGCAGCTCTCGGCGCTCGGCGAAGACGGGATCGCAACCTTCTCGACGGCCGATATCGCGGCGCTCTCGAGCAAGGCAGTTCCCGGCCTCAACGTGTCCAGCCTGTCATCCGGCCAGATCGGAGCCTTCACGACCGCCCAGATCAGTGTGCTGAAGACGCTACAGATCTCCATGCTGGGCACAGACCAGGTCGCTGCCCTCTCCGCTGCCCAGATTGCCGCCCTGAGCACCACATCGATCGCCAGCCTGACGACCGACCAGATCAACGCCCTTAACTCGGCGCAGGTCGAGGCTCTCTTGCCGCTCCAGGTCTTGTCGCTGACATCGCTGCAGCTTGGCGCGCTCGACGCCAGCGATATCGCGACCTTCTCGACGGCCGATATCGCCGCGATCACCAACAAGGCCCTGCCAGGGCTAACCACGGATGTGCTCGCAACGCTTTCCACTGCCCAGATCGCGGCCATGAGCACGAGCGCGGTCGCGAGCCTGACAAGCGACCAGATCGGCGCTCTCAGCACCGCGCAGGTCGAAGCCCTGTCGCCGGCGCAGGTGAAGGTTTTGAGCTCCGCGCAAATGGCCGCCCTCGGCGCCGACGACATCGCGACCTTCTCCACCGCCGATATCGCCGCGATCACCAACAAGGCCATCTCGGGCCTCAGCGGCGACGCTATCGAAGGACTGACAAACGAGCAGATCGCAGCGCTCAACACCAGCGCGATCGCCAGCCTCACCAGCCTTCAGATCGGCGCGATGAGCACCTCGCAGATCGAGACACTGTCGCCCGTACAGGTGGCGGCGCTGACGTCCCTTCAGTTCTCCGCGCTTTCTGCTGAAGACATCGCGACCTTCTCGACCGCCGATATCGCGGCAATCACCAACAAGGGCCTGCCCGGCCTCAGCACTGATGCGGTCGCGGGCCTGACCACCGCCCAGATCGCGCTGCTGAGCACGAGTGCTTTGGCCAGCCTCACGAGCGGGCAGGTCGCGGCGCTCGGCACCGACCAGATCGCCAAGCTTTCGACCGCACAGGTGAAGGCGCTCACATCGGCGCAGGTCGCAGCACTCGGCGAGAATGTCGCCGTTCTCTCCACGGACCAGATCGCCGTCCTGACGCCATCGGGCATCACGGGCCTGACATCCGATCAGGTCGATGCGCTGAACGGCGCGCAGCTTGGCGCGCTCAGCACCAGCCAGATCGCGGCGATGACCACCAAGCAGGTGGCGGGGCTCAGCACGCGCGACATGGCCGGACTGACCACACAGCAGCTGGCCGCCATGAGCTCCTCCGGCGTCTCCGGCCTTTCGACCAGCCAGGTCGCGGCCCTCAGCAACACACAGATCCTGGCGCTGTCGACCAAGCAGATGGCAGCCCTCAGCTCTTCTCAGATCGGCGCACTGCGCACGGACGACATCGCGGCACTCTCCACCGCGCAGATCGCCGCTCTCTCTGTTGGTGGCATCACCGGACTGACCTCGCAACAGCTGGCGGCACTTTCGACCGCACAGGCGGAGGCGCTCACAAGTAACCAGGTCGGCACGCTGAATTCCAGCCAGCTCTCGGTCCTCGGACCGGATGATGTCGTGACCTTCTCCACCAAGGATATCGCCGCGATCACATCAAGCGCGCTTGGCGGAATGTCGACGGACACGATCCGGGCCCTGACGACGGCCCAGATCGCCGCGCTGAGCAAGAATGCGATTGCGGGTCTCACCACCCAGCAGCTTGCCGCACTCAGCACCGCCCAGGCGGAAGCGCTGACCAGCAGCCAGATCAGCGGCCTGAGCTCCTCGCAGCTCGCCGCCCTCACCGCCGATGACATCGCGACCTTCTCAACCAAGGACATGGCGGCCATCGGCTCCGGCGCCATCGCCGGCCTGTCGACCGGCACGATCGCAGCACTTTCCGCCAGCCAGATCGCCGCGCTGAACACCGCAGCGATCACGGGAATGACGACCGGCCAGATCGCGGCGCTGCGCACCGATCAGGTGGAAGCGCTGACGTCGGCGCAGATCGGAGCGCTGAGCTCGAAGCAGACCGCGGCTCTCAGCACCGACGATATCGCCATCCTGTCGGCGAAGAACATTGCCGCGATCAACTCCGGCGCTATCGCCGGCCTGTCGGCAGCCGCGCTCGCGACGCTGACGACAAGCCAGATCGCGGCTCTCAGCACCGCCGGCATCGCCGGCCTGACCGTTGATCTCATCAGCGCGTTGAGCAGCGACCAGATCGGCGCGCTGACCACGAGCCAGATCGCAGCCTTGAGCTCGCGGCAGATCGGAGCGCTTGGCACCGACGACCTCGCATCGCTGACGACCGCCCAGGTCGCGGCATTGAGCACGGCCGGCTTGCCCGGTCTCAGCAGTGACCAGATCGCGGCATTGAGCACCGATCAGACCGAGGCCCTGACCAGCCTGCAGGTCGGCGCGTTGAACTCAAGGCAGATTGCAGCCCTGGGCACGGACGATCTCTCGCACTTTTCCACCGCCGATATCGCCGCCATCGGCTCGGGCGCCATCCTTGGCCTTTCGACCGGCGCGATCAGCGCGCTGTCGACGGCTCAGATCGTCGCCATGAGCTCGGCCGGAATTTCAGGTCTCTCCAGCGGCCAGATGGCCGCGCTCGGCTCCAACCAGGTGGAGGTGCTCACGACCGCGCAGATCGGCGCGTTGAGCTCCAAACAGGTCGGGGCGCTTGCCACCGACCGTATCGCGGCGCTTTCGATCGACCAGATCGCGGCCTTCGGCACGGCGGGGATCGCGGGCCTGACCAGCGATCAGATCAGCGCGCTCAGCGTGCGCCAGGTCGAGGCGTTCACCAGCGTTCAGGTGGGCGCGTTGAACTCCAAACAGATCGCCGCACTCGGAACGGATGATCTCGACAGTTTCAGCACAGCCGACATGGCCGCGATCACCTCCAGCGCGATCGCAGGGATTTCGACATCAGCGATCGCCTCGCTTTCGGGCGACCAGATCTCGGCCCTCAGCCCCACCGGCATTGCCGGGCTCACCAGTGACCAGATCGGCGCGCTGCGCACCAACCAGGTGGAAGCACTGACGACCGCCCAGGTCGGCGCGCTGACCTCCAAGCAGATCGCGGCGCTAAACACCGCCGACATCGGCGCGTTTTCGCCGGAGCAGATCGCGGCATTGAGCACCGCGGGGATATCGGGGTTTTCGACCAGCCAGCTGGTTGCGCTGCATAGCGACCAGATGGAGGCGCTGACCAGCATCCAGATCGGCGCGCTCTCCTCACGACAGGTCGCGGTTCTGACGCCTGGCAATCTTGACGGCTTCACCACGGCCGAGATCGCGGCGATCAGCTCGTCGGCCATCTCCGGCCTGTCGACCGCAGCGCTTGCCTCGCTTTCGCCAAGCCAGATCGCGGCGCTGAGCACCGCAGGCATTGCCGGGCTCAGCACGGACCAGATCGCGGCTCTCAGCGTCGACCAGGCCGAGGCGCTGACCAGCACGCAGATCGGCGTGCTGAGCTCCAAGCAGATCGCCGCACTCGGCACGGATGACCTCGACAGCTTCACCACCGCCGAAATCGCGGCGATCAGCTCGGCCGCTATTTCCGGATTGTCGCCGACGACGATCGCCTCGCTATCGGCCGAACAGATCGGCGCGCTGAGCACGGCTGGTATTGCCGGTCTCTCCACCGCCCAGATCGCGGCACTGAGCACAGGCCAGGTCGAGATGCTGTCGACAGGCCAGATCGGCGCGCTGGGCTCGGCCCAGGTGGCGGCGCTCAGCACCGGCGATATCGCCGTGCTCTCGGTCGAGCAGGTGGCGGCGCTGAGCGCGCAGGGGATCGCCGGTCTCGGCAGCGCCCAGGCTGGCGCGCTGAATATCGACCAGATGGAAAGACTGTCGACAAGCCAGATCGCGGCGCTGAGTTCGGATGCGCTGAAGGGTCTGACCTCTTCCAGCCTGGACGCACTGACGCCCGCCAAGCTCGCCGCGATCAGCTCCGGTGCCATGAAGGGGCTGTCGACGGGCTTCATCGCGTCGCTTTCGACCGAGGAGATCGCGGCTCTCGGCAGTTCCGGGGTTTCCGGCCTGACCAGCGATCAGATCCACGCACTGAGCACGGATCAGTTCAGCACCTTCTCCACCAACCAGATCGCGGCCTTGAGCTCGAGCGGACTTGCCGGCTTGACGACCGACCAGCTGCAGACGCTGTCGACCGAAGAGTTCGCGGCGATTACGCCGACCTCGATCAAGGGGCTGACGACAGCACTGTTTTCGACCCTGCCGTCGAACGACATCGCTGCGCTGACCACGGGTCAGGTGGCGGCGCTCAGCTACAGCCAGGTCGTGGCGATGAGCACGGCGCAGATCGGCATGCTCTCGACGACCCAGATCGGCGCGCTCAACGTCGTTCAGGCCGCGGCTCTCGGTCCGGATGACCTCGCTGGCTTCTCACCAGAGAGCATCATCGCGCTCAGCTCCAGTGCGGTTTCGGGGCTCAGCACGAGGGCGCTCAGCTCGCTGACGGTGAGCCAGGCCGAAGCCTTCACGCCGGCGCAGATCAACGCAATGACCTCGGCCCAGGTGCAGGCGCTGACCAACGGCCCGCTCTCTGGCGCAAGCGCCGCCGCTGCGACCACGACGACGGCCACCACGCCGCCGGAGACAGCGACCTCGGCCGCAACGGCATCGGACACGAGTGAGCAGGCTCAGGTTGCGTCGGTGATCATGTCCTATCTGGAATAGGGTCGGCACGACTCGAATGCGACTGCGGGCGCGGCGTTACCCAATGCCGCGCCGCCTGATTTCTTGCCGGAGCAGCGCCACCGAGTAGGCAGCACCGCTGTGGATCAGCCGCGATACCGCAATGCGTCCACGAGGACAGCGAAGGCGGCGGATGGCTGGCGGCGGCTGGGGTAATAGAGATGATAGCCGGCAAATGGCGGGCACCAGTCCTCCAGCACGCGGACAAGCCTGCCATCAGCGAGATGCTCGGCCACCATGTCCTCCATCACGAAGCAAAGGCCGAAGCCGGCGACAGCCGCACGAACGATCATGCGGACATTGTTGAAGGTAAGCTGGCCATCGACGCGAACCCTGACCTCGCGACCGTCCTTTTCCAACTCCCATGTATAGAGCCCGCCCGCGCTTAACAGGCGCAGGTTTATACAGGTGTGGTCGGCAAGGTCCTGTGGCAGAACCGGCTTGGTCTTGCCTTCGAAATAGGCCGGTGACGCAACCACTGCCATGCGCAAGGCGGGACCGATGCGCGTCGCGATCATGTCCTTCGCCAGCGCCTCTCCCAGCCGGACACCCGCGTCGAACCGTTCGGTGACGATATCGATCAGGCCGGAAACAATGCTGAGCTCGACGTGAATGTCGGGATAGTCGACAAGCATTCGTTCAAGCGTCGGCCAGAGCACGGTGTTGGCCGCATGTTCGGACGTCGTGATGCGGATCGTTCCGGCCGGCCTTTCGCGCAGCTCGCTCAGCGAACCGAGCTCCGTGGCAATGCTATCCAGCGCGGGCCGCAACGTACCAAGCAGGCGCTCGCCTGCTTCCGTCGGCGCAAGGCTTCGTGTGGTGCGCGTGAGAAATCGGACGCCTAACCTTGTCTCCAAACGCCTGATCGTGTGGCTGAGCGCCGATTGCGAGGTACCAAGCTTGGCTGCGGCGCGCGTAAAGCTTTGCTCTTCCGCCACCATCAGGAAAGCATTCAGATCGACCAACTCTTCGCGCTGCATTCATGAACCCCGGACACAACTCCACCGACGTATAGCGCCGATCTCGCCGATTGTCTCGTTCGCTGAAAACGCAACCGGATAGCAGGGGAAGAACGAAGGACTGGGCGGTATTTCGCTTGACGAGAAATTCGATGCTCCGCACGATCC
>Ga0308158_10001162_pt1 | contig 29969 bp, 36 predicted proteins | sample PhyBR2_FD_201038 | JGI IMG/M metagenome (GOLD analysis project Ga0308158, IMG submission 201038) | Phyllosphere microbial communities from UC Gill Tract Community Farm, Albany, California, United States - DLSLB.R2 | ecosystem: Host-associated > Plants > Phyllosphere > Unclassified | place: USA... | reverse complement strand
GCCGTCTTGGGTGATAATCCCTGTCCTGAATAATTTGTCTATTTGCGGATAATCATCGAACTGATACGCGACCACATCGCCGGGTGCTGCCGTTAGTGAGCAGTCTACCAATACGAAACCCTCTGGCGTATCGATGCGCATCATATTTGCCTGGTTTGGCATTAGCATGCTATTTAGGGTTAAACGATTCTCGATATAATCGATCGCCGGTGATGGAAACCCCATGTCATATTCCCCCGTTCGGGTTGAACTGCCGGTATGTCTTAGCCTCACCCTCCTGCGTCGATGCATCGCGGAACGTCACCGTGTTTGTCTTTATCCACTGGTTAGCCTCCCGCAGGCTGAAATGCCAGTTAAGCAACTCCAGCTGATGGACGAACTCCTGAGTAGTAACGATAACGCCCTGCCCTGGCTCCCGCCTCATAGCGTTCATAAATGCGTGTTTTATTTCATAGTCGCGCGGCATGATAAATCCCCCTCAAAGTACTGTATGAATAAACAGTATTATCTAGTGACGGTTTTGATCAAGCTCAAATGACTCACAAAATTGTAAAGCTGCTGAGAGCGCTGAATTTTTAGGCTGGTAGCTTCGGTTTTTGGTGACTAATCTCAAATTACCTGTCCCGCAGCTTGCTGAGACTCGCGCGGTTAAAGTCTGCCCCGTCGCCGGGGCTTTTTTACTATGCTGATCAGGTCCGCTAAAAGCGAGGAGCGGAAAGTGGTTGAGAATATTGCCAGAAGAAAAAGCTAGTGCAGAAACCAGCCAGCGCAGAGCCAAAATCGCAGAGCAGAAACATCACAGCCATCACCATGTAAATATGTGCCGCTGTCTGTCATTGATACTTCAGTGGAAAGGCTCTGAGTTTAAAAGCGGCTTAGGCCGCTTATTTTTTTATGTTGAATAATTCGTTATAAGGAATGCTTTCAAATACCGATTTTGCACCAATGTAGTTTTGGTAGCGTTGTTCAAACCCTTCAAACTGTTTTTGTAAGTAATCCATTTTAACCTCGTCACCTTTTATTCCATCAACACTAGCGGCAATCATTATTGCATTGCACTTAACCGTGAACTTGCGCTGTTGTTCGATTAAATTTTCATATTCATTTGATTTGTGAAATTCAACAGACCATACATTGAGACTATCCTTTATGGTTTTTCCGCTCATTCTTGCATCCCTGACTAATTTCCAGTTGGATTTAGCCTCATCAAGATACAAGGATAAAATGTTAATGTCATGATTGATTACTTTAGGATTAATTCCCTCAATATTACTTTTAAGTAATTCTGTAAGTTGAAATGACGCGTAAACGTGCTCAAGGAATTGTGCTGTCCTTTCAAAAGCTTTTTCAGATTTTTTAACAATAAGCCACTCATTGACCTTAGCTAATCCTAGAATCACTAAGAATAACGATAAGCATGATGCAAAGGCTGTAAAATTCGCCGGCTCAATCTTTTTTGCGATCGGGGCTGGAAACCAAAGGAATATTTGAATAGCAAGAAAAAAACCTAAGTATAGGAAAAGAAGATGAGTCGTAATGTTTTCTTTGATTTGTCCGAAAATGTTTTTCATAAATTAACCTCAATGTAAAATTTATAATTGATATAGATTTTAAAACATATCCAACGCAATAAATTACTATATCAAATCTTAAGTAAAATGAATGAAAGAGAGGATCATCGAGCAATAGGTACGTCTGTCCATCGGGTAGGATATGCGAGCGACAGCATTTTCAGCTTCATCTTCCACTGATTATCAATGCTCTCACCGGCAAACCAGACCTTGCCCAAACGTGATTTGTTAGTCTCGTTTATCATCTTTATCAAAAGATCTGCGTTTGCTCGCATATGTTGTTCGCTAAACATATCCAGTTGCGTTACGCCTTACTTATAGAAATCACCCAACATGATGCTTTTATGCGCATATCGGTATCTTTCGGCTGTCACGTGGACTGGTTAGCTTTGACTGTTGATCTGCTCTCAGCAAAAAAACATAATATAATGTAAGCAGGTTCTGCATGTTGCACAAGCGGACATTGATAGCTTTCCATACTGGCTCTGTATTGACAACCTTATTGCCGGGGCCTTTTTAAGCCTGTAAAAGCACGGATAATGCAATGCTGGCCGCCAGATCATCACGACGCGCTGATAGCGCCACAATCATGTCAGCGATGGCATCCTGCGTTACCGGTTCCCCTGCGTCCATCAGCTGCCACACAGCTTCACCCATTATCCTGCATGCTGTGTCATGGGCCTGAGCCTCGAATTCCTGTTCCATAGTGCCTCCTGATTAATGTGAGGCCCAATAGTATGAAGGAATAGAAATAATTAAAGCGTAAGTGTTTCAGAATGCGAGACGTGTTCCAAGATTAGGCAGTATGAACGAAGTTCTTTGTAATATTCTCATTTGGCAATAGCTTTGCAATAAGACTTAAAACATCATTAATTAAAGTCAAAAAAACCCCCCTATTAGACGGTTATTTTCTACTTCAGGAAAATCATTTTTAACTACTGGATCATAGGGATTTGAGTCATGAGAATATTCGTCATAAATTTAGCTCGCTCGACTGAGCGCCGGGCATGCATTGAAAAACAACTTTCACACCTGAACCTTGAATATGAAATAATAGAGGCCGTGGACGGTTCTCAGCTCTCTTATACAGACATTATGAAAGAAACAAGGCCTCTGAACTACGCACTTAGTTGCGGCGAAATCGGCTGTGCGCTCAGCCATATCAACATCTATAGAAGAATAGTTTCTGAATGCATACCAATGGCGCTAATCTTGGAGGATGACGCTCTTATAGATTCCAAAACATTAGAGGCCATATCGGAAATTGAAGAAAGGAATATCCCCTTCCCTACCGTCACGTTATTGACAGAGGGACCTAAATATATTAATAAGCCTTTACACAAATCAGAGAAGAAAAAATACTTTATATATGAGGTATTGGAAGCCGCCTGCTCTCATGGTTATGTGATAAACAATAGTGCAGCATGTAGAATGGCCTATTTCCTCTACCCTGTCTGGATGGTTGCAGACAAGTGGCAGGTACTAAAGGAGTATTCAGTTTGCAAGGTTGAAGCTATTATTCCACCAGTAATCCGTAAAACATCACATGCCGATAATTCAACTATAAAAATTGATAATGATTTCAAAAAAAGATTAGACGAAGAGAAAAACTTAATGTGGGCGGGAATCAAAAAAAACCGCCCACTCAAAATTAAGTTGAAACGACTGCTTTGGTCTTCTTTTATTTACCCATTCCTTAAAATATCTAAATAAAGGCTTTTTATGGACTCTCCGGCCAAGCGATCACATTATAACTCGCCTCATCTTTGACGCTGCTGAGATCAAGGGATTTCAGTGCGCGGATATATGCCATCCACATAACGAGCGCCGACCTATCCAAATCGCTAATCACACCCAGTTCCAGCTCAGTCCGCCAGTCCGCCGTTATGGAATTTGCAGTAGTCAGCAGGTCAGTGCGTTGCTGCTCTGCTCTGGCGCTCCAGTCAATCAGGCGATCAGCCAGGACCGGAGCGCCATTAGTACCAGCTACTATCATTTTTCCACTCGCCTGGCCCTCGATTAGCGATCGATATAGTTCATCGGTTATCTGCTGAGCATCATCAGGCCAGCCTTTAGCAGAGGCTTCATAAACCTCTCTGAAAGCATCGTGATAAAAACCGTTATTCATGGCACTGTAATAAATATCGCTCATATATTCCTCACCAGCCTATTGCCTCCCAGTACGATCCGCCTGTGTCCTGTCCACAGGTAAATCCTGATTGGGTTACATTTCCCGCGGTTGCAAAATTGTCGGCAAATTTACCGCCCCCTCCATTAACAACGGTTACCTGGACGTTGGCGCAGTAATTCGGGAATGTGATCGGGAAATTTACCTGAAAAAAACCGGTAGTCGCGCCAGCGTTCAGATATCCCCATTGCCTGATACGGCCCGTGGCACTGTCTTTTTCCCAGCCCCCGCCCAGATTGGCGGTGTTTTTTAGTTGGAAATTTGGCAGCACCCATCCGCTATTATTGTTATTGATCGAGGCAGTGATTTGATTATTTAGCGCGACATTGAGCGCATTAATCTGCTCTAAAACCCAGCTTGTAGCATAACCGCCCCATGCGGCACCGTATAAGTTGGCGTCCTCAGTCATAAACGACGCGCCGCTGCCGGTGTAAATTTTTCCGAATAGCTGAACATTACCATTCTGATCGAACCTGAACTCATGTACGGTGCCGAACCCGTCCCACTGGAGTTGCAAATAGGCCGCCTTGCCAACTTCCTCCACGAGCCGCATAAACCCGCTGGCACCGTCTCTAAAATCCTGATCCCCCCCGCGGCCCTTTAATACTACCCGATACATTGGCGAATAAATTACGGTGCCTGTCGCAGGGTTTTTCGAGTTGGAAATGAGCGAAATACTAGCTTCTTCATCAAGATTTCCCCCGGTCATCGGATATGCGCTGATGTTTTGAGGAGTCAGAATTATCACCCCCTTATCATCTGGCAGCACATCATTCACGCGGCGCACCAGTCCGTCGCCTAAAGAGTAGACCTTCACCGGGTTCATCACACTGAAAAATGTTTTGGTTTTGTCCAGCAGGCACGCTATCGGAACATCAGCAAGAATGTCACCGGCTTCAAGCTCGACCTTTTTCCCTTTGAACAGCGGAAACGTTCCAAGCACCCGGCCTGCAACCGTTACCTGCAGGGTGGCTGCGCCGGTATTGGTCAGCGTCGGGGTGATAATAATTGGCGTTCTGAAGTCCCAATCCGTCGAGCCATTTAAAAAAAAGGTGCCTGGCAGTTGGATGGCCAGTGCGTTCTCACTGCCTCCGGCGACGGCGGCAGTGTACTGGCCTGTCTGAAGCTGCTCCGCCTGGACGAAACCGTTCTCAGAGCCGCGAGTGGCAAAGTTGGCGACAACATCATTCAGTGACCAGCCTCTGGCCGTCGTACCCTCCTGACCTCGCACAACCGTCAACACGTCGCCCTTAACTGCCGTCAGGTGACAGATCTCATTCACGGTCTGGCCAGTATTGGTGAGAGTTAATATGGCGTAAACGCTCTGAGGATTTGAGCCATTCTCCATGTCAGTGGTCAGCAATTTAGCAAACATGGCCCCCTGTTCCGGCATAACAGTCAGGGTTGTCTGTATAGACGTCACGTTTTCAGCCAGCGCTGACACAACATTATTTCCAAATCCGGTAATCATTGGCTGACTGCCTCCGCATCATAAGTATAAATAAACGGCAAATTAACCAAGCGCGTATTAATTGCTCTCACCAGAAACTCGCCTACCCCATCCCCGTACTCAGGAATTTTTAAAGTGAATTTTCCATTTTTGCTGGTTACGCTAACGTCAAATGTATTTTCCAGAAGTGGATCTACTCCTGACTCACCATGAATAAAGCGTGCAATTCTGCGTTTGAGCCACTCAACGGAAAACTGGAATCCATCACCTTTATAAAAGTTCCATGTGAGAATGCGCTTAAAATAGTCATCAGGAAGATGCTGAAATGTTCCGGGGTGAAAACTTTTCATATGCGCATAGTAAATGTCGTTATATTCGACAGTATTATATGCCCCTTCTGCTATTGTCGCGGTTGATGTCTGCACCAATGGCCGTTCAACGCCGTAAATCCCCAGGGCTACCCAGTCAAGCAAATACCCCTTTATCAGCGGTGACGTCCAGCACGGCAGGTAAAGCGCGTTGAAAGCATCGAGATATTGCTGAGCAATTATGTTGTAGGCTTTAAAAAATGCCACTACGTTTGGATCGTCACGGTATTGCACAAACGGATAGGCGGGAATAATTTTTTTAACTGGCTGGCTCATACTGCCTCACCGTTATTAAGCTGGAATCAGTATCAAAATAACCATACAGATCACCGCTGACTAAACCGGTATGTTCGTCCTGCTGAACTATTTTGCCATTAATTGCTACTAAAACATCTATGTATGAAACGTTATCTTCGCTAACAATACCGGCAACTGCAGTCAGGAAAAGTTTTTTTATTCGATAAATACTGACAGGCATACCCACCGCAATATTTTCAATATAATCAACCAGAAACGGTATCACCGCCGCGCTGATAGTTTCATCTGAAAAATCGATCAATGTTGCGTTCCAGGTAATTATCAACCCCAGTTGCTGGGAGATTGGAACGATAAACGGCACCTGATAACTGTCAGGGTAACTGGTGATTGTCGGTGTAACCACCGTTGGCACATTCCCGGACGGATCATTAACGTCGCCAGTTAACACCGAAATATCCGGGACTGACTGATATATTGCGTGTGCAACTTCATAGGGATCACCGCCACCGACTACAACAGCCCACTGTGAAAGGTTGATCTGCCTGTACGCGATTAATGCTGTTTTTACCCCTGCAACCCTGGAGAGTGTCGCCTTCAGCAGATCTGGCACTCCCTGAACGGTTGCCATGCCCATCTGCATCACCTGCGCACGATATTCAGCATTGTTCTGTGCATCGTTTCCCGGCAGGCCGGGATCGGTATTCGTACACGTAAGTGTCTGTGATGCAGGAACTGAGGTAATGATCTGCGTGACTGAACCAGCCGGCACTGCCCACGACCCGCTGGTTGTTGCCAGACAGTAAACCGGACTCGTCTGTCCGGATGCCGGTATCACCGTATTTGCCTGAACGGTATACTGATAGTTGCCATCTGAGACCACAAAACCTTTTGGTACAACGAAACCCGGCAACCCTTTAAAAATGACATAAACGGATGTGTTAGAGCCAACTCCTTTCTGTGCACCGTAGATATTACCGAGCTGATCAAGCAACGGCACGTTGGCCCCGTATGGTGTGACTGAGTTGATAGCGTCCACCATCGCCTGGTCTATCAGGGCCAGCGCGCCGACCGCTGTACTGGCCAAATCAGTAATGAGGGATGCCGGAAGGTTTGCGGTATAACCGGGCACCTCTGCAGATACGTTCTCGATCAACCTGGCAAGGAGCGTTTCGGGTGGCGTGGGCTGCGCGCCCGCCTGGGTTACTATTACGGGAATGTCTGACATTTTCACTCCAAAAAAAAACACCCCGCAGGGTGCAATTTATCTATGCTGATTAGGGTCTGATCAAACGGCCACTTCGCCTCGCCATGAAACCCCATTACGGAAGATCACGCTGATGTTATAGGTTGGTCGGTCAGCACCACTCACCTTAGTGATGGAGAGTGAGGCAAAATATCCGGCGAACTGCTGCTGAACCATGTTCACGTAATAATCCGGGTAGACCTGGCTGACAATGCACTGCTGCGCAGGAATACCGTGTTGCGCGTAAAAGGGAGATTCACCCAGGCCCAGCTTCAGGGTCTGAATCAGTGTCGTCAGCCAGCCATATGAAAAATCGCCGCTGGCGTCCGACTCAACCGCCACCCATTTTTTGCCGCCATTACCATCCGGCACCCGCCCCCACGTCCTCATTTCGGATCTCCTGACGTTCTGGTGATATCACCCGACTTCACGTTTTCAACATCGTGATGATGGGTTGAGCCGACATTAACTCCGTTATGCTTCAGGCCATCCGCTGAAAGCTCGAGCGTCTGACCGGCGACAGTGAGCATTATTCTGTCGCTATCGACCGATACAGATGCTTTGCCGTCAGTCGTCTTTATCAGCGCGCCCGCGGGACCATATAGCGTGATTTTATTGGGGTCTTCAGCGCTCCACTCACTGTTTCCAAGCGGCACGAAAAACAGCGCGGTAAGGGATGCTGGCAGTGACATGTCGGCCATGCCGGTACCAAGCCCCGACACACCGCGCAGCGAGACGTCGGCAGGCACGGTTACGCCCTTATCGCCCACGCGGATTGGATAGCGGATATATTCGAACCCTGCCACTGGCACCGTAATTTCCTGCAGCTGGATGGCACCGGGCAGTACATCAAACTGAACGGTCACAATCGCGCCCATGACACTCACAACGTGACAGGGCAATGCGCGCCCCTCCAGCGCGGTGTGATCCTCAATCCGCATAGTGACCATATTTGAAAGCGAAGATAGAAACGGAAATTTTTGTGAATCGCTCACGCATCGTTCTCCCTGGCGGCCAGCATCCCGATCGCCTCAAAAATGGTTACCCAGGCCTCACCTGAACCATTCATAAATTCGCCAACGTGACGCATGGAGGTGATAATAAATTTGCCAGAGAAATTGAGTTTGTCGCGCTGAGCAGAAAAAGCAGCAGGTGAATTTACGGAAAGCAGAGATTGAGAGCCGTTTATCAGGCTGTCCGGCAGAGTAATAACATCCCCAACCATGAAATCCCCGCGTAGCGGTGTTTTGAATGACATTTTGTTGATGCCAATCCATGTGGGCTGGCCAATCAGCTCATTAGCATTAATTGTCCTGGCATTGCTGGTGGTCAGATTATCGAAAAACCGAATGATCCCTTTCTGCATTACCAGGCTGATACCGCTGTAGCCTTCCTCTTTAATCAGACCGAGTGATGCGCTTTTCATGGTGATAGCCAGCTGTGACGGCCGGTTATAGACCCCCTTCCAGTCCTCCGGCAAAACCAGCTTGTCGCTGATCCGTATGTCCAGCTGCGTATCCGGATAGGCACCACTCAGCGCTCGCGTGACAACCTCAGCCAGCCCTTCCCCCCTTTTGCCATCGACCATAATGTTAAGCGTTTTGCCGTTTTTGTCGGTCAGCAGCCCCGGATTGACAATCAGATTCAGGCACTGGTTAACGCCCTGCCAGTTTCCATACGGATTGAAAACCCTACCCTGCAGCAACACTCCCTGCTGCTCTGGCCGCTCCAGTGGAAGACCGCCGGAAAATCCTCCGTAAAGAGTCACGTTGGCCCCGAAAAGGTTAACGCTCTGCGACAGCGCCGCCATTGGCAGCCCGTAAATCGCCAGCATCGTTCCGCCGGTTGCCACGTCCGGAGAAGTGATGAGAATGTCGAATATAATGTTCAGCGCTCCACCGGGGCTGTCGGTGCTGATGAACGGGCCAATCGGATTACCGGTCGCGTCCACGATAGGCTTTCCCTGGCTATCTGTTATGTCCAGCTCGTAATAGCGCATTCAGGTCGCCTCAAACTGCTGAGTACTGTCCCGTAACACCAGTTTCCCGGATGCGAGTGGGAGTGCCAGGTTAATGTCATATCCATCCGGCGATGCCACAAGAGGGACGTACGCAATAACGGTGTTCTGGCCGTCTTTAAGCTGGAGGTAATACCGGCGTGCGTAATGATTCCAGGGAACCGACCCAAATACCTGAGCGCCGCCGACAGTCGTCCTGAACGTAAACGGCTGATCGCTCTGCGGCCTGAATGCGATATATGCTGTCAAAATCCGAACTCCTGCTGCAACTGCTGCGTAATACCCGACCATGAGAGACTGTCCGTTTTGGCCCCGCTGCTGAATTTGCTCATCAGATTGCCCAAGGTGGCATCCAGTTGAGAAATAGTAAGAAGCGGCTGCTCAAATTCTAACGACCATGAATACTGGGCCTGTTTGTTTTGGGGCGAAAATCCCGAGTTGTCAGCCATGCTCCTTAGCAGACAGCCGGTATAGATAAATGACGGGGTCAGAACCGTATAACTGCCCCCGCTCTGGTTGTGCTTGTCCAGCGCCAGCTTGAGCGCCATGAACGTCATCGTTTTATTGGCATAACCGGATTTAGTCGATGCGGGTCTCAGCATCTGCATGATGATTTTGTTGGGTTTCTGCACCACAGCGTTTGCCGCTGTAGCCTGATTATAAAAAGGATAACTGCCGACATCCTGCTGTATCAGCGTCGTGCCGGGCATGGGCATAAAACGGGTAGAGTTATCAGCCAGTTCGCCGTGTAGCGCGCCATTGAGGATGTTCAGACCTTCCGTGAAAACCGCTATTGGCAGCGTACCGCCGGGTATATCTGCAGCGATACCGTCAACGAGCAGGATCGGTGATACCTCAAAAGCAAGCCGCCAGGCCTGCCCGAAGAAATTGAGAGCCATTTACCCTCCGGATTATTGCGGGATATATTGTGACTGAACGGACGCGTTAATGTCTGAGCCAGGGCGTTGATTGATATCAAGCTGGACGGTTACGCGCTGATCGCGGTTACCATTCAACTGCTGTTCCGCCGTTCGCAGGCGATCCATCAGCCCGGTATGCTGCTCTTCAGCGCCACGGATTTGCGGTAGCAGTTTTTCCAGATATCTGATGGTTTCGAGCTTCAGGTTAAGGTTGCCATCTTTCCCTACGGCAACGTTGCCCCCGTTATACTGCGCCAGCGATTGCGCGATATCGCCATGGTAGCGTTTGAGGTTATCCTGGAAATATCGCGCCGCTGCCGCCGTGGCTTTTTCCGGGTCAAACCGGTCGCTATCTGAAAGCCCATAGCGCGCGCCTGTGTCTCTGGTAAACTGAAAAAGCCCGCCAGCCCCTGCGCCACTGATTGCCCGAATGTCCCAGCCAGATTCGGCCCCGGCAACTGCTGACAGCATGCCGCCGGGTAATTTGCTGCGATAATTTTCATTCGCAACGTGGCTTTTAAGCACGTTCTGCGCATGACGATCGTTGGCATTTACCCGGCGTTCGGTCTTAGCGGCTGCATTCAGCGCGTCATCCCTGTTCTTTTGTGCGTTGCCCACGGCACGGTTACGCATAGGAGACAGGAACGAATTATCAAACACGACCCCTGCCACATGTCCCATGGCCATCACCGCATCACCAGGAGAGTCATATGTGCCCATTAGCAGATTTCTGAATGCCTGGCTGTTTGTCTCAGGACCAGGCGGCTGCTCCTCCTGTTTGGCTGATTCATCCTTACCCGTCAGCCTGTCGAACCAGTGAATGGCATCCCTCACAGCGCTGGCAATGCCCTTAATATCCCGCTCAAAATCAGACAGGTCTTTCTGAAAATCCGGTCCTGATAGCCAAGCCCCCAGCCTTTCTAATCCCTGGGCAACGGTCTCAAAAACCGCCTTCCCGTTTTCCCCCTTAAGAAATCGTTCAATGTCTGCGGTGAGCGTGTCCGCAAGGGCACCTATGGGTTTATTCAGCTTCGCCAGCACGGAAAGAAACGTGTTCCCGATGCGGTCGGCATCATTCGCCAGCCTGCCATTAAGATCCTGAAAACTTCTTTGAGTACCGGCCCCCATATCCCTGTCGAGCTGCTGCGACTGCGCACCAAACATGGCATTCAGACGCCCCATATCGCCCGCGTTCGCCGCAATCTGATTCGCGGTATTCACATCGATCATACCGCTCAGCCCCATGCTTTGCAGAACGGCCTGTGAAACGCCAGTATCTTTGTAATCTTTAAGCAGGGACGCTGCGCGAGACAGCAGTTTGGGGAGGTTAGCAGCTGCTCCTTCCTCAGGATTAATGCCGAGCGAAAGCAGGCCGGCATACGCCTGATCGGAGGGATTATTCTGGGCATTGGTCAACCCCTGAATAATGCTGCTGGTACCAGAAAACCGGTTGCCATAGACGTTCTGAGCAGCCTGCATCTGACCGGTGGTCATGTTGTTGCCCTGCGCAGTGCGATACTGCGCAGAAACATGACGGGTCATCACGTCATAACCGAACATGCCGCCGGTTGCCAGCAACCCCATGCGAGCAGACCAACGTATAGAAGCTGAATAAAGCCCTTTCAGAAGATTTTGGGTCGTATTGAGCGTTTTGTTAACGAGGCCAAAGGTCTTAAGTGTACTTTTAGCGGATTTATCCACCCCACCAAACAGTTTCTTAAGGTCGCCAGACCAGGGCGACGGTCTGGTCTGGCCGGGAACAACAGGTAACCGCTGTTCCGGCACGGCTGGTGGTGAAACAACCGGTTTACCGCCAGGACCAATCTGTAAAGCCGCCTGAAACTTCTTGACCACTTCCTCCATTCGCTTCAGGCGGGATTCATCGATATTAATGTCCAGAACCGGACGTGTATTTTCACTCACTGAAAAGTCCCCGTGGTTTGCATTTCAGCAGCTCACGAAGCTGCGCGGCAGTGCTCAGTTCGAGACCGCTTTGTCTGAACAGATCGCTGAAACCTATACCGGTAGCGTATCCAAGGAGGTCGCTGACAACGTGCTCTCCGTCTCGCCAGTACTCTCTGCAGGCTTCAATGTCGGCAATGATGCTGTCCAGTCCGTAACATTCAGCGATGTAATTTGACTGTTCCACAGACCACCCACGCTCTCCATCAGGGATTTCGCCTGATCGGGTTTGTTTATTGCAGAGACACATATAAAAAAAACCAGTTCACCGATCACGTCGTCCAGGTCAACAATCCCTTTATCGAGAGCAACCTCGAGCGGCTGGTTATCCCAACCTTTACCTTTAGCAGGATAAACCAGGTTTGATAGCCGGATAATTTCATTGACCAGAGTATTGCGCACCCCGTTTTCACCTTCCCAGATATCCATATCGCTCGCGATTTTTTCAAGCAGCAGATAGGCCACGCGCGGCCCGGCAACCACTCCCAGCCCCTCGCTAAAGATCGAGGCGAATACTTTGCTCAGGATAAAAAAATGCTGCCGGTAAACCTCTTTCGATATCGGTGTACTGTGGATCCAGCACATACCGTTTTCTGTTTCCGCTTGAGCTATCAGATTCATATTGCGTGCAATTTTCATCACAGATCCCACATATCAGAGTTGGTGTAATAGATGCCGGTCAGGGTGATCAGCAGCCCCGGATCGCCGCCAGCGAATGTCATATCTCCGCAGTTAGAAATCGACGCATTCGATAGGTCAAAATCACCGAATGTGCTGCTATCGGTATAAAGCCGGCAGTCGCCCAGTACACCGTCTTTCTCATAGCGCGCTTTAAACTGTGCGGCCAGCGCCTGACTGCGCACCAGATGAATTTTGGCCTGTGCCATCATGTAGGGCTGCGGTGACTGAACAATGCCGGTCATGGTTGGCAGTGGTTCAACGATGTTGCCCTGAAAGGCGATCTCGATACCTTCCTTCGCCAGATACGAGGCCGATACATTCAGCTCCGGCACGTCACTAAATTTGATGCTGGCACGAACACGGTTCAGCACGCCCTGTTTGATTTTTGGATTTGTAGCCACGGTTTATCCCTCACGAAAGCTGCATGGTGACGTTGATGTTGAATACGATTTCGGTAAAACCGCGCATCGGTGTATACGTGGCCGACAGCCCCGCATAGCGCCCTTTTGCATAATCGTTCGGGTTATTTTTAATGTAAGTTTTGAACTTAATGGCGCTAACAACAGGAGCTCCATTCACCAGACCATAACTGCCACCGGTATCGAACACCCCCTGGGCAACTAACTGGAGCCGATCAATACCATCCTGATCGTAATACAGCGGATTGATTGGGTTATTGCTGCCATTAATGACAGCGTTTGCCAGTGCCATGTTGGCGTTAATTTGCACCCAGTCCACCGAATACCAGTAGGTCATATCGTTGCCGTCACTGGTGACGCCATTAACCAGTATTGTGTTGCTGATACCGCCTTCTGCGCCGGTATCTACGTAATTGATATTCTGATTCTGCATTCTTTTCAGAATGCTGTTCTTACCCGGATGCGCATTGACTGCCTGAAGGAAACGGAACGCCATTGGCGGCACTTTATTTACTTCGGAAGGTGCTGCTGAGACGAAATTCCACATCGCGGCCACAGCAGCATTTGTGTCCGGATAGGACGGGTCGGCGGTGGCAATAACTGATTTGATCCCTGCATAGGGCGACACGGAATTAGTATCAACTGGCGTGTCAGTCAGCACAAAAAAGTAGAGCATCGACTCATTCGATGTGTGCAGCTTCGTCAGAGAAATAAAATCTGCATCGCCATCCCATGAGCGCGGGACGTAATAGGCATAAAATCGTTTTAGCGGCTCATCAATGTACTTTTTTAGCGCTAAAATCTGTTCCGGGACGGTTAACCCCGATCCGAGTTCAATCACATAGACGCCCACCGATGATCCCTGCGCAAAGAACTCATCTGCCGCGATTTCCAGAGAAGTGACGTTATTTTTGATGGAGAATGTGCCGATCACTTCAACGTCGGTTGAGGATGCGCTTATATCCCAGATGATAATATTTTCTGACGCAAGCTGAGCCGTCCACGTCCCGTTAAGTGCCTCTGGCGTAAAGCCCGTAGTGGTAATTTCAACACTATCTCCAACGGCAAAGCTGGTCATGCCCTCAGAAATTCCCAGCATAGCCAGATAGCTTTCGCCATTTTCCCGCACAGCAAATGAAACAGGCGTCAGGCCCAGAATATCGCTCAGATCAGACGATTCAGTGAGTAGCGCTGGCTCACCGGGTGACAGATTTGTCATTCCAGCTGAGACCAAAGCCGACATCTGCTGCAGCCCTGAAGGTGTGCCGCTGATTGTCTGTGATACGTTTATCGTGACAATTCGAGTACTCATTATTTTATCTCGTAGTTAATGATGGCTTCCGTGATCAGTTGATGAGCAACATCGATCGCGGTTGACTGGTAGTAGTTGATGTCGAAATCTACAAACTTCTGTCTGGCCAGCACGCCCATCTCTACCTGAGTGCGCTTGCCATCGATCACAACCGGCACGTTGGTTATGCCGAATTCCTCATCTTCCAGCGCCGTGTTAACGACGTAATCCACGAACTGCAGCGCCTGCGCATTAGTCAGGCCGTACATGGTCAGACGCACCTGATCAGCAACGTGCTGGCTGCGAGCGTCATAATGCGGGGCAAGTTGCAGCGCCGTGGTTGCGCGCACGTCGGCGACGATATACGGCGGCCGGAGGTTAGAGGGCGAAAGAAACGACGGGTAAACCGTGGCGAACTGGTTTAGCGAAAGCCAGATTGGAATGCTGTTAGACAGGATCTGTTCATCAGAAATTTCCTCTGCGCTCTCGATGATTTGCGTGCGCATAGTGGGCTGAATGGCAGTGCCGCGGTAATGGTAGATGCCTGCCTGCGTGTAACGGGCCTCCATACGCGAAAATGCAAACTGAGCGCCGTCATATTCGCCGAAATAAACCGCGTCAGGATTCACTGTATTCAGTTCATCTGCCTGTTCCAGCGGTGTAAAAATAATATTGTTGGTCGCACCCGAAACGGATTCTGACTGCTCTGATACAACCTGCCGGTGAAGGCTGCCTGAGACAGTCCTGATGACCGGTAACCCCACTTTTTCTTTCTCAGCTTCGGTCAGGATTGCCGCATTGATCCAGTACACGAAACCGTCCAGAGGCAGCACCTTCCTCACGTAGAGGCGGAAAGTAATTTTCTGGCTTGAGGAAATGGTTTCTACGGCGGAGTGAAGAACGGAGGAAAGTTGCGAGCCGGTATTCTCGGCAAATTCATCAAGTCTCGGCATCGTTTTCTATCCAGGCGGTAAATGATGTTTTGAACAGGCCGCCATCAATAAATGATGGCCGTCGCGGTCCAAACTGTCGTTTCAGACGGCTGTTCACCCCATGTATTGCCGCCTGTGTCGGTACACCAGCCACACCGAGACCAGCCATTTCCTCCTGCTCAAGAAAAATATTAAATTTCTGGATTACCTCCCCCATCTGCAGTTCACCGCCGTCCGGCGCGCCGTAACGGATCCGGTTTATCAGCTGGTGAGCAACAGCGGTGCCGGCTTCCTGAATAATGTCGTCTCGGTGCTTCGCCCAGAAATGGGAAAAAAGGCCGTAGTCCTCTTCCAGTCTGGTGGCAACCTCAAACGTAGTCGCCGGTTCTTCGCCGTAGTCATACGGCATATCGACTACGCCCAGGCAGATTTTCATGGCGTATACCCCCAGAGTGGCCCCAGCTCCATCAATACCGCCAGCGCCGCACGTCCATACGGATCCTGCATCAGCATCAGGTCGGCCAGAGTCAGGTTATTCAGCGCATTGCTGATAGTGACTGAACCGGATGTTCCCTGATCGGAGGCTGATGAGGTGATCCCCGCGATATAATTACCAATCCCCAATTTTTTTCGCAGGTCCGCAAAATAAGTCGAAGGTGGGGTGTCGTTGGCATAATTGAGCAGCAGCGAGGCGGCCAGGTTGTAAACCGTATTCATCCGTACGATTGGCAGCCGCTCCAGTCCGACATTCCGGGGCATCAGCTCCAGCGCCGATTTGAAACAGCATTCAATCGTCGGATCGTCATCCGTAATTGCGGATTCAGGAACACCCATGGCCGCCCGGACGAACCGGAGAAATCCGGCGAGAGTCGGGCGCGGCGTCATTATTTTTTGACCTGAATTTTTTTGTCGACTTTAGCCGTAGTAGGCTGATCCTGATCGATAGCCTCCCCTTTGATTTCCATCTGAATGCCGTCGCCCAGCGGCGTTTCGCCACTCTGGATTACCGCCGACTCGACAGCATTGTTGAGCGCTACTGCGCTGGCTTCAAGAATCGCCTGGGACATGTCGTCGAGGTTTTCCAGCTTCTGCTCTGCGTTTTCAATGATCTGAGCGCTGCTGAGCGGCTTATCCAGCGAATAGCAGATCCCCGAAAAATTTTTATCCACTTTGTCACGGTGCTGGAGGCCGTAGGGTTCATGCTGACTGATGATGTAAGAGATCACATCCTCAGGTTGCTCAATCATGTGCTGGCGGCCAGCAGGGATGGCAATGCCAAATGACTGCTGTTTTTCAGGCAGCTTGTAATTGAAGGTGTGCGACTGGCGGGAACAGTTACTAATAAACAGTTTCATGAAATTACCCTATAAAAAAAGGGAGCACAGGCTCCCTTTGTTATTGTCAGATGCCCGGATCAGGCGTATTTGGCGGACAGCAGCGTGACGCCCTCGGAACGGAAGTTCCAGCCAGGCGTGGATCGCATTGTGTAGAGCGTAGTCAGCCCGCCATCCGGCATTGGAGACGGAACCTCAGTAGGCGCGGCGACGTCGCAGAACATCACATTTACCGCCTGCTGATTCGGGGTCAGCGTGGCAAAAATATTGGTGTTAATGTCCTGACGGGCTTCAGGTACCACGATTTCCGGGTTAGTGACGATAATCAGATCCGTTCCGCCCGCCCCTTTACCGATCAGCGTGTCGTCCTGACAGAAAATTACATCATCGCCCGATGCATCTTTGGCGATATTTTTAATCATCGTACCCACGGTTGCGGTACCACCACCCGGACGCTGATAACTGGTCAATTGAACCACGCCCGTCCATTCCAGCGCCTTCATGAAACGCTGCGGACAAAGAATGACGGTAGACAGCGGCTGGCCAAGCAGCAGCATGCGGGTTTTCTGATCCGCAATCAGGCCCAGAATGAATTTAGCCATCTCGCCTGAATCCCAGGTGGTGTACGAATCATTGCCCAGACTGTCGTTGCCCAGGTTGAGCGTATTCGCATTGGGGGAATTGGTGATGCCTTCGTTATTTGATGCCTGCACCCCGTAAAGCAGCATATTGCGCATCTGTTGCGCGTGGCCCTGACGGTTTGCAAGACGCAGACCTTCCACCAGCGAATAACCCCAGCGATTCGCCGCATCAGTATCGAGGTAGCTGTACTGAGAGCGCGTGGAGATACGGTAGGTTTTCATCTGGTCATAGCCGCCAGTAATTGTGGCGGACGGCAGTTGCGCGGGTAATGACTGACCTACATGCGCCTGCGTAGTGGCGCGCAGATATTTTTGGTAAACGACCAGATCACCCGAGCTGATTTTAACAGTGGGCGCTGAGCCTGGCAGAATATCGAAAGCGCCAGACGCCATGCTGTATTGCATGATGATTTCTGGTAGCACCATCGATGGTGAGACGGTAGTAATGGCGGGTGCAAATGCGCTCATCGCTGGTTCCTTAAATTAAAAACAGGCCGCAAGGCTTATCGAATTCCCAGACAACGCTGCCGCTGTCCTCTTTTTTTACTGTGAGGTTTCCAGAATTCGAAACCATGAGCAGCTTGATGCTGATCTTCGGGTTGTCCGGAGCATCTGCAGAAAACAGGTCAACCATGTTTTCTTTAATGTTCCACACGAAAACGTCACCGCCATCAACCGCACTGCTGTCATCAGCAAGAGCAGCAACCGCAGCGCTGATCGGGAGCGGAATACGTGCCTGCGAGCCAATGCGGTAGTAGTGAACTGATCCGCCAGGCATAAACAACGGGACCGGATTTCCGGCCGTGGTGATGCCATGGTGGGCCTGATTAGCAACAGAAAAGGCATTGCAGGCTTTAGCGGTCGCTTTCTTCAGTGTTGCGCCAGCAACGTTCTGTGCAGGATTCGAGATGCATTCAATCAGGGCGACGCCGCCCCAGACAGGCGCATCAACGTCTGCGTGCAGCAGCCCGGAACACAACTGCAGTCGTACTGCCGGATCGTCCCAGGCATCGCCCTGCGTCATGCCGCGGGATTCAACGTTGAAAAGGCCCGATGTGGTGCCCTGCGTTTTGAATGGATCGAAACTGATGGAATTAGCGGACATTGTTCATGCTCCCCTGCGTGTTGATTTTCTCCAGCACGCGGCCGGGTGTTTTAAATGTGCTGAGCCAGACGTTCGGATCACCGAAATATTCAGTGATGCGGCGACCTGCTTCGTCGCTGCGTACACGTTTATTTAACTGGCCCTGCGTGTTGTGAATTTCATCCTCGATCGCTTTGCGCGCTTCGCTGTAGATAGCCTCTTCAAGCACAGACAGCGTGGCTGAGTCAGCAATTGCGCGAATATTCACATCGGCGTGCTTAGGTGAATGCTTTTGCATAGCCACCAGCGCGCGTTTACGGAAATCCAGCGCCTTTTCGCCCGAGAACGGCTCTGGCGCACGTTTACCAACGGCGGAATAAGCAGCATCCGCACGGGACTGCGCTTCGCCCATATCCTGATCATTGCGCTCTTTCTCTTCAGCAGCAGCCGCTTCGTCAGCTTTGCGCTTTTCTTCTTCGGCTGCATCAGCCTTGGCTTTTTCTTCGGCCTTCTTCTGCGCCTCCGCCTCATCAGCTTTGCGCTGTTCTTCCTCCGCTGCATCTGCTTTGGCCTTTTCTGCCTGATCAGCTTTTTCTTTGGCCTCTTTTTTTTCTGCCTCTTCTGCATCGGCCCGCGCTTTAATTCCCCCTTCCAGTGAATCCATGCGCGTCGTCAGGGATTCAATCCCCTTATTAACTCCGCCCAGCGCATCGCCAATTGCTTTAGCGAGCAGGGTTTGAAGCTGATTTTCATCCATATCTAAGTCACCTGTTTTGTTTGAAACCTCGATCCCGGCTGGGATCTTCTCTTTGTCCCACACACCCAGCGAGCCGCGTTCCTCTGTCACCAGCGCAATGTGATCAATCAGGAACGGCACGCCTTCGATGAGAAAGTTCGTGTCACCTTCTTTTACCTCTACGCTGCCAGATTGGTTGTTGAATACGACGGCAGGGCTGGTAGAGACTTTCTCTGTGATGATCTGATCAACAATGTCCCGGATATAAACCCGGCAGACCGCCCAAACCTCATCGCCCCTGATATAAGGAAGCATCACTGAACCCACTACCCGCTCAGTAAAATCCTCTTCGGTGAGGGTTGCTTTATCAGGGTGATTAGCGATAACCGGCAGGCCATGACAGCGCTGAAGAAACTCATCATTGAGATAAATTTTCGGATCCCGCCAGACGTGCTCTTTCAGCCCCGTCCGGTATGCCAGCCCCGTCCCGGTGATGCGCAGGTTTACCAGCCACATATTGGAAAATTTGACGGGTGATGGCGTTGTGCCATCCCGTATCCGTTGCGCCAGCTCAAGCTCTGTTAAATTCACGTTTCCCCTTCTCCGTTAAATACTCATCAGGTAGCTGTTGCGGCGCGTAAATCGGTATCGCCTGACAGCTGCAAAAAACCTCCTCGCCTGCGGCAGTAATTTCGTCGTAAAAACCACATACAGGCTTAATCAGCCCCTGCTCTAATGCCCAGGAATCCCGAACCAGATAAATGAGTTCGTCGCGCTCTTTGTGGTCCTTACGATACTGATACCCCGGACGCCGCCAGTTTGAATGCCAGCGAAATGCGATAGCACCGCTCTGAATGGCCAGTACGTATTTCACGTTGCTGGCCAGCTTGTGTCCCTGATCGATGGCCACGCGGCGGCTTATAAAATCGAGGTCATTTACTGACTTCTGGATTTCGGCCTTCCGGGCGCGCTTGTCTGTCTCACTCACCCCGTCAGGTGGGATTGACGAAACCCAGCCCTGAAAGCGCTGAACCGTGCGCTCTATGACCTGTTGCCGGTTAAGTTTTATGAGGTTCGCGCTCGCAAAAATGCGCCGATCCAGCTCCTTTCGAAGCTCCGGCCTGATTTTATTGAGGGTAATTTTCGACGGGCCACCGGGTGGCTGGTCCCTGAGGGCGCCCCCATCAATCACGAGGCGGCTATAAATGGCGGTGAGGTGCTTTCTTGCTACATCGTCACTGGGTGCTTCACGCTGAGCGGCCACGCGCAGGCGCTGGCTCCAGCTCAGTAATGACTTTTCGCTATCCCAGCCTGATTCGACGTAGTGATTGATCGCAGCGGTCAGAACCTCAAACAGGCTCTTCGGCTTCTTCTTCCCCGCCCGGTTGACTGACTTCATTTTGTCGCTCCGAAGGCGCTGGTGGGGTGTAGTTTGCGAGAGATTCGGTATTGATGATTAGAGGCATATCGCCATAGGTCTGTGTGCCACTGACGATTGAGGCCAGCCATTCGGCCAGTACAGCTCTGTTCTCCGGGTCAAGCGTTGGTGCCATGCCCGTATAGAGCGCTGTCGCTGACTGGATCGTTTTACTATCAGACTCCCTGCGTTTGTCCGGTGACTCTTCCACCAGCTCCTGCCATTTCGCGCTAAATTCGCGACGCCACAAATAAAATGTCGCTTTGTAGTCTTCCATGATGATGTCGGGAAAATCCCCCTTCAGCGCATTAAAAAAATCTTCGTTCCAGGCAATGTACTGAACCAGTTTTTCGAAATAATCCATAACCGGCTCGATCTGTTGGCGGACACCGTCGATGTACTGGCTGATCGCTTTCGAGTCTTCCGCGCCGTCGCTCCACCCTTTGGAAAATGCCTCCTCTTTAATCAGGATGGCCGGAACGTCACTGCCGGACGCAATATCGGAAATGATGTTGTCGCGTGCCGCATTCAGCGCCCCATCGATGTTCTGCAGATTAAGCGACTCGATTGCTTCTTTATCGCCGATACTGATTACCCCGCCAGTGCGTGCAATTTTCACCATAGTGCGCTTGGCTGATGAAGCCATTTGCTTCAGGCCGTTCATGATCGAGCCGTTCTGTGACATTTTCGCCACCAGCACGCCCGCTTTCTGACTGACCAGGTCGTTAGCCTCCATGGTTCCTATATAAGATTTCATGGGGTACAGGACGCGCTGAAATACGCTGCGGCCAGTGAAACCGAAAGTTGAGTTCTGGAACTCAAGATAAATAGGCGTGCCATGGAAAATTTTTAACGTTCGTGATGGGTGCCAGTTCTTACTGGCGATTTTCAGCGTGTTATTTGGCTTCTGAAAAAACCGGCTATTGGGATTCTGGTCTGTCACCATTGAGCCAGCAGCGTTGAGCGGATCCCAGACATTGATATAAACATCTTCCTCCTGTAGCCCGAACTGTAACAGTGGCTGGCTGCAGGGATGATTTGCCGTGCCTACGCCGATTGCAGCGGCACCGTAACAGCGCGATATATAGAAAAAATTTTTAATGTACTCATTAATCCCCATCCGCTCCCACGTCTCACTGAATTGCCTGACAACACGCTCATCAGGATCGGTTTCAACGTTATATTGGCGGGGTTTGCACATTGCCATGCTGATGGGTTTTTCCACCAGCTTCCCGCCGAGCGGGTGAAACTGCCATAGCAGTTTGCACAACTGATAACCAACGTCGCTTCCAGGCTGAATTTCTTCAGCGGCCAGAATCTTCGCCAGTTCAGAACTCATATTATTGTTGAGCTGAATTTCTGCCATTTAAAACCCTGCTTACAGTGCTTCGTAGTTCCCGAACGCGATGATCAGGCCATACGTGTAGCAATCGAAAAGGTCATCGGCGCGCTTGTGCGCCAGCGGATCGGCAAGATGGAATTTTGCGATCTGTTTGAGGAGGTGGTTAGCGGTGTCCTGCTTGAACGTGGCAACTTTATCGTGTGCCTCATTTGTGATTTTGCAACGCCCCAGATAATGATGACCGGATGCCATAACAGCCCGCTCATCCTTGCCCTTGCTGGTCAGAGCCGACTTTATCGGCTGCATGTCCCAGCCTTCCGTCTCAGCTTTCTGGTTGAGGATGGCACCCATTGCCGCGTCTTCCATGAAAACGCCCATACTGCCCAAGCGCGGCCGGCACAACTTCGCCAGCCGTTCGAGGTTTTCATAGACGCTGGGCATGTATTCGGGAAGCAGCGACGCTTTGATCTGAGTGATATCCCAGTCGATGATCGTCAGCCGTGGGTCTGAATACGTTTCCTCATACGCGAAATAGACAAAGCCGGTGCCGTCATTTTCGGAGCCGCCTTTCAGCGCGGTATCAGCCACCGCAAAGATCATGTCGCACGTAGTAGGCATGCCTACGGGCAGACCGTCCACCAGCAGCTTATCGATATCCAGCAACGCATCAGCGGACCAGTCTATGAATTCAGCGTCAAACTCCTGCTGGTAAACGCGCGGATCGTTCGCCGCTTTTTCTTTTTCCAGCTCATCAGGCGGAACGAACGGGTTAGAGGAGGTAGGCGCGTGGTGCTCATGAAAGCCCAAAGACTTGTCATGGCAGATTGCATAAAAGAAATTATTTTCATCCGTACCGTTTGGCGTAGAAAACACCCAGGCGCGCCCACGGCGGGTAAGAAGCGTTGGCTTAATCGACTTGGGCCAGATTTCTTTCAGCATTTCCGGCGATTTGGTAAATGCCGATTCATCCAAAAGCACCACGTCATATTCACGCCCACGCCCCGCCAGCGGGTTATTGTTTGTTACCCAGAAATCGATTCTCGCGCCGTTCTTCAGACGAATACGCCCTTCACTGCGTGATTTCATCTTAATCAGCGGTAACAGCGCTTCTTCCAGGTAATCGAAAATCTCCTGTTGCTGCTTATACTCAGCGGTGAATACCCCGACCCTGCCGCCCTGCAATCTTTCACCGCCAGTCTCTTTGAACAGAGAGGTTGCATAGGAAATGGCGATATTGCCCAGAATGGCCGTTTTACCCCAGCGACGGCCACAGCGCACCACGTTGTACTGGTGCTGACTCCCCTCGGTCCATACGGCTGACTGCGCGGTGTGCAGCTTTCGACAGAAGATCTGCGCCATCAGTCATCCCCGCTGTCGCTGCTGGTGGGCTGCATCGCACCCGGCACCTGCAGAGCGTTATGAACAACGATCAGATTGCTGTCTTTTTTACCGCTGCGGATGTTTTCAATCTCAGCTTCGGCCTTTTCATTCACCAGCTGGCGGCGGCGCGTCTCGAGCGGAGCCAGTGTCTGTTCCTGCTCCATATCGAACTGGCTACGCACCTCTGCCATGCTTTTCAGCCGCTCATCGGCATAGGCTTTAGCTATGGCTGCCTTGGTGTATTCCAGCGACTCAATGCGGGCGGTATTCCTATGCATCGCTTTTTCAGCCGCGCCGATGTTGTCCAGCAGCGCCTTTTTAGCCTCGGGCGTTTCCGCGTCTTCCTGCTGCACGCGCCAGCGGCCAATGTTCTCTGCAGCGGTCAGGTTTGCAGCACGCAGCCAGAACAGCTCATCGTCGAGCGTCAGCGCCGGCACGTCTTCAATGATGGCATCTGACAGCAGCAGCCGGCGGCCGTATCCACCATGCTTTAGTCCATGCTGATTACCTGAGGTGAAAGCATTTGTGGGTGGGGCATTACGCGTGCCGCGAATCGGTTTCGCACTTGGAGAATCTGCGAATGCTGGTGATTCGCAGTTTTCCTGTGAAGGCATGTCGGGGCGGCTTTTACGCTGCTTTGGCTTCTGCGAATTCGCAGTTTTATTCGCAGTTTTTTTTTGCGAATTCGCACCGCTGTTCGCAATTTTTATGTAGCGTTTGGCAGTCGAGTATTTCAGCCCCTGCGCCTCACACCAGTCTTTCGGGGAGATACCGGTTTTTGCATGTGCGGACAGGAACCGTTGCTGAAGATCGCCCCAGTCCGGTTTTGCCATGTTTCATCCTCAGTCAGACATTATCGAAGCCCCTCAGTGAAGGGCTTCTGTAACGCTGTGACGTACCACAGCGAGGCGGGGTTGGTGTTGCTGTCGTTCTTGATGAATATCGTGTTGGCTGGCTGTTTAGCCTGACCGCCAATCACGATAACGCCGGGTACTGATATTCCCGGCATGTTGGTGCCACCAATGACGATGGCATCGGGTGTAACAATCATTGGTTGCTCCAATAAAAAACCGCCCGGAGGCGGTCAATTATCATTTATTAAAAATTTCAATGCGATGCACGAATAATCATCTATTGGCCCAGTCCTTCTCACTCTCTTCAGCAGGCTTGCCACATAACTGTTAGGATTTGATAGGGTATTTTCAGAGAACCTTGGTCTTTTTTCCCAAAAGTGATGTGCTCCGTCTGACATGACATAGATGTGTAACTCACCATATTCATTAATCAAATCATCGGTTGGGATAATGATAGTTTGCGACTCAAGCGGAATCGCTTTTGAGATAGCTGTAGTTAACGTGTTTTTTACACTCATTGTCTTCAATTCAGACTTAGTGTAAATCTTTTGCTCGAGAAGTTTTTGATGCTGTGTATGATCGTCCGTAACTTGTTCTAATTTCCCATTGTTCTTGACGTAGACCCTGCAGTCTCCTACATGACCAATCCGCACTTCTGAAGACGTTATGTGGCAGAAAGTTAAAGTTGTTGCAGCCTCAGAAAATGCATCATCCCTACTACTAATAGAGGATACTGCAAGTTTGATTTGCTCAAATAGTCTGCCATACCCTTCCTCACCTCCAGGTAATTGAAGCCGAGATAAGGTTTTGATAGCCATTTCTGACGCCTGTTCAGCACCGATATATGAACCTACACCGTCAGCAATTCCAAAAAGATATCCGTCTTTGACAACAACTGGAGGCAGCAAAGTGTCTTGGTTAGTTCTTAATTCACTCTTACCAAAACTAAAAAAGCCGCAATCTTGTAGAGTAATCATAAGGCTTCCCTTTCTCTAAATTCGTTTAGGTCAGTAATGATTTCGTCTACAGATTTATAACGGCTTGCCGGCTTCCAAGCTGTACACTTATCGATCACCCTCCTCAATCCTGGAATGTTGAGATCGTCGATAATGACCCCAAGAGCGAATACATCAGTTTGAACAGAGTAAAGCCCAGCTGATAGTATTTCAGGAGCCATATACTTCTGAGTTCCCATCGCGGTGGCAACCTTTGTTAGCACCTCAGACGCCCCATCTTTCCCTGCATTTTTGACTAACCCAAAGTCTGATATCTTGTATGTCCCATCTTTGAACCGCAGCACATTTGAAGGCTTTAAGTCCCTGTGCAGATAAGAAGGCTTTCGACCTACAGGAAGATCTCGTTCTTCATGCATATAACTCACACCTGAAAGCACCATTGAAGCTATGTCTAACCTAGAAGAGTCGTTTAGAGTGCCAGACTTCAAATCGTCGCTCAAATCTCCACAGGCAAGATCCATGACGAACCATGGATTTTCTACGTTTAAGTTATGCAGATAAATGGGCGCTACATTTGAATGAGTACATTTAGCTTGGTAATCAACTTCTCTTTTGAATCGCCTTCTGAAATCATCCTTACTTAGGCCATGCTGAGGTGCCAGCACTTTTTTGGCATAATCGCCGCATCTAACCCCATTTACATTAAAAATTTCAACTTTTTCGACGTATCCAAAGCCTCCACGCCCAATTTCTTCAATGGACTTGATGACGTAACTATGATGCCGCTCTTCCATAATCTATCCCTGAATAACATTAGTAAGTAAAATTTAATGTTATTTGAGACAAATAGCTATTGCCAAATGCTTCATACCACTTGCGATAGTGAATTACTGCAATCTGGTTATTTACTTTCAAGCTTGCGGATGGCAGCGCGGTCAATGTTGCACCGCTCCAGGACACCATATAACTCAGCGTTGAGGCTGACACTCTGGCCGTAATTCATTTCAGCCGGCACCGCCGGAACATTAATGGAGCTGGTCAGGCTGGATGGCAGGTTGAGCCGCGGTGCGCTGATTGTCCGGTACTCCACCAGCGGCGGCTTTTGCTGCATCCCGCAACCGGTCAACAGCGCGGTGATCAACAGAAGCGGCAGCGCACCGGTCAGCCTCCAGAAATTTTTTAATGTCATCCTGTAATTTCCTGTTCTGCTGATCGGCAACTGCGCGCTGAGCCTCGACCTCATCCATTACATCGTTCTGGTGCTGAACAGCCTCAACCAGTGATTTGATATTGTCGGCCAGTTCGCTATTTTCCTGGCGCAGTAATCGGATTTGTTCATCCTTGCCATCGGCAATTTTTTCGAGCCGTCCGTTTGTCGCCGTGAGCTGTGAATTGCTGGTGTTCAGACCCCATAGCGCAACGCAGATGAGTCCAATAACGATGAGGTGAAAATAGTTTTTCATGAATGCAGCCATGACGCCCCCTGCGTTTTATCTGGTGAGTTCCAGCGCACGCACGAACACATCCAGCCTATATGGCTGACTGCCATTCTCGTGACTAATGATTGCCTGCAGCAACGGGAATAGTTTGCGGCTGTCGTTCAGATCGATTGGACGATCTGCATTCGTACCGGTAGCCTGCGCCACGCTGTTGATGTATGCCTGGGTATCATTTTCGTTAGGTGGAGCCCAGCGTTTAATCATGCCGGTAATAGTTCTCAGCCCGTATTTGCTCTGATAATTGCGCAGGATGACGATCATTGCGCGGATGCCATATTCCGGTGATGTAAACTGGCAGAACGATTTATCAGTGCGCTGGGATTTTCCCACTAGCCCCTGCCATTCATCCCCCCAGCGGATATTGCCCGGATTGTTATTGCGGATGCCTCGGGGTGAATTACTGACTGTAGTCATTGTTCGTTTCTCCGTTTAATCCCAGCCTTTTTTCGAGCCGACGCCGCAGCGCTGCCCGCAGATAATCTGAACCCAGCGCGCCGATAAATATCGCCACCAGCCACGCAAAATCCTCATCAATATCCCAGTGCAGGACGAGGCCAGTAATGCGCAGCGCTGGCTGCAAAAAAAACGCGAATATCGAGCACATTGCGGCATCCAGAAATCGCTGAGGCCATCGTTGTTCACCAATATAAGACGCGCGCAGGAGTGCCATTAGCCCTGCTATAGCGGCGTAGCCAGACTCATTTTTATGCGTGTACAGCCACGCCTGCAGGCTGACCCAAAATCCGGGATCGTTAGTGGTCATGATTAATTTCCTGCCACCGGGGCGGCAGCTGATTGAGGATGAATAAAAGCGCGGTGATACTTAGGATCAGTCAGGCTTTGGATAGGGTAAAATCTTCAGCTTGCTATTCAGGCGTTTTCTGGCTCGTTTATTTAAAAACTTAATATATCGAAATTGACGAAATGTATGCGCTGTCACCCGATGTGCATTTTCCTTCAGATGCTGACCGCGCGTGCCAGCTTTACGCCCTTTGGCTGTCATGGCTATTTTATGGAACCACTCACCATCCAGCTCATAGAACGTGCTGTTATGATATCCCACATAGTCAAAATTGCTGGCCTGATAAACAACACCACACTTACCACATCGCTCATCTGCAAATGTCTGGACCCACTGAACGCTGGGGTATAACAACCGAATGGTTTTTAACGCATAGCTTATGCAGCGTGACTCAGTATTTCGGGGCATCGAATCATGAATCCATAGGCGATTCAGCTCCATGTAATCCCGATTGCCCGTACCGCTGACAACGCTGGCACCGCTAGCCGGATTCATCGCATATCCCCACTGCATGACACCAACCAGATCGCGACCACTGAAAACGCCTAAATGCAGATACGAATTATTAACGATGCGTTTGCTGTAGTGATATTTAATAATAATGACACGGGCCAGCCATGCTGGAATTGTGGCTACGTGTAAATCGGTGCAGCCATATCCGATCGTTTCTCCGCCATATATAACTGGCGCTGGAGTGCCTGCAGCCCTGGAAATTTTTGGCTTACGATTATTTTTGGTAGTCATTGATAGTAATTGAATTGGAGCATCCGCCGGATTTGAACCGACGTCATATGTGTGAAATAATGAAATATTAATCGGATATTAAAATTGCAAAACTAAAAAAGCCCGCCGAAGCGAGCCTAACAAAATATGGGTATAATCAAATGACTTGTTTCACTCTATCCCATTCAGCTTTTAGGCATTTCTGAGCAACTTGTGTGAGTTCTTCAACACAACTATCATATCTAACTTTAACCTCACTCCCGAACTCGTAAAAGTTCACCAAATTCCCGTCATCCATCAGAGAGTTAATTCTATCAAGATATTTAATTATTGCTTTTGAATCATTCTCTGCGGGGTTAAGCATTAACTTAATTTCAGTTGCAAGACCAACCATTTGATATTTTTCTTTAAAGAATCCGTTGAGAAAATCTCTCCCTAGAGGCTCAGTTACTGATCTTATAGGAATATCTTTTACATGAAGATACCATGTAACTTTATGCTGGATTGCACTAGCAGAAAGAGATACAAATTCGGAAATACTTTTTCTAAGGTAATTTATCCACTGCTGCCTATTATTTGATAAAACTTGAGCGTTTAAATTTTTCGCCGCAATATTAAGTTGTGCATCTCTATCTTTATCAAAAGTACTCTGCTGTTCCGCTCTGTCCTTCTCAAGTGCGGCAAGATTTTTTTTAATAGTATACCAAGCTATGAAGGCAGGAATCGCACCGGCTACAATTGAACCAAAAAGTGTATCCCAACCAAAGCCAGTATCTACATGTACGGTAGGAATTTGACCCACGCGCAAAAGAGTTTGATTAATGGAGTCTAAGTTGAAAGCAAACGGTACGCCTTGCCATGTCATAATGATTTCCTTGTCAAAAGAAAACAACATACATGATCTTGTAGGCAATAAAAAAGCCCCGTTGTTATAAAGAGAGGGGCTTTTTAACATTTATTTAAATGATGGCTTTAGCATATGAACAACATGCAAAAACCGCATCATTGACAATATATTCGGCTAATTTCGTCACGCCGTCAATGTGGCTTGCCATGCAGGGGCATATGCTCGCGAGGATGGCCAGTATCTGTGACCTTCTTCAGCAGAGCTTCTGCCTGCGCCTCCTCTCGGTGGCACTGAGTAATCAGCATTTCATAGAACGGTTTAAATTTGCGACGCCAGGTGGGTTCGCTAATTGCCATCACAGTCAGACCAGCTGCCCGGCGCACTGCCTCACCGGGTAAACGCGCATAACCACGGCCGGTGCATTTTGAACATGTTTTTGTGACAGGTAAACCCTGAACCTTGCTCTGATACTCATCCAGCACCGTGCCTCGCCCACGAAAGCGACAGGCATTGCTGATGGTCCCTTTCCCACCACAGGACGAACAGAGCACCCGCTCAACCTCTCTGACCGCGCGTGTTTGCTCATAGTCCGCCGGCCTGAAATTTTTGGCGCCTATTTTTACCGAAGCTTTCACGAAATCACGCTCCCGGTAAGGCATGTGCGATTTCGTCGTGAAAACCTCCGCCTCGATAAATCCGGCACCGCTGCAGCAGCTGCATGGCCGCGTACTGGCTGCGCTGCGCGTGTAGTCCTGATAGGCGAACGTTGAGAACAGTTTCACCAGGTCGCGCCTGACAGTCTCATCCAGGGCGGCAAGCGCCCTGCAGTGTGGCGCCTGAGTCATCCCGTAATCGGTGAGCATGGCCACTGCTCCTTCGCTGGATGTGATGCCGTGCTTGGACAGGAACAGTTCAAATCCAAAACGCGCCTGGGCCTCAGTCAGCCCGAACGCCGCCATGACATCAGATATGGCCAGCCGATCGCCGGTTGTGCCGGGGGCATCATTGAGCATGGGTGATTTCGGCGAAAAATATTTAATCGCATTTTCGAGGT
>Ga0308158_10001159_pt1 | contig 30103 bp, 26 predicted proteins | sample PhyBR2_FD_201038 | JGI IMG/M metagenome (GOLD analysis project Ga0308158, IMG submission 201038) | Phyllosphere microbial communities from UC Gill Tract Community Farm, Albany, California, United States - DLSLB.R2 | ecosystem: Host-associated > Plants > Phyllosphere > Unclassified | place: USA... | reverse complement strand
ATCGTCGCGGAAGTCCGCCTCCCGCAGCCAGCGGAGCAGAGCCTGGTCATGATTGCTGCCGACCACGACGCTTCGGGACCAGCTCCGTCGTACCTGCTCGAGGAAACCGGCCGCAGCTCGCAGTTCGGCCTCCACCTCACCGCCGCCCAAGGCAAACTGGCCGAAGCGCTTCAGATGGTCGCGGGCATCATGGCTGTTTCTTGCGTCGAAATCGACGACGTCGTGGAACACCATGAAGCGCGGCCGGAGACGGTCGACCAGAGATTTCCCGCTTGCGTTACCTAGCCCCCATGTCGCCGACGAAACGCGCGAATCCATGCCGGCGAAGTGGATGTCTCCGAACGTCAACGCCTCGACGCGCCGGCCACGATGACACACGCCATCGGCCACCTTGATGTCCAAATCCTGAAAGGAACCATCGCCAGCAGCGGGCGACAGAAGGTGGCGGCAGTATACGCCTCCCTGCGGCGCCACCTCGGCGATCACCGCGCCGAGCTCGCCTGGACGGTTCAGATGTTCATCCACCTGGTTCGACATCGAGCCAGTCGTGATCTGGGCCTTCAGCCCCTTCACCCGAATACGCGCCAAGGTCTCGAGCGCCACCACGCTGCTCGGCACGATCGTCCAGCGCGCATGGGCGCGTTGACGGGTTCTTTCCAACGGCTTGGACAGGCGCGGCGGCAGGACAACGTCGGATGCGACGTCAACGAGACCGTGAAAGTCGATCGGCAGATCCGAAACATGCGATTGATAGTCAGCGGTCAATTCGGACTGTTTGCACGTATTACCTAGACGAACCACTACGAGACCGGCGTTCTGAACCGCGGCATAGGCCTTCAGATTCCGCCAAAAACCATTGTGTACGTTTCCTCCCGGCTCGACTGCCGTGACGATCAGTCGCCTGACGATCTTGGGCGATGCAGGTACGCCGCCCACCCTGGATCGGATAATCGTCTCGGATCTTTCGATCGTCACGTGCTTCGCTGGACGCCCGTAGAGCTCTTCGCGAGGCACTCCGAACCTGGTGGTCACGTCCCCCTTGAGCATCTCCTTGAGCAACGGTGGCGTGTGCCCGGCGTCCCGGAGACGGTTCCGCTCGTACTGGACCAGTGCCTCTCGCACCCGGATCTGACTGAGGCCGAGCAACCTCGCGACAGCCGACATCGAGCGATGCTCGACGAACAGCGCATGTACCTTCGCCTGCTGTCCAGTGACGAACGTGGAACGCTTGGGCGACATTAGAGATATACCGTTTGTAAGGACGTCGACGTCGTCGGCACGACGTCGGGCCGGCCGGGCGGGAAGGCCATTTGGAGGCTCGCAACCGCGCGCATGATCCGGGGAAGTTTCGGCGTCATTTCGCGACGTCCAGAGCGTTGATCAGCCAGCGTATCCAGTCTGGCGAACTGGCCATAACGTCCAACGGCGTCCGGTATCCGAGCTGACGGTTTGTCCGGCGAAGCCAGGCACGGATACGCTCCCCTTGGACGAACACGGCTCCCAGCACGGGCTCCAGTTCGAGAAGCAGCCTCATGCGACGCTCAACTCTGGAAACGTCGTAGGACGCGATCAGATCGATCTGACCGGCTGACATGCCCCCCAGCAGCGCGAAGCGCTCCTCACCGTCTAGATCCCACCGGACGACCAGAGCGTCCCACTGAGACAGCACGGTGGACAGCGGCGCGTCATGAGGCGATGGCGTTTCGCTCACGATGCCGGGCCTGACGTCGATCCTGCCAAGGACCACCGAGTTGCCGTCATGGTGACGGCCCCGAGAACGACGATCGTCGGACTTTCCCGTTGCCGGGTGTGAACGTAGGAAGCCATCGAGGACCCCGCGCCGTGGCCCAGCCCGCGATCCTGAGGCGAGAACACCTCGAATCCGATACGGGGCCGACGCCCCTGCCCTGCGTTCCGACGACAGACGAAAGCGGCCTTCATGGTTTAGGGCAAGGCAATTTGGCGCCGAACACCATCCTGCCCTGGTCGTCGATACCGCGATGAACCTCCCCACCCATCGCCTCGAGCATGGCTGCGGCCGAGAGGAGTGACGACGTGCAGGACCGATTGCCGACGAGGTGCTGCTCGCCGTGCACGGCCAGAGCCAGCATCGCGTCGTCCCCTGTCTCGTCGAGCACGAGGTACAGGTTCAGCGAACCGGGAAGGACTGCGCACGACGCCACGTAGTCCATCAGATAGCGCACCACGAAGCCGAGAGCCTTCACCTTGCGGGACGGCATCACGATCCGCGACGTGCTGGTCATCACTTGATCAAGCACATCGGACGCCATCTGATGGAGCGTCGCCACTCGAGCGACATGAGCGCCGGCATCAACCAATCTCGCGAGATTACCGGTTAAGACTCCCTCCAGCTGTAGAGCCGCCTTCTGGCGGAACGCGGGCAGGTCCCCTGAGCCCGTGCGGATCGCATCCATGACGGCGTCGCTTCGGATCCAACTACCCGCGACAGCCTGTTCGAGAAGAGGCCGGAGCCTGGCGACAGACTTTAGATCAGCGAATGACCGCCGACGTCCATTTTCCGGTGACTGTTCCATGACCGAGACAACTATGCACATGTGCATATGTTCCAGGCCATTCGAGCGAGGTTTACGTCGCCATTTTTGCGATAGCGCGGCCTGCAGGCCGTCGATCATTTCGGCAGGTCCGATCGGGGCCGGCAGGCACCGTCCTGTTTTTAAGAAAGGGGGTGTTCCCTGCAGTGAGTGGGGAAAATAAGCTTAAAGGATAGATTGAGATGACCAGCGTCAACGACCAACAGATCGCCGCGAACTACATGGGCGCCGTTGCCCACCTCCTTGGTGGCCGCATCGGCCGCCATCAGGAATTCATCGACAAGGTCGAGCTGATACTCAGCGGTTCCGAACCGAATGCGATGCAGCTGATGATGTTCAGGGAGACCGTCCGGCGGACCGGTCGTCCCGTGATCTGGATCTGCCACTCGGAGGCTGCGCCGCACGTTCCTTCGATCGGCCTCGTAGCCATGGTCGGCAACCAAGCCTTCACGATCGAGAACTGCATGCTTTGGATGTCGGCTAAGGGCGACCGCGCCTGTCTCATCCCGGACAACTTCAAGCTCGGCGCCTTCAAGTTCGATGACGAACTCCGCTTGCGCCACCTAGCCAAGCCGCCGGCACGTAACCACAAATCCGCCACGGCGTCGATGTCGCGTGCCTATCTCCGCCTTCGAGAGATCGAGTTAGAGCAGACGATCCGCGGCGACGTTTTCGAGCTGCCTCAACTCGCCCAGGCCGCTTGATACTCACGATTGCCGGGCCAATTCTCTTGGTCCGGCAACAGCCCTCATCCAGATCGCGCGAATGTCTCTTCGTTCACATCTTCGCTTCCAGCCTAACTGGTTTCACATACAATTCTTAAAGCCTTATTATCGGGCTGGGTTAACGGCGGCCTCACCATGTCGGAGACGCGCACCTTGCCCGGATCATACACCCAATCGTAGTCGTCCCGGACAGCTGGATCTGAGGCCTGGCGCCTTGATCAACCGAATAGATCGGTGTGCCCAAGAGCTCGGTGCAGACGCGAACTGCGGTGAGGCCAGCACCGCATGGCATCAACTTATGCGGCGCAGGCCGTCGGCGCCCCCCTCGTAGCGGAATGGGTCTGGGCATTACGTTGCGGGCTTCCACCTCGGCCGAACGCCCGTCGCGAAGGTCGCCAATGCATTCGCGTCCAACCATCGTCGCCGAGGCTATATGCGGCAGGCAACACCGAAGACGGTCACGTGCGAACTAAGCTGCATCGCCCAGTCCCTTGATGCCGGCGCGCGGGTCGCGCTCGGTCGACGTTCACCTAGTCATCGGCAAGTCGACTCCCACATCATTGCGAGAACAGCACTATTTTTGGCCTGGGGACCTTGGTTCGGATCAGGTTCGCCTGCCCCTCGCGGGCCCTCAGCGCTACCGCGAGAATAGGGGGCAGTTCGCCGTCGAGCAACGTCGACCGTTCATCTGCCAGCGGCGACCTGCCCTTGACGACGGCCTCCCCGGGGAGCGCTATCGCATACGCACCACGACGCTCGGCCGTCGCTTCGATAGCGCTCCTCACCGCCAGAAGCGCATTCTCGGGGGTTGCGATCCGGCCGCCCGCCCCGGCCTGGTCGGGGCAAAGCAGAGTGGTCAAGGGAAAGAACAACGACTGAAGAGTGCTGAGCCGTTTGTACGGCAGGCGCTTGGGCTTGGCCTTGACCAATGCAGCCACGAGGTTGCGAACGGCATGTCCGTCGGCAAGCTCGATCCCGCCGATGGCCCCCCCGGACGCCGCGCAGGCACGTGCCGGATTATAGAAGGCGTACAGGGGCACGGTTAGAATGCGACGCTCCGCCGCCGAGGAGCGGATCAATGCGGCCGACTGGGTTCCCGTATTGTGCGGGTGAGCAAGCTCCCTGTAGGAGCCCATCCTCCAGTTCGAGGCATGAGGGCTGAGGCGCTTGGCCTGAATTCGGAACTGCACCGCGGATCTCTTCGCGGGATCGAAGACTATGATGTCGAAGTCATTTCCGGTGATCTTCTCATCGATGGGCACCTGAACCGAAAGGTCGGGACCGGCCGCCCTGAGCAGGGTGGCTACGACGATATCGGACACACTCTCCTCACGAAATCTCCGCCTGAGGCTGATTTCGAGATCCAGGAAGTCGGCGATAAGCGCAGGTAGGCGTCCTGCGAGGTCACAGGGTGAACTGAAGAGTGGTGCGATACTCAAGAACCAGTTCTCCTTCGACTTGATACTGCCCGACTGATCTGCCGCCGATGTCGCGAGGTAAATTGAAGCGAGCGGCTCGATATCGTTAGCCAAACCGCCAGCTCGCGTTGCCCCACGCGACTTGCATGTCGCGATCCCCTTAGTGGATCATTGCCCCCAGGCTATTCAACCGACGGTCAAGTGGGCGTGCGCTCCATCGGCCTTCCCGGCGAGACCGGGGACCTCTTCGAGTTGACGCAAGTCTTCGAAGCCGCCGCGCTCTTCCCGGTACCGGACTATTTCGTATCCATGACCCCGCAAAGCCGAAACGGCGTCGAGCTCATCGGCGCTGGCGGTGTTCACGTTCACGGTTGCCTGACCTGTCATTCCATCATCGCCTTTCCAGTGGTTGCGTCCGAGACGCCGTCGTTTGATCAACTCGAGCTCGCCGCGTGCATCGTGCCGCCTCGGAAAGCGTCCGAAGCCAGATCGTTCCGTCGGATCGAAACAAGTGCCGGTCCGGCTCCAGGCGCCGCTGATCATTCAAGGGCTGCGCATGCCCTAAAGATACAAGGTAGATCGCTCCCTCCGCGCGCCGACCACTTCCATCACGTCCTGGGGATCAGCGGGGCGCCAGCAGCCGCGAGCAGCGCGTTGACTTCGGCTCGGCTTGACGCGTGCTCGACGTGAAGCTTCACGCTCGACGAGCGGTAAGTGCCCTTACCCCTTCGAAGCTGATCGAGCTTGGATCCGACCTTTCGAAGGATGCCCAAATCCAGATGCCGTCGGGTTTCAGGGACGTTGGCCACACGAACCGCCAGAAGACGCAGCATTTCGGTCTGAACGGCCCCAGCGACGAGATTGTGACCGAGACAACTCAAGGTATGCCGCCGTTGTGGACCATCCTGCGGGCGATGACGCTCGAACAAGCCGGGTCTCCATGCAGTCCGACCATGCGATGCCGCATAGAGAGCATCGCCAGGCACCTGGTTCCGGCTTCGCATGGCGAGAAACGCCGGCTCCTGGCCAAGCGGGGGAAGCACCGCGTTTTGCCAGTCCGCCGGCCAAGCCGTAACTGCGTGAAGTTGACGCTGCAATTCAGTGGTCACGGCGTTGTCGGGTTCCCCGTCCGTTGCCTGCTCTTCGGAACACCTGACAAACGGGACCTATTCGAGGGCAACCCGTTCGAGATGGTCACCAAGTTCGCCAATGGATACCGGGACATCATCGTCGCCGACAACCAGTCAGAGCGCGATGCGTTGCGACCCGGCACGCTGACGCTCGACCTGGCATCTTCGGCGCTGTTCAGCGTTCTCTGCCACTTCGGAAAGGAGCGACGCCCCCTCGATGTCACGTGCGACGAACATCCACAGCTTGAGAAAATATCCGAAACGCTCATCGGTGGCGACAACGATCCCGGCATCGTCCGAGCACGTAGGCTGAATCCGCAAGCGGACATCTCATGGACGCTGGCCAGAAAAGTACGGTTCGACGAGTCACGCAACCGGCCCGGTCTGCAGGTGGCCGATCTGATCGCCGGTGCTGCGAGTACCCTGGCTTCTGGCCGATCGGCGAAACGTGGGATGGAGGCTCACCTCGAACTCGTCGATCGGCACATTAATCCCCACACGATGCTGCCGGACTTTGACGCGGTTAGACCAAAGGACCGCGGACCGATGGTGAACTGGACGATTCTGTACGGGTTGGGCGAGCGCGCGAGCCGCGGCGAGGACCCATACTTGCTCCTTCGCGAACTCTACGCGGAAGCCGAGCGTCGCTGGGATGCCGGCGAGATGCCTCTGGCAACCGAATAACTCCTACGGGCGGTGGACGGAGATTTCCACGTCAGGCATATCGGACAAGCGTACACTCTCAGAAAGCCGGGCAGCCGAGCCCCGCGGATAGCGATGGTCGTCGACGGGAGAGGCGGTGCTGTCGGTCCGCTAGCCCGCGACGGCGGAACCGTTCAGACCTAGTGATCGCAGTACGAAATTCGGTCATGACGGACACTAGTCTGCTCGCGGGGAGGCGAAAGCTCTTTTAGATCGTCAGGATCCGACGACCTTCCGCGGAATCCATCGTAGCCCCCTTGTGTCTCGATATCCGCGATTGCGAGACGTCTGGAACCTGACCCGGACCGAAACGGGCGGCTGGCGTTCGCCGCTCCTCGTACGAACGTCTTCGCGCGACGGGCACGCAGACCATTCTGAGACAGTGGCACGCCCTCGGCAAGAGCCCTGAACGTGTTCAAGTTCAACATGCAGCCAGCCGGCACCATGTCGTGGCACGGTCGGCAAAGGGATCCGGGTCGGCCCTGTTCGGGCCGCAGGCAGAAGATGTCACGGCGTAACAAGGCGGCCCTTGTCAGAACGTATGCACATGTGCATATGGTGCATTCACGAAAAGGAGGTCCCCTGCCCATGTCTGAATGCAACGAAGCCATCTACGTGAGAGAGCTTTCCCATCGAACGGCCAACGTGTTGCAGGCCGCGATCGCGGCCGTCCATCTGGGGCGCCGGGGCGGCACACGCTTTCTCGACGAGGCCATGGAACGGCTCAACGGCGCCGCCGAGCTCCACGTCATCCTCGCTCGCAAGGACGACGCCGCCACCGATCTTGGCGAGAGGGTGGCGGATGTCTGTCTCGCCACCCGCAAGGTGGAAGGCGCCAGCGAAGGCGTGGACTTCGTTTTCGACCTCGAGGAGGTTCTCGTCGCCGGCGAGGACGCGCGTCGGATCGGAATGATCGTCAGCGAACTCGTCGGCAACTGCATCAGGCACGCCTTTCCGGAAGGCCGCGGCTGGATCATGATCGCCCTCAAGGACGATGGGTTCACCAGCGGGATCGTCGTGGAGGACAATGGCATCTGCGAAGGCTGGTCGCGTCCCGACGGCCAAGGATGCGGCATCGTGGACGCCCTCGCGAAAGGGATAGGGGGCGACGTCCGCAGAATGCGAACGCCCGGCGGTTCGTCCCGCGTGGAGGTTGTGCTGCCCACCCGCGCGATCGCCGCCGGTCCGGTTGCGGGCAACGCGTAGGCCATGATCGCGATCTCGGGCACCATGCTCCGCGACTTGCTCGTCTGCGAGCGTCGGCTCGGCCTCGACATCCACGGCGATCCCGGGGATCGAGATCCCACGTCAGCATTCGTGAAGATGCTCTGGCGCGATGGGCTGGCGCACGAGAACGACATCCTGTCCGGCATGGCGCCGGGATCCAGGGATCTCCGAATGCTAAACCGCCAAGAGCGCGAGCAGGAGACGCTGCTCGCGATCGCTTCGGGAGCCTCGATCATACTCGGCGCCGTGCTCGTGCTCGACGACCTGGTGGGGATGCCCGACATCCTCCTCAACGAGGATGGAGGGTACGTTGCGGTCGATGTGAAATCAGGAGGCGCTACGACCGGAGCCAACGCACTCTACAAGACGGAGTATCTCGTCCAGGTCGCCCACTACGCCCATATCCTTCGCGAAGCCGGGCTAGGCCGGGGTAACGTCGCCGCCATCATCGACGCATCCGGAGTGCGCGTCGACTACGATCTCCTTCTGCCCTACGGACGAGACCGTCTCAACGGCATCGAGCGTCACGCAGCCGCGCTGGCTCGCGCCAGGCGCATCAGAGACCGGCGGATCGATACCCGAGGCGCTCTCGCTGCGCAGTGCGGACTATGCGATTGGCGCACCAAGTGCCGGGAGGAATTGACGCGTTCGAACGATCTTACGCTCGTGTGCGGACTGGGACGCACCTTACGCGACGGCATCGAGACGGTAGCCCGCACTGTGCCGCAACTGGCGTCGTTGGAACGTCCGTCCGCCAAGGGCGGGACCGGTATCCCCGGCGTCGGTGCCGACAGACTATCGCGCTTCATCGATCGAGCGGCCCTGATAGACGATCCGAACGCGGGCCCCACTCTGCGGGCTCCGCTCGACCTGCCCCGGAATGCTCATTCGATCGACTTCGACGTCGAAGCGGACCCATCGCGCGGGATACTCTATCTGCACGGATTCTGGCACGAGCGTCACGGCCCTGGGACGGGGGAGTTCGTCCACTTCTTCGCCGAAACGCCGGATGCCGCTGGGGAACGCGGTGCCTTCGCCCAGGCGATCGCCCACTTCCGCCAACATCGGCAGGCGCATTGGTTCCACTACTCCGCCTACGAGCGCACCGCCTACCGTGCCCTGCAGCGGCGCCACCCGGACGTTTGTGATGAGGACGAGATCGATGAGATCTTCGATCCCGTCCGCTGTACCGACATCTATCAGACGATACTCAAATGCACCGACTGGCCGCTCAGCAGCTACTCGATCAAGAGCATCGCGAAGTCCGTCGGATTTTCGTGGGAGGATACCGATCCAGGCGGTGCAAACTCCATCGAATGGTTCGATCGCTACGCTAGAAACGACGATCCCGAACTCCGTGAGCGCATCATCGCCTACAACCGCGACGACGTGATCGCTTCCGCGAAAGTGCGCGCTGCTCTCGCGGAACTGGAAGACACCGGTCGCATCGTCGCCTTCCAGAGGCCCAAGCGGTGAGCGCGGAATTGTTGGATTGGCTTCTCGAATGCCCAATGGTCGAAGGCGTGTCACAGCTTTCGGCCGACGCTCACGCGTGCGGGTTATTGGATATTCGTCTTTGTCTCGGCAATGCGATCGCGGTCGCGGTAAAAGCCAGACTGGCCGGGGTGACGATGACCCGCCAATCACCGAGCTACCACGAAGTGGTTGCCGGGATGCATGCAACACGACGCGTCGGGTTGCGAATGCGTGTGGACCGGGGCGTCGGCTTGCTCTGCGGAACGCTGGCTCCCGGTGTGGGCTTGTCGGAAACCGGCCGCAACACCGTGCTTCATCTTCGAACGGCCGTACCCGATACGATCACCATGGCCATGACGGGTCGCGACGTGACCGAGGTCATTGCGTCGCCTCTATTCCGGACGGGGCGCTACAAGATCGTCTCAGCGAAACCCAGCCGCATGGGCGTCGAAATCTGGCTGCGCGGCCCACCGGCGATCGTTCCGGTCCACGATCTGGGCTAGGGTTAAGGTTCGCGGCGTCCGACAGTAGGCCATCGTCGTGAATTCGGCCTGTCGGTCCCCGAAGCTTGTCAGGCTCTCGGCCGCAGTTCCACGATCGACGGGTCCACGCTGATGCCTTCGAGCAGGTCGTCCATGTCCACGTCCAGAGCCACAGCGAGACGGGCAAGCATGTCGATGGTCACATTCTGCCCTCCTTTCTCGAGGCGGAAGAGCGATGACGTGTCGACTCCGGCAGCGCGCGCGCATTCGGCCTGGCCGACGCCTTGCCGTTCACGAACGGCACGCACCCGCAGACCGACATCCCGTTGAAGAGCTGTCCTTGCGGATGCGGCCAGTAGTTCCGCATTCGCCCCGTTCGTATCAATAGCGCCGTTCACACGCGACCTTTAGGCCGATGCCCCCGCGCGGGGAAGCGCTGATAGCCAGCTTCGTACCGTGCTTGCGCTTCCTCAAAGGTCGTTGTCGGCGTTCGAAACCGCATGACGACCTCTCAGCCCATTTGCGCTGTCGAATCCTCACCGCAGTCGGGGTACGAAAGCCACGAACATCCGCTCGGTTTCGAGGCAGGAAGTCCGAATTCGGACCTGTCGACCTCCGTGCCTTCTCTTCATCCTTTCGATGAAGATGGATCGCACACACCACGGACACCGTAGTTCTACGCGATACCGCAATCCTACGCCGATCGCTCGCCAACCGTTTCCGAAGCGCCATGCCTGATGTGCATGCCTTTCCAATTCGTGGATGGACTAGTCGCCCGACCATCTTAGCAGCTATGCAAACGACCCAATGCGCACACACGGCACAGGCACGGACCGGAGCAAGGATTTGGGTGGCAGGCGCGCGATCGCGGGCTTCCTTCTTCAGATGCTACGCAGCGTTCAACTCGGACTGCGTGTCACGGCGAGCGTCACGCTTCGCAGCGGCGCGCTCTCACGCACTCTGCTCACGCTCGAACCGGAGGGCGGCGGCGACCTGCGGATTGAGGAGGACGCGCTCGCGACCGTCGAACAGATCAAAATGCGGGCGGTCCATCGTCGGTGGAGCTCCGGGGAAATAGGCCGGAAGGTTATACCAGACCTCCTCCGGAGCGTGACCCTTCGCAAGCCGCAACGCTTCCGTTTCACGACCGACAACGCGGCCGGGCTCGAGGACATCATGGCCTTCCTGGCGGTGCGCCGAGGATCAACCGAAGATCCTCCCCTGCGGTGGAACCGAAAGAGCGTCGACGAGGCCGGTTTCGAGAGTTGTCTGGCCAGTGCCGCGGGGTGTCCGTCGAAAGACCCGAACTTCGTCAAACTGCTTCGCGAGTTTGAAATTGCCGTAGTCGATCGCATCGACGCCGAGGCCGAGGTGGAAAAGCTTCTGGTCCCTCTCCTCTCGCCGGGTCAGAAGGCATCCGACAAGCGCCATGAGATCACGGCACGGTTTATGGACGCCGCTGCTTCCGGCCGGACCGTCAGCGCTGGAGACCTTCTGGCTCTCATCGGCCCAGATGCGCTACTACGTCAACGCCATCTCCGGTCTCTTCCGGCGATGCTGGCGAAACGAACCAGGGCGGATGCCCAGACGCTCGGTTACAACATCGACTTTGAAGCTCGAACGTCTCCGGTAGCGCCCCTCGGTTCCATGACGGTCCTGACAGGAGAGTCGGGACAGGGGAAAACGTGGTCGCTCTGTCAGGCGGCCCTGACCGCGACCGACGGTGCCGCGAACGTCGTCCTCATTCGTGCGCCGGATGACTTTGACGGCTTCGTACGGGAAATCAACGAACGAGTCTGGTTGCCCGTTCACGATCAATCCGTTTCGTTGCAGGTCATGGCGCGTCGGCTTGCGCCCGGGTCTCGGAATACAGGCGAGCCCTGGCTCACGATCCACGTCGACGACGTCCAAAGCCGGCCGCTCGCCGAAAATCTTGTGCGTGTTAACTGGAGCGAGCTCGGGATCAACCTGATCGCATCGGCGCAACCTCGGATCGCCTCGATACTGGGCACCGCGCCGGGGGCCGTGCTTATACCTGCAAGAAATTTCACTAGCGCCGAACTACGGCGTTTCCTCCGCGCTCGTGGACGCGATGCCCCATTGGAAACGATGCCCGACGATGTGTTCGAGCTGCTACTGAAGCCAATTCACGCAGCCATGTTCGCGCGGATGCCGCCCCGTTCCGACTGGACCGGCGTCTCCGAATACGAGCTGTTCGAAACCTACTGGAAGTACGCCACTAGCCAAGCACGTGCGCAACCGGATCACCCCGGCGATGCCGAACGATTGGCTGCCTTGGCCGGCACCCTTCTAACGCCGGCCCCACGATACCCCTGGCGGCTCCGCGACGTGGCGGCAGCCGGCCTCGACGACAACGCGCTTCTCCGCCTCGAAGCGGTTGGCCTGCTATCGCGCGGGGCGGCGGATGACGTTCGGTTTGGATCCGACCGGATGCTTAACTGGGCGATAGCCGAACACCTCGTCGCTCGGGCCGTAGATGAAAGGTGGACGGCCGAACGGAGCGCGCGGGAGATCGCCGCAGCCCATCCGGCTTACACCGAGGCCTTCGTCGAGCCGCTGACGCGTCTCAGCTACGTGCTGATGGACGCCCTGTGGCTGCTTCTGAAGGAAATGACGCCGGTGTTCGTCGCAGACCTGCTTCAGGCCGACGTTCGTCGAGACACCTTTCGCAGGACGGGAGAAACGGCATGGTCGCACAACGTCGGCACATTGGGTCCCGGCGCACTGCCGACGCTCGAGCTTCTCGCCGGCCGGCAAACGGAGTTCTCTGAAGACAATCATTCGGCTCAGATCGTCGGCCGCATGATCCCGGGTGCGATCGCAGATATCGCAGTTGCGGACCTGGAAGCCGCAGCCGCAACCATTGGCCGATTGTTGGTGGCCGGCGACGAACCGGCTACGGACATTGCCCTGCGAGCGGCCCGCGAGATCGGTGCACCCGCGAGCATAGATGTGATCTGGCGCATTCATCTCCAGCGACAGCGAGCTTTTGAGAACTCTTCGGCGGATCCCGACGACATCGACAGCCGCGGTCGCTTGCTTCATCGCCGCGATTTGAGCGGCGCGGCCCTGCGCGCGTCGGTGAAACGCCGGCCCGAATGGTTGGACGCATCGCTGCGTTCCAGTGACGACCTCGTGTCGCTGGGGCAACTCACTTGGCTGCTCAATGACGAACGATCCGTGCGCTACAGTGCGGCGATCGATCTGTGGGCCGCCCATCGGGATCGGCTCTTGTCGCGGCTACCGGCCGATGATGGAGCGCTTTTGGAGGCGATCCGGCGCTTCGGCGCCGCGGCTGACCGGGACCGTCTGAATGCGGCACCGCTCAGCGGGGCGGATTGGACGGGCGATCGTGTACTTCGATCGCGGGCAAGGATCGATCCGGGTTCGGCATTCGAACAGATCGCGCGGCGCGATGCGGAGCATGGGTGGAGCGCCGCCAACTGGTGGATGGATGAACTGGCGCGCGTCGATGTCCGTCGAATGTCGGCGGCGATCCGCGCCAATGCGGCCAAGTCCGACCACCCGGCAACCGAAGTGGCGCTATTCTATCGTTTCCACCCGGAATTCATCGACGAGACAACGCTCGATTGGCTCTTGGACGAATTCGCTATCTCCGTCGCGCAGATCAATCGCGAGCCTGCGGAAGAGACGGACCCCGCGCTCGGTCGCGTGCGGCACCTTCTCGCAATGGTTTTGTCTCTGGTCGAACCATGGCAGTTCGACAAGGTCGCTGCTCGCGCCGGTACCCTCCTCGAGACGGAGCTCGCCCGCTTCGCAATCCGGCGGCTTGGTCGTACATCGAGAACGAGGGATACCGATGGTAACGACCTCGAACTCGTCCTCGCCACGATGGCCGGAAAGGGTTTCGATGCAGTCGTCGCGGCCGAGCTGGCGCGAAAGGACGCGTTTGGTCGCGAGGACGGTTATCGCGCCGCGCACTGGGCCGAGTCCTGCGACATCCGAGCCAAACTCGCGATCACGCCCGAGGGGACGAAAGCCGACCTCGATGCCTATCGCACCGTCCTTCGCATGCAGGCGCTGGCCATACACATGCTCGATGATCAACTGGAAGCCATGCTTCGCACCGGCGCTCCGGTCTACGTCAACGCCGCTGTAATGCGTTCCGCGGTGGCCGCACCACGGGGTGGCTACGAGAGCGGGTGGAAACGCTGATTGCAACGGGCGATCCGGAGGATCTCTCGGCGGCAGCGCATTTGGCCGGTTTCCTACGTGAAGGAGCCGACGCCGCGCCTCTGCTACTTCCGTTCCGTCACCAAACGACACCCAGATCGACGCGTCAGTCCATCATCGGGACGTTCAGAGCGCTCTCGTTCTACGATCCGTCGATCCTTCCTATCGCGGTTACGATGATGGACGAAGGTCCGGACGATGAGCGGCACTTCGTAGCGTCATACCTCTCCCATCAAGGCGACCCGGCCTCTCGTCGCGTTGTCCTCGACCGGCTCGAAACGCGCCATCTCGGTGGTTTGAATTCATTGCATCTCGATGCCGTCGTGCTTCCTCTGCTGGAACACGACGACAGTCGCGAAGCCATGTTGAAGCTTCTGAGCCATTCCGAGAACGATCCTCCGATCGTGTCGGGATCCCGCCACCTGCGTGCCCTCGCCGCCCAAGGCGACGAACGTGCACATGAAGAACTCCTCACCGCCGCCTACAGGGAACCCAGCGGATTTCGCGTGTCGACCGCGACCGGCATCATCTACTTGCATTCGGTGGATCCCGAGGAAGCCTACTTCGCAGCTTCACGAATGCTCGCTCGCAGCGACAGTTCCGACGCAATGGCGCTGATGCTGCGCCTTGACCCCGACCGCGCGGCACCGGTTCTGTTCGAGCGCTTTCGCATTGGTGGGGCAGAACTACGCCTGGACATAGCGCGAAACCTGCGACTGGAACTGAAGGCCGATCAGATACTCGCACTGCTGAATATGCTTGCTGGCTCGTCTGATCCGTCCGACATCGAGATGGCTGCCGAGATCGCAGGACACATGCCACCCGACCTTTCGATGCCTTGGCTGGAAACTCTGGCGGACGCGGATGCTACGGGAATACGGGAGGTCGCGCGTTCGTCGATCCGATCGCGGCGGAGGGAGGCGGCGTCCATGATCCACCTGGCCGCGATGGTGAATTCGCCCAAGCCGCGCCAATGGGCCAGACTCCACGTCGTCGTACAAGGCGTCGACCCGGCCTTTCTCTGGGCCAAGGACGACCCCGCAACGATGGCGCGGGTGCTGGACGATCTGCCGTACGAGTTCACCATCGAAGCGGAGCAGCTTGTCGGCAAGCGCCGCAAGAAGGTGGACGACGACGCAGCGAGAGCAGACCGAAACAGGTAGCGCGCGCGTCGGTAATGGTGGGGTCGGCTACCGCCATTCGAAACCACTAGATTTCCGCGTGTTCGGCAGTTGCAATACCCTTCCCACGGGCGATCAACACCCCGGTCGCGGCAGTCTTTACGATCTGCGATTTCTTGGAATCTCACAGATCGCAGGGAGACACGGAGAACACCGCCATCGGGCAGCAGGTGAACTCGTCAATGTCGCGAGGCCGCTCAAAGGCTGCTAGGATCGCTACCGTCCTTTTCCGACATCAAAGAGAGCTGACGTAGGGGATGCGGGTAACATCTACCTCTGACGGCGTGTGCTAGTCAGCGTCAATATCCACAGGTCGAACGTGCAGATTCGACCTGACGTCGCCGACGACAAACTTGCGTTAACGACAAAAACAATCACAAGGTACTGTTATGCAGGACCTACGCCCAAGACGGACCCAAGCGGAGCGGAGCGCTACGACGCGCCAGTCGCTACTCGACGCGACCATTACCGTGCTTCACGAGCATGGATACGGCGCTACAACGACAATCATGGTGGCGGAGCAGGCCGGAATCAGCCGAGGGGCGATGCTGCATCAGTTTCGCACGAAGGCTGATTTGATGACGTTCGTCGTCGAAGAGGTTTACGCGCTCGAAGTCGAACAGTACCATACGATCCTTGAAGGAACCGCCAATCGACGCGAACGGCTGCTCGCTTATCCCGACGCCGCTTGGAAGGTTCTGAGCCAACCATCGGGCGTCGCGGTTCTCGAAATCCTCCAGGGCTCCAGAAGCGATGCGGTTCTCGCCGAGAAGTTGCGGCCCATCCAGGCCAAGATCGAAGCGGACTCGATGCGCCACCTGGAGGAGGAGATGGGCCAAGCGCCCTCCCGCCAATTGCTCAGGCTCATCGTTTGGGCGGTTCGCGGTCTATCAATCGCGAACGTGCTCGCTTCAGAGCGCGAGTTCGCTCTGGAATCGATCCAATTGCTACGGACCCTGATCGAAACGGGCATGAACGCCGGGTTGTTCAAATCGAAGGCACCCCCGGCGAAACGGGTGAGATCGTCCAAGGCGACAACCTAGCTGCCTCCGACAGGACGCAGACTGCCAACAGCAGTTGCTCGCTGAGATCAGTCGGATCATCCTTCCCGCCCCCCCCCCACATCTAGCCCCTTCTCAGTGAGCATTGAAGAACAAGCATTTCGGTCCGCCTGCCCCATAGGAAAGACGTTCGAGCTGCTCGACGACGTTAGCCGATCGCTCCCGGATCCTCGCGTGTCGAAGCAGAGAATGTCGGGGCGACGCCTACCCATTTTCAAAAGAAGACGGGCGGCCTGAACTATTCCCTAAAGTCCGCGAACCCGTACGATCGGTACGAATACGACGAGAGCTTCCACTATGCCCCCCTCGCCTCGACGACTCCGGATCGGCGCCGGCAACGCCGGGCCTCGTTTCAAACTCGGCCCCACCCAGGCCGCCCCGACAGGAACCGCGTGCGCTCGGCGCACCAAAGTCGCATCGCACTCACGCATCAGCCTTATCGATTTACAATCAGTCGATCCTGTATGATAATGTCGGAAGCAGAATGTCTGCGTAGGGTGATTCCATAACGGCGGCCCTGAATGGTGGAGAGGCACAACTCATGTTCGATCGTCGCGAGCTCCTGAAAGCCGGAGCATTGGTTACGGGTGCCGTCGCCACGGCGCAATTCAGCGGCCGAGCGTTCGGAGCCGCAGCATCAACGGCGTTCCGATGGAATCTTATGCCTCCGGAGTCCGCCGGGATGTCACGTTCCGGCATCGACGGGATACGGGCCGCAATTCAAAAGAACATAGATTCCAAGGCCATCTCGGGCGCAGTGACGGCGATCGCGCGTCGCAACAAGCTCGTTCTCTTCGAGGCGCAGGGCTGGGCGGATGTCGACGCCAAGCGCCCAATGAAAACAGACTCGCTGTTTCGAATCATGTCCTCGTCGAAGGCTATCACCGCAGTGGCGGTCATGATGATGGTGGAAGAAGGCAAGCTCGCGCTCGAAGATCCCGTCAGCAAGTTCATTCCCAGCTTCCGGGATCAGAAGGTGGCCGTGTCCCCTACCGGCAACAAGGATCCGAAAAAGGTCCGTTTAGTCCCAGCGACGCGCGACATAACGATCAAGGACCTTCTGACACACACCGCCGGTCTATCGACCCTGAGCGAGCAGGCCCCCGGTCTCGAAGCGATCAAGAAGAACGCGGAGCGCAGACCCGACGACACCCTGAGCACCGCCATTCCCCGACTCGGGACGTTACCGCTCGACTTCCAACCCGGCACGAAATGGCGCTATTCGCCACTCGATGGCATGGATACCCTCCTCTACCTGGTGGAGTTGGTTTCGCGGACTCCGGCCGACCGGTTCCTACAGGAGAGGGTATTCAGTCCTCTCGACATGAAGAGCACCTACTTCAACGTGCCCGCGTCCGAGACCAGCCGCCTCGTCAAGATCTACGCCGCAAAGGACGGCACGTTCGAGCAGCGTCGTTGGCTTTTCGGCGAAGGACCGTTCAAATACTTCTCGGGCTCGGGAGGTTTGACCAGCTGCGCGCACGACATGCTGAATTTCGAAGTCATGCTGCTCAACTCAGGCAGTTTCAATGGACGCCGACTTCTGAAGCCAGCGACGGTCGGACTGATGTCGCAAAACCATGTCGGAAGCCTTTTCGCGGACTGGATTCCCTTCGTTACTGGAGGCAACGGCTTCGGCCTGGGTGTCAGCATTGTCGAGGACGAAAGCCGCGGTGCGGGCAGAGCCGTGCGTGCCTTCGGGTGGGGTGGCGCCTACGGCACGGAGACGTGGGCAGATCCCAAACTTGAGATCGCTGCGGTAATGCTGATCCAGATGGATCCGGCACCACCGTCGCCCAAGAGCGATTTCACCAATGCTATCCGCAAGGCAATCGTGGCCTGACGCAATGGATGGAGGCGGACGGCGACGATCAAGGCGTCGTCCGCTATCGCCGCTCAGGGCTTGACCAAATACTGATCGTTGATTGCCTTGCACGAGTTGGCGATCGTGGCGGGTCGGATCAGATCGATGCTCTCGACCAAGTCCAGGTTCAGAGCGCCGGATTTCGCTTTGTCTCCCACGGGGAGCGCCTGATCGGCGGCCACGTATGTCCGTAATGCACCCTTAGCATCCGCTCCGGCCTGTATTATCAAGGCCGGGCCGGCCATGCAGCTTTGAACCTTCGCAAGAGCGCTAGCGAAAGCAGTTTCCGCAGCCGTCCTCAAACCTGCCAGCTTGACGTCGTCTGCCGCCACCGCAGACGCGGCTGTGGTGGGAATAAGTGCCTGCTGACGTTGGGTCGTCACCTCCGTCTTAACCTTCTCGTCGCTCAGTACGGTGGCGACGAACGACAAAAAGCCCGACTCGCTTTGCGTTTCAGTCGTAAGAACGCTGACCGTCAACGGCTTGGCAGCCTGCGTCTTGGCGAGCGTGAACCAAGCGGACTCACGCGGGCTGGAGTTCGTCGATGTCCGGCTCGGGTAGCGGACGATGCCCCCGGGCTAGTGACGCCCAAGATCCAGGCTAGCTGCGGGCGCCGTATCGAGCGACGGTTTCGAACCAGGAGCGGTGATCGCGAGGAAAAGAGCGATGCTACGCGCCCTCCCGGGTCGAAGTGCACGCTGCCCAATCGGGGTCCCAAGATAGGATACCGTCGGCCGGACGGCCAGCGAGGTCTTATCCTTCGAACCGATGATCTCGCCTTCGAAGAAGAAGTCAGGCGTGGCTGCCGGATAGGTGCCGTTCGCAACCAGCGCATCTTTCGATCCATCCAAAACGCCCATCTGCCGCCAGGATACGAGCGAACTGGCCCTTGGATTCCAGCGACTGTACTCGCGACCCGGCCGAGAGGATACCGAAGTTCGCGCCGCCCTTGCGACGTTGACGAACCAATACGGGGGAGTTGGTCACAGCTGTCACCTTCCCCTCCACCATTCGAGTGGACTGCCACGCGCCTAGAAGGATGGCGATGTTCTCCAACGGCGGCTCCGGCTGCGGTTGGGGGATAGTATGAAGCTGTGAACTAGTCTGAGGCTGAGGCACAGGCACAGGCACAGGCACAGGCACTCCCTCAGATCCAATCTGAGCAAGCTTTGCACGAGCGGCCGCGGCATGCGTGGAAATGGGATGGAACGACACGAAGTCCGTGAGCTGGGCGACCAGTTGCCCGATCGGGATCGTGCTCACGACGGATGCCCACTCCTCTTCGGTCGTTACACTTTCCGGCTTCAACCCATCCATCGGCAGGTCCCAAACCTGGGAAAGGCTACTCATCGGTGTCTGACGACCACCGGTTGCGGCGACGACATCAGTATCAACACCGGCGAGAGCCCGCGCCAACGGCGCGTTACGCACCAGCCTAGAAGCGAGATGCCTGGTGTAGATGCTGCTCGTCGTGAGGGGGGCGGAAGAAGTCCGACTGTAGGCGACCATCTTGGGTTGCGCCGCGAAGGCTATCACGAACGGGCCAATCGGCCCGCCAGCCGGTGCAAGTCCCTGCACGCCTCCGGTAGCGAGAACCCCGGCGTTGGTCGCGTCGAATATATCTCGATCGTCGTTGGACGTGCCGGTGAATGGATCGGCACGACAGGCATCGAGCACGACAACGGCGACCGCCGCATGGGCCTTCGCAATCTCACCGATGACGTAGTCAACGCTTACCCAATCAAGGCCGGGATACTCGGGGTTTGCTACTCCATCGGAACCAACCAGATAGTTTATGTCGTCCAACTGCACGCCATGACCACTGTAGAAGACTACCGCGAGATCGCCCGGCGCGAGCTTGGCCTTGAACGCGGCGATTTTGGCGAGGAGAACAGACCGCTCGGAACGACCGTCTACCGGCGCCCGATCGATGCTGTCGAAATTGAGCGCCTTAAGCGTTTGCTCGAACTGTTCGGCGTCCATGCGGGGAGTGGTGAGTTGGCGAGCGTTGTCGTAGTTGGCTATACCGATGACCAGCGCTCTTCGTGCAGGGCGCTTCAACTTCAGCGACCACTCCGGCAGCGGCGGAAGTTGGGCGCGAAGTGGAGCAGATGCGAGGACCATTAAGCAAGCTGCAGGCTGAGTCCGCCGTTGCATAGCCGCCCCCGGATATTGCTTTAGTATCAAACCTTTTATTCATGAAACCAATCTGAGATCTAGGCTACTTTTGTTACAACATCGCGCATTTTCATCAATGAGGCCCCGAACAGACACTATGACTTATTCTGGATTTACAAGTATATCAGCGAGATAGTCTATTTTAAGCCCTGCAATCCGACACACGAAACGGTGGCTGGGATGATTATGCCAGCCAGATTCATCGGCGGTGCGCGCAAGGCATCAAACTCTCACCGTTTAGACATCTGCAGCGCCTTGCGCGTAAGGCACTATTTCAATTCCGTTCTTCTCCGCGCAAACTTAATCGCCTTCTTGAAGTTGTCGTAACCAAACGAGTCGTTCAAAATCCCCGTATAGTTATGACCCAGCTTCGCCATCGTCTGTGGATAGAAGTTGAACACGTGATCGACTCGATGTTTTTCGAGCGCCCGATCCATGGCCTGAGCGTCCCTAGGAAAAGTGTCAGCTTGATTGCCATCAGTTATGTACGTCGCCGGGTAGTTTGGATTCACACGCTGAATGATGTCGAGCTCCTTCGCCCGCGCATCTTGGGGCACGTTCTTGGTGCCGAGATAGGCTCGAAATATTCGGTTAGTACCCCAATTGAGACCGGTGACCCGCAGCGGGGGAGAAAAGAGGATCAGACCCTTTACGTCAGACCGGCGGATTGACGGCAAAATACCGATTTCGGTAGCATACTCTCGATCTGACAACATCAGTCCGTATTGTGCCGACATCTGCGCGCCGGCGCTGGTGCCCATGATGAGAACATTATCCATATCGAGATCGTACTCTAGAGCATGCCTGCGCAAAAACCCCAAAGCTTCATTCAACTGACGTAGGGCCACCGGATATCGATAGGCTGGAGCGAGCGCATAATCGAGCGTCACGACGTTGAAGCCAGCCTTCAGTAGAAGCAGCGTTGGCCGCTGTGCTTCAGCGATACCATTGCCCCCCGCCAACGGGTCCCCGCTATCCTTGCTGCCGATGAACCACCCCCCGCCGTGAATGTTCACGATCGTCGGACGTCGGGTTCCACCTTTCGACGGCAGAGACCAAATGTCGAGAAAGCTGTTTGGATAGCGATGGCCATACCCGACGTCGCTTCTGACGCGCACTCCATCACGGCGGGTCCTATCAACGGGGCGCTTTCGAGGGATGAACGTATTTGGGCCGCCCTCCCGGCTCCAGTACGCGATACTCTGGACGAGGCGGATAGGACCGTCCTGAGACGTTGCCATGTAGACTCCGAAGAGTGCCAGCACGACGGCGAGTGCGATCGCACCAATCACCGCCCATCGGAACAAACGCCGGATCGCTTTTCGCTTCCGCATGATATCCCCAGTCTCAATCCGTAAAGCTATGCGTTGCAGACTAACGCTCGCCAACTTCGCGGCAAAAGCTATGGCTTTTTATGACATGTCCCAAGTCGCGGCGGACAATTCAACGGTGTGTGAGAAAGCCCCGCGCGTCGAGCCAGAGTAGGAACTGATCACGCCAATTCACGGTTGTCGTACCCGTGGCGCCGGTGAAGCCCCACCCATGCCCACCTTTGTTGTAGTAGTGCGCTTCCACCGCACCGCCGCCGTCACGCCAAGCGGCTATCAAACCGAAATCGGTCTTCCCGAACAACGGATCATCGCTCGAGAGCGCCGCCCACATCGGAGGGAGCCGCCTTGGAAGGGATTGCGTCGGGCGAGACCACGAACCGTAGATTGGAGCGACGAAGTCCGGCCGCGCCGCATTGTCCGACTGCAGAGCGACGCCCATCGTCGTGAATGCGCCGGCCGAGAACCCCATGAATCCAATGCGCCTCGGGTCGATTTTCCACTCAGATGCTCGTGACCGCACCAAGTGCATCGCATTCACCGCGTCTTCGGTGGCAGCCGGCGTACCGCGCTCGATCAAAGCGCCGACCGATTTTGCTCCGCCCATGAACACTGTCACGGCGTATCGAGTGAAGTCTGCTCTGGAGTCAGGCGTCGGCTCAAGACGATATTTGAGGACGAAGGCAGCAACGCCGTTGTCCGCGAGCCAGCGCGCAACCTGATAGCCCTCGGCATCCATTGCAAGCGACATGAAGCCTCCACCCGGCGCGATGATCACAGCTGTACCGTTGCCTCGTCCGTTCTTGGGCAGAAATGGCGTCAACGTCGGCTGGGTCACGTTGCGGACCGTTCTCAGATCCTTCTCGGTGGACCACGTCTCCGTCTTTCCCGCTTGCGCCTTAGCGGCGGACGGCAATTGGATCTCACCAGGTTCCGCCCGAGACGCCGTATCGGAACGGGCCGCCTGTGCAAACGACGGCGCCGTGCCGGCGATGTTCGTGAGCGCTAATACGCATATGCCCAACCGCCACCTGCTCATTTCAACCTCTCCTCCGCGGCCGCCAAGGCCGCAGCCGAAACGTTACAGCATGCGAATGCTATCATACAAGCAGGATTGAATGCATGTATTTTGGATTTGTTGGCTTTGCATGGCGCTCCTGCGCCGATCGGACAAGGAGGAAACCATGATTTTGAAGACAATTAGCGGACTTGCGCTTCTCACTCGTCCGATCGCGGCAAGCAGCGAAGCAGCGCTCGCGGTCTCTGCCGCACCTTCGCCACGGGTTGCGTAGTCAACGCGGCGACGCTGTCGACGGAAATACCAATTGGTTGGCTGACGGCAGACCCTGACGGCTAAGGTAACTCTACTGAGACATCCACCAGACCCGCCGCAGGATCCGACGTTCGAGCAATTTAAGATCATGAGTCTTCGCCAACTTGCTCTTCTAGTCGTTGGAATTCTTTCGGACCTTAATCTGTCGGCGATAGATGCTGACTTCAAAACCGTTAAATGACTACCGATTCAGGCGTCTGTCAGAATCGTTAATGCCCCTGGATCTATGCGGTAGTTCCTTGCTCATCCGGCCGTCGCTCGCACGACGCCAGAGTTCATGCCGCTTTACGCCCTTTCCTGTTCAGATTGCGGTGCACTATTGCCGCAGCCGGCCAGTTTGACGGCTACCAAGGGTTCAACGCTGCATCACCGATGGGAGGCCTCGCCACCTTGCTCAATCATCCGGATAGCGAGAGTTATCGAGGGGTACCGCCGAAAGTACCGTCTCCACGCCCCGAGGGACCGATTCATCCCCTGCTGACCACTTATGAGGAACGTTTCGAGAAAATCAGGCGCGCAGGCAGTCGTGTCCACGGCGCGATGTGAACCGAAATCGAGCCAATCCTGGAATCACCCTCGCAACGGTTGATCTACCTTTCCACGGCTAGCACTTGCAGGCAGCCGATCCTGTTAGTAAAAGCGCGCTCGGGCTCCCGGCCGGCGAACGCCGGCACGGATAGGGCGGCGCTCCCGCGGCCTGCAGACCAGATGCCATTCAAAACGCCTGCCGGCTACGGACGCCTGCCGTTCGACTGCCGCAGCGACAAGGACAGAGTGACATGACAATCCGACCGGCCGTCAAATTGTCGACCTGCGCACTTGCTCTGGTTGCCGGTCTAGTCTCCGGCACACCCGCTCTGGCAGATAAGCTTGCGCCCTACGTTGGCAGGCCATCCGAACTGTCGGTGACCGATGCCGCCCTAGCTGATGCCGGCACCGCGATTGAACTTGCACAGAGGCAACTTGCGCTCCCGCCGCACGTCGCCGGCGACCCCTTGCTCCTGCTTGCAGCGATTGCGTTCGCGGTCCTGTTGGTTTGGCCGGCACGACTTTGGCTGCTCTCCCGCTTGGGAGCGCTAGTGAACCGTTCCCACCGGCACACCTCCCTGGCAATCTACGCCAAAGCAATCGCCGCTATCGTGGTTACCACGATCTCGGTTGAGATTGCGGCGAACATAGTATTCTCCACCATCGAACGCTCGCTTCGGTTGCTTCCCGAGACCCGAGCGATCCTGTCATCGCTCGCGGACGGTGCGGGACTCGCGGGGCTGGGTCTCGGTATCGGACGGGCTTTGCGGTCACCCGAGGACAAGACCCATCGCCCCGTTCAGATGCCATCTGGTCTGGGACGGGCGATCGGCTTCTATTCAATCGCTGCGGGGCTGATGCTCGGCCTTACCGCGGCAATTGATCAGACGTCGAGGGTCCTTCAGGCAACGTCGTCGTCATGGGCCTTGGCCCAAGGACTGATCATTGTCGCGGAGATCGTTATAGTCGGACGATTCCTAATCCAAGCTGGCAAAGCCCGCGAAAGGCAAATGACAGCCGTAGCTGCCGCCGAGGACGTCGCCGCGGTGCCAAGCGTATTCGGTCTCACTGCACTGGCTTGGCTGGCGCTGGTTACCGGATTCGGAGCGCTCGTACTCGGCCACACCCGTTTCGCGATGTTGATCGTACAGGAGCTACTCTGGGCGGGCCTCATACTCACCACGGCTTGGCTGGTGACGAGGTTTCTCGACGCGCTAGTTACGAGGCTGTTCGATACGGAACGGCGTGCCGGCCGTTTCGCCACCACGGTCGTCGGACTCGGCCAAGCGCGACTGGCGCAGATGGCCCTCATCGGCAGCGCCCTACTGACCGTCTTGGTCTGGATCGCTGCGGTGGCCTTGGTAGCTGCACCGTTGCAAGGCGATGGAACCGCAGTCGCGGAACAGATCAGGCCAAGCCCGCTAGCGGCATCGCTGCGCTCTCTCAACATTTCGCCTCGCGGCGTTGTCGTCGCAATCGCAGTGTTGTTCGGCGGCATAGCGCTAACCCGTGCGTTCCGTCGCTGGTTGGAGAGCCGCTTCCTACCAGCCACCCAGCTCGATGTCGGCGCGCGATCGTCGATAGCTACCGGCTTCGGCTATCTCGGCATTATCGTCGCGATGTTGGGTGCGACGAACGCTCTTGGTGTGCAGATCGAAAAGATCACGCTCATCGCAAGTGCACTATCTGTCGGCATCGGCTTCGGCCTGCAGTCAATCATTCAGAATTTCGTGTCCGGCCTCATCCTTCTGATCGAGCGCCCGGTCAAACTCGGTGACTGGGTGACGGTCTCGGGAGCCGAAGGAAACATTCGTCGCATACGCGTCAGAGCAACCGAATTGGCCACGGCCGACGGGGGAACCTCGATCGTACCCAACTCTGCCTTCATCTCTTCGACAGTCGTGAACCACGCCGACACGTTGATGTCAGCGCGGCTGGAACTCGGGCTGCAAATCGGCGGCACTTCATCCGCGGAGGCTGCCCGGGACGTTCTGGAGAATATCGTCGTTAACTGCGAAGTGCTTCGTCAGGAACCGCGTCCACGCCTGTATCTGCGAACACTGGGCGGAGGGGAATGGAAGTTCGACCTGAAGGCATATGGCCAGCCAGGGTGCGCGCTTCCACGTGCGCGAAGCGATCTCCTCTTCTGGATCAGCGGGGAGGCCGTCCGTCACGACGTCAAGATCGTAGTGACGTGAAACCGCCCACCCTTTGCCGCTTTCCCGACAGAGCACATGCCAACGCGAATTCACCGCAGGAATAATCGGCGCGTCCGAGAAAGCCTCTTAATGTAGGCGAGTAAACTCATCCGGTTCACCTGCCTCAATTATGATCCTGACGCTCAAAGCTCAGAAGCGTCACGGCGCCGATGCCCAATATCCAGCCAGCACTGACGGTCAGCGAAACTTGCCAGTCAAGTGTCAGCTGATCGCCGGGGCCGACGAACAGTATCAAAGGCTTTCCGGTCCTGAAGTACTCGACGACGTTGCCGACGTGATAGAATGGAAGAAGGGTCACGCCGAGCTTGGTCGTCATCGCAGCATACCCCGCTAGAACACCAGTGATGCCGACCAGCGACTGCTCGACCCACACCACGGCTATGGATAGCAACATGGTCGCCAGGACCGATCGAGTGGTGACCGCGAGTAGCCCGGCCCAAGCGACGGTGTAGATAATGGGTAGGAATGCTTGAGCGAGGCCCTCGAGGTGACAGCGTAAAACGTCAAAGCCCCCGAGATCGGCAGGTACCGGCTTCAGCCCCAGCGCGGCGCGAAGTCCGTCGCCAAGAACAACAAGCGCGTCGGCCGCTATGAATGAGACGAATAGCAGGCCGGTTACGACGATCCACTTCGCGGCGATGAGTTGCCAGCGCAGCCGAACCGGGATCAGCAATTTCCACGTGTTCCAACCATACTCGCCTGCAAAGGCCATGGCGCAGAAGCCCGCCATAACGAACCGCCCGAAAGCCGACTGCGGTGCCGCCCAGACGATACGGGACTTGCCTAGCCAGTCAGCCGCGGACGACACCTTCTCGGGAGCAGCATCCAGTACGACTTCACGAATTAACGTCGAGCTCAGCAGGAGTGCGACGCAGATTGGATATATCCATACGAGTAGCCACGTTGCCGCGTGTCTACGCAGCTTCAAAAGTTCCGCGACGGAACTGTCAATCATCACCGCTTCTCGTCATGTTCAAAAAGATTTGTTCGAGGTTCTGCCGATCCACACCGACACTATGAATATCGATGCCTCGGACGACGAGCTCGCGAACGATGTCTGGGATGTCTGCTTTGTCGGCGGCCACCCGAAGCGAGGATCCGCATCGCTCCACAGGCCAGAGGAAGCGAAGCGCGTTTGCTGCATCTTCCAGCGGTGATGCGACGACGTTCACTCCGTTCTCCTGGCTGAGCAGTTCCTCAATCGTCGCCTCTCGCACCGCCCTCCCCTTCGCCACGATCGCGACACGATCACAGACCTGCTGAACCTCGTGCAGAAGATGGCTGGAGAGGAACACGGCCTTCCCTTCCTTGGCGAGGGAACGGACGAGAGCCCGCATGTCCTGGATTCCCGCAGCATCCAGTCCATTGCTGGGCTCGTCCAGCACGACTAGGTCAGGGTCCGACAACAGCGCCGCGGCGACTCCTAGTCGCTGCCGCATTCCAAGCGAGTATCCTTTGACCTTCGCATCACTTGCTGATGCAAGGTCGACTTTTTCGAGCAGCATTTCGATCCGGGTCGGATCGCTACCTCGCGTTCTCGCCAGAACCCGCAGGTTCTCCCTACCAGATAGAAACGGATAGAAGGACCCGCCGTCGACCAACGACCCCACCCGTGACGACGGTCGACCTAGTCCAACCTCTTCGCCGTACACCAGAACGCGTCCATGCGTTGGGTGGATCAGGCCGAGTATCATGCGGATCGTGGTGCTTTTACCCGCTCCGTTCGGTCCAAGGAATCCGTAGACCTCACCCGGCAGCACCCTCAACGAGATATCTGAGACAGCGCGAATGAACTTTTTGCCACGTTCATAGTGCTTGCCGACACCCTGCAACTCCAGCGCGGCGGCCGGTTGGAGTTCCGCAATCCCCGTCAGTACGCTTCTTCCCGGATTCGTCGAAAGCGTTCCGCCAGTGGTCATAGAGCGGACATTCTCCGTCTCGTCCCGTACGAACTGGTTCAAGACAACGTCTCAACAACCGCAAGCCCGCATACCCCATCAGGCTTGCAGCAATGCAGCCGAAGGAGATCATCTTCACCTTGGATCATGACACCCCCTCGAAATGACTGTCCATTACTAGTGTCACAAGACCGGTTTACAAGCAATCCATCCTGCATGTTTATAATGAAGTTTTTGTATTCCAGGCGAATGCTTGCGCCATACGGTGGGGCGTGGAGCCGATATCGCGCGCCTCCTCCGCAAGCAGAAAAGCGGAACTGTGAGGATCATCGTCGTGGTTTCAATAGCGGGACGCCACCGACTTCGCAGTCCGCGGCATCGCTAGGCCAGACCTGCTCGGAACGCGACGGTCTCAGGAAGACCACCACCGCCATGTGAATCAAGGGCACCCGACGAAATGGTCGCGTGAGACCACCGCCGCCTCCGTCGAGTTCCGGCTTTTCCCACGTTCGCTGATCCTACCGTCGATCGGTCATGTCCCGAGGCCGGCAACCAATGCGATCAATCACGATTGTAAAAAACTATTAGTCATTTTACATTCAGGTTGTCCTGCTTATATGTTCCCAGCCGCGGAAGAGCCGTGGCTTGTCGGAGTTCAGTGATGCCTATAATGCCGTTCCCTCTGTTTCTGGCCGCGATGGCCAGCTTGGCCAGTCCCGGCTCGGCCGGCCTCGCAACGACTGCACAGCATCACCGCTCCCCCAGCAAGGACGTGCTTCGTGAGAAGCTCGGTACGCGGGTCGCCGTCGTCGAGGCGAAATTCAAGGCGGCACAGAAGGCAAAACTCGTTCCGGCGGCACAAGCTCGGCAGATCGCCGGGCGGATCGCGTGGATCCGAAAGGATGCCGCCAGGAACATCAGACTTCAAGGTTTCCTCAGCGCAGGTGAGAGCGCAAGCTACAATCGAACGCTCGACGAAATCGAAAATAAGCTCGGCTGATCCGAGCATTTCGCACGTTGCCTTCGACGGTCTGCAGACGTGGAGGCGTACCGTTCCACAGCACGATCAGGACCGCAACGGCAACGGCGATATGCGGAGACGTCCCGGTGCCCGCACGTCGGAAACCTATCTTCCAACTAAACACTTTTCTGGAGAAAATCATGCGTAATAAGCTTTTCCTGCTTCCAATCGTCGCGCTCGCAATGGCCGGATGCGCAAGTCGCGACAACGAGCGCGCGGCCGTTCGCGGTGCACTCATCGGTGCCGCTGGGGGCGCGGCGCTAACCGCGATCGCCGGTGGCGATGCGTTGCAGGGGGCTGCGATCGGTGCCGCCGGCGGTGCCGCCATCGGGGTCATCACGCAGGATGGGCGCGAGCGCCGGGTGTACCGTGATCGCGATCGTGGTCGCTATTGGGTCGACGACCGTGGCGATCGTCACTTCCTTTCGGGCAATCGCTGATCCCGGCACCCGTGCTTCGGCAATGGCGGAGGTCATCCGCCATTGCCGCATCAACTCATGGAGTTCGTATGCGTAAATTTCTTGGTTCCGTCCTGATCGTCGGATCCTCGCTTCTATCGACCGCACCTTTGGCTGCTCAGACCACGGAGACCGGCGGACTTCGGGTCGGCGTGCTTGGAGGATTGGACATCATCAGGCCAGGCTCCACCGAGGATTCGGATGTGGACGGTGACGATCAGAGCACTGAAGGGCTGCTTTATGGCATCGAGGCCGGATACGACATCCCGCTCGGCGGCGTACTCGTCGGTGTCGAAGGGGAGTGGAGCGACTCCACCGGGAAGACGCGCGCGGGCCGTCGGGACCCGAACTTCTTCGGGTATGGCGAAGTTTCGACGGGGCGTGACCTGTACGTCGGCGGCAGACTTGGCCTCGTCGTCGCACCGGGGACGATGGCGTACGTCAAAGGTGGCTACACGAACGCGCGCCTGAACGTGCTCGCGTCCGATGGATCGGTCAATTCCGACGAAACCTTCCGTCTCGATGGATGGCGTGCTGGTGCTGGCGTCCAGCGTGACATCGGACGAAACACCTACGCGAAGCTTGAATATCGATACTCGAACTACACGGATGCCGATCTGCGCTTCCGGAACGGTAGCACGACCAGCAATCTCGAGGTCGATACCGATCGCCATCAGGTCGTCGCCGGCTTCGGCGTGCGGTTCTGATCTAGTCATCATCTCGGCGTTGCCCTGGCCGGCATGACCCCCGCCAATCGCTGCGCCAATCCTGAGCACAAGTTGATGCGGTGTCCGTCGTCACCATGACACCGCATTGGCCTTTCAATGACGGTTGCGCGTGACGCGCAACGGCAGTCGCGCCAACCGCTCCGCTTTCCGGACTTCTTCCGGAAGCGCTATGCGAACTACTCGGAGCGAAGCACGCTGTTGGTAAGCGCGGTCTGAGGGCCGCCTTGTAAGCGGAGCGTTCAACGGGTTGATGGCAGCCCTTTGAACGGGGCCGTGATGTCGGACGAGACTATCGAACCAGCTGCAGATGTAGCGAGTAGTCATACGACCGGTCGTATGAGTGGTCGTATCGAGATTG
>Ga0308158_10001157_pt1 | contig 30125 bp, 27 predicted proteins | sample PhyBR2_FD_201038 | JGI IMG/M metagenome (GOLD analysis project Ga0308158, IMG submission 201038) | Phyllosphere microbial communities from UC Gill Tract Community Farm, Albany, California, United States - DLSLB.R2 | ecosystem: Host-associated > Plants > Phyllosphere > Unclassified | place: USA... | reverse complement strand
GACCAAGCGGCTCGCAGTCCTAATCAACTCCAATAGCGGCGCCGATTGTTACGCTTGCCTTCAGGTCACTGACGCCAAATGGTGGATCGATCGCCGCGATCTGACGGACGTCGATCTGATGGCGGCAACGACGCAGGCATCGGAAGTCCAAAGCGCCACGGCGGTCACGGCGTCGATCACGGATATGCATCGGACGGCATGATCATCTCGCCGGCACCAGCGCGACGACCAACCTTGCGACGGCGGTGTCATTGATAGCACGAACTCCAACGCGATATCACGGGCGTGCCCACTTCTCGAGATTCTAGCTGGTGCGAACCGTACCTCTGACAGCCCGGTGCTCTTAGGGTATGCTCTAAGTGCACTGGCTCAAGGCGGGTCTGTTTTCCGTGAAAGAACGGCGTCAAAATTTTTGGTCGATTTAGCCGCTTGGTCCGCCTGAAGTCTGAGCCAAGGAGGACCATACGGAACCTAACCAAACGGCACCGCTGAACGTTCGTGCCGGGTAACAAGGAGCGTCTCCGTCTCCACTCTGAGAGCATCCTCAAGACGGAGTCCGGGCGAGAAAGCTTTTCGTGCTGGATACGGATTTCAACGGCTACCATTGGGGACTTTCCAGTCTGTCGGCTTTTGGCCGCGGGGCCCAGATAGCTGCCGCTTCGCGCACCATGTGGGTCCCGCCGCGTGTAAAATTTTTCTCAGGAACTGCTGGTCAGTGCCCTTCCATTCTATCAGCTGTGTTGTCGCAAATGTCCTGACCCCTGGCGTCGCATATGACGCGAGTCTCGCGACATCGAGATGCTGGTGCTGCCGATTTGCTGATTGCTCCTAGTGGCGGCTTGCTAGATGCTCATTAAAAGAACTGTTCGCTAAGTCAGAAGCATGAAATGCTTCCCAGCGAGGCATGATCGAGTCGGCGTTCTAACATCGTAAAGTTGATCCCGCCTCTCAGGGAGGATCGCATGCTGAACCGATTTCCAAATCCAAGAGGTGAAACCCGCCGTAAGCTCGCTCGCGAACGTCGGACTTCCGCGGCTGATGTCGCTCATGGACGCGGCCAGCCGCCGCAGCCCGTGAACGGCGAGATCACGAAATATGACGGCGTGTGGCCGACCAATTACAGCAAGGGGCTGCCGCACGACGGAAGAAACGGTCTGGTGAACCCGGCAGCGTTTGAAACCTTCGTTCACGCAATCAACGGTGCCGGTCATGCTGGCGAGGTTCACCCGTTCGACGTCCCAATTGGCCCCCGCGACGCGAAGCAGGCGCACCGCCCAAAGAATTTCGGCGAAGGTGCCTTTGATCCGGTTGAGTTTACATTCAAGTTCTCCAACGGGGACGACGTTAGGGTTCGTAATTGGGAGAGCCCGCGTGCCGGGCATGTCTACGACCTGGAAGGTCCTGACGCCGCGGCGTTGGCGATATCTTCCTTTCCAAAACTTGGTTCCGACGAACTCGCAGCTGAGATCGCGGAACTCTATGTCATGGCTTCGCTACGGGACACGCCGGTGACCGAACTGGAAGCGGCCGGAGTGGGAACCGAGATCGACGCGGCTCTCAACGTCCTGAACAACTTACCATGGTTCAATGCGGGGGTCGGCAATCTCAGCGATCAAGCGGAGCGACGATACGAAACACGACGCCACGAGCCAGAGACCGGTGCGATGCCGCCCCAACTCGACCGCCAGTCCCTGTTCCGGGGCTCGGCGCCCGGCGCGAAGATCGGTCCATTTGTTTCCCAGTTCCTCCTCATCGGGAATGCGGGCAAGCGCGATCGTTCACTACCCGCGGCCTCTCGTGTCTCGTTCAACGCCGCTCCGCTCCAAGTGCCGACCACAGACGCAAGCGGCCAGCTTACCTACGCGCCTGCTGAGATCGAGGACGGATATATTCTTTGGGGGGTGCAACGGATCGATCAGCGGTTGAGCGTTCACGAAGCGGGCGTCAACTATCTCGGAGACTGGGCCGCTTGGCTGGATGTGCAGAATGGCGCCGACTTCAGGGGACTCGATCGCTACGAGGACAAGCCGCGTTTCGTCACCACCCTCCGCGATCTTGCCACCTTCGTACATTTCGATGCCCTCTATCAGGCCTATCTCAACGCATACCTGCTGCTCGGAGGGATTGAGGCGAGGTTTGATGTCGGGCTTCCTTCGGGGCAGAACCACCCGACAAGAGGATCGTTCGCAACGTTTGGTGCGCCGCATTTCCAGACACTGCTGACAGAAGTGTCTTCGCGCGCACTCAAGGCAGTGAGGCGTCAGAAGTTCAACTGGCAACTGCGCGGTCGTCCGGAGTACCTGGCTGCAATGCTCTCCGTCGCGGCAAGCAGCCCGACGGATCTCGGTCCCGCTGAGGCCGACGCGGTGATTACCCTGAACGCTCTCCAAGGCGCGGGCGTGTTCGGACTAAACATTCCTTCGCAGGTTCCAGACACGCTGGTGTCCATCCCTGGTGTCGGGATGCCGGGCCCAACCGCTAGTCATCTGCTGCCCCAGGCTTTTCCTGAAGGCTCCCCGATGCACCCTGCTTACGGCGCCGGCCATGCGACTGTGGCAGGTGCCTGCGTGACGATACTAAAGGCAGTCTTTCAGACCTACGTTGATCCGCGCCCGCAAGGTCAACGTAATCCACTCGCGGCTGGCTACGTGGCACCGGACTTCACGAGGCCCGAGTGGTGGCAGGACAAACTGACGCTTAAACAGGCCGGCGTTGACCTCGACGAGCATGGCCAACCTCTCGAAGGCAAGCCTCCAAAACTCGCCAACTTTTACCATCCGCCCGTTGTTGGAGCCACTCCGGACAGACTGGTTGCCGCCGGCGACGCGGGGGGACTCACGCTGATTGGTGAGTTGAACAAGCTTGCTGCGAACATCGCGATCGCCCGAAACATCGCCGGGGTACACTACTTCACCGACTATTACGCGTCGCTCCGGCTAGGCGAGCGGATGGCGGCCGGCATTCTCGAGGAGCAACTGCTGACCTATCCCGAGCCCGTGGCGATGCGCTTTGAAAGCTTCGACGGTGACCGTATCGTGCTTGTGGGAACGGGTGATGGCGAGACGATCGAACGTCATGCCTTCGGTCCCGCGCACCAACGTGGGAGTTACGACGAGTGGTGGAAGCGACACTTCGTCGATTAACTTACGACTTCCGACTTCCGCATCACGCGCGGCTTTTGCGCAACCGCCAGAAGCCGTTATGCCGCTGCCGGATTCAGGCGTGAAGTGGATGCTGACCGGACACCACGGTCAGCAGCCTGAAAGCTTGAGCTGCGCGACCAGCCATAATCCCCTGTTGTCGCAGCCTGTCGCAGAAATGCTACGTTTTGCGACACCGGCTCGGGCGTGCTCGGCTGACGGCGTAGCTGTCGCAAATGTGAGATGTAAAAGTAGGCGATTTTCAATGCACATCTGCGACATGCCAACCTCCGCCTTGACGCTTCGCTCCGCGAGAGCCGGTGCTCGGCCCTTTCAGCTGAGCCGCAGCCAACCGCGGCCGCATGGCGGCTTTCAGGGAGCGGAACACCGGTCGTTAATGTCCTACTATGGGTCGGTAGCCGTCCGGCAGCTTCCGGCCGTGAGGACCCACAACCGGTCATTCCTGGTCTGCCTGCGACTGCTCTACTCCGGCCGTTCGTTCATATAGGCGGAGAAGCGGTTCCAGATGCCCCCCATGTAAGCAGCTACGTCATTTCAAAGCTCAATCGCTAACCGCAGCGTGATCGTCCGCGGACGCACGGGCACGGTCTGCATCGTGCTGCCGAGAGTAAAAGGGTTGCCGAAGCCGAAACTGTTGCCACGGCTGTCGAGCAGATTGGTGACGTCGACCGACCAGCGCCGTGCGCCCATATCGATCGAGCTACCGGCATCGATCGTCGCATAGCGGCCTGCCGGACGGTCCAGCAACGGATCGAAGCTCAGTCGGGTCCGACCGATATAACGAGCAGCTGCATAGACTTGAGCAGGCAGCCCGCGCACGTCAAAGTTTCGCGAGGCAGCGAGCCTCGCAGATATATCAGGTACTACGGGCAGCCGGCGATCATCGTCATCGACCGTTGCAACCGACGAGGTTGAGGTCAGGCGCGCGCGCTGCAGCGTCATGCTAAAGTCGATTGCGACCGGCGCTAGGTCCAGCCGGCCCCCTAGTTCGAGCCCGTAATTGTTCGCGTTACCCGCATCGACCGTCCCGAGCAGGCCGTCCGCGCCGACGGTATCGCTGCGCAAATGCTCCCAGATCGAGCCGAAGATTGCTCCGTGTAGCGCAAGAAGATCCCCGCCCACGCGAAGCCGCCACCCCAGTTCGAGGCTCTGTAACTCGTCGCCGGGGATGCGGCGATCGGCGATCGGCGCGGTGCGACTGACACCGGCTGGGCGAACAGCACTCGCATAGCGCAGCCAGACGAGACCGAGATCGTCGCGATGCCAGCTGAGTGTCGCGCTGGGCGTGACGCCGACCCGCGCCGCGCGTTCGCGGTCGGGGTCTACCTGTTCGAGATGGCTGATGGTCGAAAACGCGCGCAGACCAAACTTGAAATCGAACGTCTGCGTCAATTGCTGGGTGCCCTCGGCGAACACAGCGGCGTCGATCACATCCTCTTCGTCGCGCCGCGCGGTCACCGCAGGGGATCCGCCAGTGGAGAAGTACCGGCCGTCGAGTCGGCTGGTTGAATGCAGGATCGTCGCACCGACGATCCACGGATGGCGCGCGGTCAGATCGCTGACGCGAATCTCTTGCGACAGGAGTTGCGCCGAGCGATTCTCAATATAGGCCAGCGGCGCCGTCAGGCCGAGCGAGGACGCCAACACGCTGGCATCATAGGTACTGCCGAATTCCTGGTCGACGAATGCGGTCGTCGCCTGTGCGTCGAGCTTGCCGATCGGCCCCTGGAGGGTGAGCGTTGCCGCAGTGAAGTCATTGTCCTGCGGCTCGGCGATCCGGGTCGCGCGCGACAGGCCATCGGTCGCATATTGGCTGTCGCGCGCATCGATCCGCTGCGCGATGCCGCCAAGCGTCGCGTGCCAGTCGCCGAACGCCCAGCGCAACGCCGCCCGACCGCCGATCCGGCGTGTCCGATTGACGTCTCGGCGGTTGCGCCCGATGTCGTCGATCCAGCCGGGCATCGTCTCGCTCCAGCCAGAGGCGCGCAGGGCCAGCGTGCCGGGCAGGATCGGCACGTTGACGATGCCTTCGACCGCACCGCCGAGCGAACCGTTGGCGACGCCCGTTCCCTCGATTGCGACGCTACCGGTGAAGCGATCGAGATCGGGCGCGACCGTGACGATGCGGACGACGCCGCCCAGCGCACCGGTGCCGTACAGCGTACCCTGCGGACCACGCAGCACCTCGACACGGTCGACATCAACGAGCCGCAGATCGGGATCGGGCGCGGCATAGCCGATCCGCACGTCGTCGAGATACAGGCTGACCAGCGACTGGCTTGTGCCGTTGAATGCGCTGTCGGCGACCCCGCGCAGGAAGATGCGGTCGCGACCGGGGCCCAGATTGGTCGAGAACGCGCTGTCGGTGCTAGCCATCAAGTCGACCAGCCCACGCCGCCCGGCCATACGGTCGAGCACCTGCCCGCCCGCAATGCTGATTGAGGCGGGTAGATCGGAGAGGCGTTCGTCGCGCTTGCTGGCGGTGACGATGATGTCACCGCTGGCGAGGTCGGGCGGCGGCGCGCCGCGCCGAGGCGGATGCAAGGGACTCCGCGGAACCGCCTCTATCCGCCAAGTGGTCGCGTCGACCCTGACGGCACGCAGCCCGCTGCGGGCGAGCATCTGCCGCAATGCATCGCCGACATCACGCGCGCGATCGATGCGCCGGACACGCAGGTCGGGAAGCGATCCCCCCATCCCGATCGATATGCCGCTCTGTCGTGCGAGCGCGTCGAGCGCAGATCGCAGCGTACCGGCCGCGATCGTCAGCCCCGGCCGCCCGCCCTTAGCTTCGACCTGCTCAGCGTGAGCCGGCGGCGTCCAGATACACCACGCCGCCGACGCGACGAGCGCGTATTGGCAGCACCGCGCGAAGCTGATCGACGAGCCGTGATCCATCACCAATCGTCAATACCCCGGAAAAACGCAGGTTCGCCGCGGACGGATCGACCATCAGCGGGGCGTCGGCATACCGCGATATGTCGGCGGCAACCAGCGCCAGCGGTGCTCCATCGTAATCGAGTCGTCCATCGGCCCAGTCCGAGACACGTGCGGGATCGACGGTGCGGCGCTCGGCGATATGCTTCGATGGCGTGATGTCCAGGCTTTGTCCGGCGTGCAGCATTGTCGTGTCCGCCGCCGAGCCGCCGATTGGGGTGACGTCCACCGCGCCCTCCTCGACCGTGACCACGATGCGCCCGCGCGCGCTGACGACATCAAACCGCGTGCCGATATCACGGACTTCGTAGCCACCGGCGCGCACCATCAGCAGGCGCGAGGGATCATGGCGCACAGTGAAACTTGCCGCGCCATCGGCGATTTCGATCACGGGGCTTGTGCCGCCGCTGACCGACACGCGGGACCCGCGGTCGATCTGCATGCGGCTGCCATCGGCGAGAGTGACCTTGCGCGTTTCACCGCGACCGGTCGTGTAGAGCTGTGCCGCCGTATCGGCCGACGGGAGAGCAAGCAGCGCCGCGAGCCCTGCCGCCAGAGCGCCGCCAGTGCCAAGCGCAGCCCAACGCCAGCGAGGCGATCGTGCCGGCGCTAGCGTCTCGGCGACCATCGCGTCGTTCGCGGGCATCGCGGCTGCGATCGCGGGCGCGGCCTCGCCGATCTCGGCGTCCAGCACCGCGATGCGGTCATAGGCGCGGCGATGGGACGGGTCAGCATTGAGCCAGGCGCCGAACGCCTCCCAGTCCATCTCCGGGGAATCGAGCCGGGCGTGCCAGGAGGCCGCGTCGTCGATCGCCGTGCGTATATCCGTCATACCACCCTCCTTTCCCCGCCCGAATGATAGACGCCGCCGCGCATCGCGCACCGCAGTTGCTTATCTCGATCAATCATCGAGCGCCTTTCTGAGGTGCCGAAGCGCGACCGCGACATGTTTTTCGACGGCGCTGCGGGATATACCCAGTTCAGCGGCGATCTCCGCATGCGAGGCGCCATCGACGCGGTGCCGTCGGAACACACGCATCGCACCTTCGGGTGGCCCCGACAGAGCAGCGACCAGCCGGTCGAGCCGCTCGCGTCCCATCGCCGCGTCGAAGGCCGAAGGCGCATCGTCGATAGTCTCCGCTCCCATGATTGATGTCGTCGCCTCAACATAACCCGCATCGCGCCGCTGCCGCCGTCCGCCGGCTCGTACCCGGTCCAGCACGATGTTCATGCCGACGCGGTGCAAATAGGCGAGCGGGTTCGCGATGGGGCCCGTCACGGGCTCGGCGATGTGCAGCCATATTTCCTGCACCACGTCTTCAGCCTCCGCGACGCTTCCCGTTCGCCCGGTGAAGAACCGGACGAGTTGCGGGCGGTTAGCCGCGAGCACCGCGGACAGGCCGGCGGGCGGGATCGGATCGGCGTCGGCTACAACATGGCTCCGCGGTTCAGGCGCCGGGCCTGGCATTCACCTTGGCGAGCAACTGCTGCACGTCACTCCGCCGCCCGACATTGGCACTCTCTCAGTATAGTGCCCCCGTCCGAACAGGAAGTCGCCCCCGAAATATTTGGAATCGATGTCACGCCGTCCGCCGGTTGAACGGATAGAGCGGCCAAATCAGCACGAGCACGATTATGGCCCCGGCCAGTACGCCGGAAGCATGCGGACGACTGAACGCGAGCCCGCCGTGATCGACCGGCTTGTCGAGGAAATCGCCGACCGCCGCACCGAGCGGTCGGGTCAGGATGAACGCGACCCAGAACAGCAGCACGCGGTCGATGGCGGTCCACAGATACAGTACCGCGATCACAGCCAGCATCGCGCCGAATATGATTGCCGCACCGCCATAGCCGAGCCCGCCGGTATCAGCGGTCCAATCGCCGAGCGCGGTGCCCAGAGTCTGCGAAAAGGTGATCGTGACCCAGTAGAACAGTTCCGCGCGCGGCTCGCGCACGGTCGCGACCGAGACCGATCCCAGCACGCGGTGCCACACCAGCAGTGATGCCGCGACGCAGGCGAGCAGGATCAGAGACCCGCCCGGATAACCGATCCCGAGCGAGCGCGTCGCAAAGTCTGCCATCGTCGTGCCGGCCGTGGTCGACGCGATGATCGTCGCCCAATAGAGGAACGGCCGATAGCGTGGTGCACTTACCTGCCGCCAAACCAGTAGCACAAGGATGGCCGCGAAGATCGCGGTGCCGACGAGATACCCGAGGTTCATCGACATGCTGACCGTGTCGCCTGCGGTCTCACCAAGGGTGGTAGCCAGGATCTTGATGATCCAGAACATCAACGTGACGGCAGGCACCTTGGCCAGTGCCGCATAATCGCGGTCGGTCATCGCGGCATATGTCGGATCATGCCGCCCATGCAGACGATCATGACCGCGATCGACAGCACCGCACATGCCAGGATTGCCAGATAAAAGCCCGGACAGGCCCAGGCGGATCGGCTTTCCACACCAGCCATACAGAGCCGGCCGTCGCCGCTGAAGTCGCAGACATCGGAATTGCGCGGCGTTGTCGCGAGAGGCGGATCGGTCGCGGCGGCGAGCGGCATCGCAAAGGCGATCGCGGTCATCGGCATGATCCTTCTCTCCTCATGGCAGCACCGTCGGCATACAGAGCGAGCAGGGCGTCGAAATGGTCGTCCATCGTTCGGATTGCGGGCTGGAGGCCGGGGGTCTCGCGGGCGCGTGCCACCGCGAGGATCGCGTCGGCCGCACTCTGCGCGTCGCCCGATCGATAGGTCACGCCGCCCCCTGCGCGTGCGAGGTCCGCGGCTCCCCCGCGATCCGGCGCGATCAGCGGGCGGCCGGAGGCGATCGCTTCCGCAGCGACGAAGCAGAAGGTCTCCGCCTCGCAACCGTGGATCACGGCATCGGCGCTGGCCATTATGCGCGCCAGTGCTGCGCGATCGGTGGTCGGCTCGACCAGGCGGACATGCGGATTGCCGTCGATCGCCTCGACAACCGGGCGTTGCCGCGATCCGCCGCCAACGATTACCAGCCCGACCGGCACCTGCGTACCCGCCAGGGTCGCGGCCTGCGCGACCATCGGCCAGCGCTTCTCGGGCGCAAGGCGGCCCACGCCGATCAGCAGTAGCGCATCATCGGGCAAATCGCACAGCGCCAGCATGTCGCGTCGCGCCACGGCATCGCGCAGCGACGGCGAGAATTGTCCCGGCTCGACACCCATCGGATCGGTGACGACCTTTTTCAGCCCGCCATCCCGCAATCGCTCGGTCAGGCTGTCGCTCGCGCTCACCACCATATCGAACCGCTGGTCGAGCCGCCGCAGATGCCGCCAATACCAGTCGAACGCCCGGTCGACCGTGCGCGTCGACGCGACTCCCTCGAACCAGCGATAGGCATAGGCCGACAGCGGATCGGCATGCGCGACCAGTGACAGCGTCGCGCCACTGCCGCGCTCGGCACGCCAGTCGGCTACCATCGACGCGCTGCGCCAGGGTGACGAGACCTCGACCAGATCGGCGCCCTCCTCGTCGAGCACCGCGTGCAGCGCGGTGCGATCGGCAAAATAGCGATAGGACCGGTCGAGCGGGAAGCGGGGCGATCGCACCCATCGGATGCGGGAATGCGGGCCCCGGCGCTCCTCGCCATCATGGTCGCCCGGCGCCACGACGACGACCTCGTGGCCGCGCTCGGCGAACGCGATCAGCTTGCGATCGATATAGGTGCGCACGCCCCCGCCGCTCGGGGTGTAGAAGGCGCAGACATCGACGATCTTCACGACGCACGTCCCCCCACGGGCAGCAAATCTGCATAGCGCGCGACGGTGCGTCGCGCTGACAGCGATCGGATCGTCCTGTCGATACTCGTCATCAACGACTCCTTGGTGACGTCGCCGGGATGCACTGCGACCCTGAGTGTCGGCAGCCAGTCCGGCAACGCGCGCGCGGCGGCGGCCACCGCGAGCGAACTGGCGGTGCGCGCCGTCGATCGGCTGGCCCAGGTCACCACCGGCCCCTTCGCGACAACTGCCCCGCTCGCCGGCTGCCAGACCCGGAGATGATCCTCTGCGAGCGCGAAATCGCAGGTTTTCAAAGCTTGCCTCGCCCCGGCGCCATAGAGCCAGGCCGGCGCGATGAACCCTGCAATGGGACCGCCGATCGCCTGCTCCACCATGTCGCGACCGCGCCGCATCCGGCTTTCCGCCTCGTCCGCGCTCAGGCCCAGGAACTCGCCTTCGCCGGCCGTCATGTACCGCGCCTTCATCGCTGCGACGGTCCCCCGGTGATCGCTCGTATCGCGGTGAAACCAGCCATGCAGGAACATCTCCACGCCCGCATCGGCCCAGCCGCGCAATCGTCGCGCAAACGCCGGCGCGCGATCGAGCGGTGCCACGCCCCAGTGATCGGGCACCACGAGCATCGCAAACCGCGGGCCGCCGAGGATCTCACCGATCGCTTCCGCCAGTCGGTCGATCGGCTCGGCAAAGGCGGGCGAGACATCGTGGATCGATACGATCAGGCGCTTGTCACGCGGAGCTTCGGGCGTGTGATCCCTCGAACCAGTCACCATCGCACCGTCCAGAAAGCAGCGTGTCCGTCCATGCTATGGTGACGGCACTGCGGAGGCCGATCCGCAGTCCTTCGCGAAATTTTTGCAGCGCCGTCCAGGCTCGGGCTGGGGATGGCCCGGCGCAGCGGCGTCGAGATGCCATGACAGATCCGGGTTCGTTCGCCGTCGCGGCCTCGCGGCACCGTCTCATTCGGGCAATGGCAAAGGTCTGGGCATGAGCGACGCGCTGCACCGGACGCCCGGCGGGACCCCGAGCCGAGCCATGCCGACCGCAGCTGGGCTCCCGCTGAAGCCGATGGCGGTTCACAAGGGGCTCGTCGCGCGCTGGCTGACGCCATTTCTGTCCGCCGCGATCCTGATCGCCGCGCTCTGGCAGTTGCGTCACCTGGACGTCCGCGGCGTCATCGCGATGGTACCGCGGTCTTCGCTGTTCTGGCTGGTGTTCGCCGCCGGCTATCTCGCGATGCCCGCAAGCGAATGGGTCATCTATCGCCGGCTGTGGACCTTGCCCGCCAAGGGTTTCCTCGCGTTGCTCCGCAAGCGGATCAGCAACGAGATCGTCGCGGGCTATTCGGGTGAGCTGTACTTCTACGCCTGGGCGCGTCGCCATGCGACGATGGTCGGCACGCCGTTCGGCGCGATCAAGGATGTCTCCGTCCTGTCCGCGGTCGTCGCCAATGTCTGCACGCTGGCGCTCGCCGCGCTGAGCTGGCGCGCGCTTGTCGTGTTGAACCTCGGTACCGACGCCAAGGTGATGATCCTGTCCGCCGCAAGCATCGCGCTGCCCTCTCTCGTGGTCCTGGGGATGCGCAAGCGGCTCTTTAGCCTGCCGCGCGCCGATCTTTGCCGGATCGCGACGATCCACTTGCTGCGTATCGTCGCGACCGCGGTGCTCGCCGCAGCACTATGGGCGGTCACGCTGCCGGCCACGCCAATCGCTTGGTGGCTCGTGCTCGCGACGCTCCGGATGCTTGTGTCCCGCCTGCCGCTGATCCCCAACAAGGACATCGTCTTTGCTGGGCTGGTCGCCTTCACGGTGGGCCAGTCATCGCAGGTGACCGCCATGCTGACGATGATAGCCGCGCTCTGGCTGATCACGCATCTGCTGCTCGGCGCGCTCCTTGCCGGCGTCGAGATCCTGAACCCGGAGCGTACGCAATGATCCTGTCGTTGATAACCGTCCTAGCTGCCACCCTTCCGTCGACACCGGCGCTAGGATCCGAGGCGGCGAGGTGCCGGCCGCGCGAGCCCGGCCCTGCGATCGTCGTTACCGTCGACGGACTGAAGGATCGGGCGGGACAACTGCGGGCGGAAGTCTATCCGGCGGTCGAGGGGGATTTCCTAGCCGACGACAACGTCCTGATCGCACAGGGCAAGACGTTCCGCCGCGCGGTGATTGCGGTGCCGCCGTCCGGCCCTGCGCAATTGTGCCTGCGCGTGCCCCGCGAGGGCGCCTATGCGCTCAGCGTCGTCCACAGCCGGACGGGCAGCCACGGTTTCAGTCTGCTCCACGACGGCATAGGCTTTGCCAGTAATCCGCGGCTCGGCCATTCGAAGCCCGATGTCGACCAGGCGCGGATCGTCGCGCATGCCGGCCTCACCGCGACGACAGTCGTGATGAACTATCGCAGCGGACTATTCTCGTTCGCGCCGCTCAAGCGCTGATCCCGCAAAAGCTAGAAGCCCGCCCGCAGGAACACCGACACGCTGTGGTTGGCGCCGGTACCGGTCGCGCCGCGCAGTGGCTCGTCCGCCGCAACGGTCGCGCGAACGACTTTTGCGCCGATCGTCCCATTGGCGAGCGCTCCCAGGCTGGAGATTTGCATGGTGAAGGTCGCCTGCACGCCCTTTTCGCGGCAGGCCGCGCCGTTGGCAATCTCGATGCCGCGTTCGAGCGGCGGGGACGACGTGCCGCCGCCCACCGTGCGATAGCCGACCGCCAGCCGCCAATCGCTTCGATGATCCCAGCCGATCTCCGCGATGCTCGTCCCGCTATGGAAATGCAGATGGCGGTAGGTTCCGATCGTCGTCAGTGCGCGATCGATCGTGTAACGCCCGCCGAGCGACAGGCGATCGCCGCCCGAACTCGTCCAGCCCGCCTCGGTCCCGGCCGACCAGGACTTGAGTACCGGCCCCGCGTCGATCGGCATCGGTCCCGACCGATCGACACGTCGTTGCAGTGTTTCCATAGACCAGTCGAACGCGCCGACCAACGCCGACCGTTGCCGATGGCGTTCTCGCATGCTGCCCAAGGCGTGCAGCGGTATCGGGGAGTCCGCGATCGCGATCTTCAGGATGACGATCGGCGATCGAAGTGGGGCTTCAAGAACAGGCAGGCGGTCCGCTCGTGGATAGACTCGCTCGACTGCTCGGATCGAATTTCCGCTGGCGCCGCTCCGCATATTCACCGGGCCGGGCTGCATCACGCTTGCGAGTACGTCCCAAATCATCATGGTCCCCCCGGGAAGGCAACGACGCCCCACAGTCTGGAGACGCCGGCCGCGAGACCAGACCGCAGCCCCTGCGCTCGATTATGCGCCAGCAGAATTTCGACATGCGGTTCATCCTGCACCGTGACGTCTGCTTGGCATGCGGTACGGAAGAGCGAACTATGTCGGTATGGATCGGAAACATCGGTCTTCGGGTGGCGGCGCTGGTGGCCTGCGCCGCGCCCGCTGTCGCCAGCGAACCGCATCCGATGGTGTCGGTCATGACGTATAACGTGCACGGCCTGCCCTGGCCGGTCGCGGAGGATCGCACTGCATCGCTATCCGCCATCGCAGCGCAGTTCCGCGCGATGCGGGCGGCTCGCCGCCAGCCCGATATCGTCGCGCTACAGGAGGCGTTTGTGCCCGATGCCAAGGCGATCGGGATCGCAGCAGGCTATCGCTATTTCGCGTTTGGTGCGCCCGCCGAGGACGCTTGGTCCGCCACGACCCCGAACGACCGGCGCTTCGCGTCCGAGGGCAGCATGTTGCGCGGCGAGAGACTCGGCAAGCATGTCGGCAGCGGTCTGGCGATCTTTTCCGATTACCCGATCCTGGCCGTGCGCCGGATGAGCTATCCTGTCTGCGCAGGCTATGACTGCCTTGCCAACAAGGGCGCAATGGCGGCCTCGATCGCGATCCCCGGCATGGCCAGGCCGGTAACCGTCATCGACACCCATCTGAACTCCAATGGCGCAACCGGGGTATCGGAACCGCGCGCTCTCTATGCCTATAAGCGACAGATCGACCTGCTCGGCAGCTTCATCGGTGCGGTCGCGCGGCCCGACGCCGCAATCATGGTGCTGGGAGATTTCAACGTCGGGCGAGACATTGCGCGTCGCAGCTATTTCGCCCGGCGGATGTTTGGCGGTCCGGTCGCGCTGACCGGCGGATCGCTGCAGTGTCGGATGACGCGCGCCTGCTTGGTGAGCGAGCCGGCCGATATCGCGATCTCGACCGCGCGCGCGAAGGACTGGTTGATGTATCGCGCCCCGAACGCGCTTTCGATCCGGCCACTCGGCCTGAGCGCGCCGTTCGGCCATGATGGCGCGAACGCGATGCTGTCCGATCATGTAGGGGTCATGCTCTCCTACGCGCTGGACGACGTCGGTATGCGGTCGAGACGGCGGGCCATGCTCGCGAGCCGCTGACGGCGGATAGCGGAAGTGTCAGGCCAGCAGTAGGAGAAGCGGCAACGCGGCTCCCGCCACGAGAACGATCACCGACGTACGTCGCATCGTTCGATTGGCGAGCGCGATGATGATGCCGAGCATCGCCGAGGCCAGCAGCCCGATCGACATCAGCGCTACGAAAATCTTCAGCGGCAGCGGCGAAGGTCGCGCAGGCGGTCGATTTTCCACGGCGCGTGGCGATGCTGCGGGGACGACCGACGGCTTCGCGGCGCGCGGCGCATCGTGTTTCTCGCGCGGTAGCGACTGGTCTTTGTGAACGCTGGCCATCCAGACGATCCAGCCGGGCGGCGTGCCGCCATACCCCTTGGCTTCCTGCAAGCGGAACGTCTGGAGCGCGCCGCTCATTGCGAACAGGAGGATCGCGGGCGCGAAAAACATCCCGAGATAGAAATGATACTGACGCACGCGGCGCATCGTCTGGGCTTTCATCGCGTTCTCCGAATCATGGTGGTTGCCTGCACGACGACGCTCATACCGCCGTGCCGACGAGGTGGCCGATCCCCGCAGTCGCCGCCATCGCCGCCGCTCCCCAGAGCAACACGCGCACCGCGGGGCGCAACGGGCGGGCGCCTCCTGCCCTCGCACCCACCACACCGAGGATAGCGAGACACACGAGCGTCGCGCCGATCACCGCGACCAGGCGCTGCGGCGCGGGTGTCAGTGCGGCGACGGCAAGCGGGAGGACCGCGCCGGTGACGAAGCTGACTGCCGATGCGAACGCGGCCTGGATCGGGCGTGCCATGACGATCTCGGAAATGCCGAGCTCGTCGCGGGCGTGCGCGCCGATCGCGTCATGCGCCATCAACTGCTCCGCGACCTGATGCGCGAGCGTCGGATCAAGCCCACGCGCTACATAGATCTGCGCCAGTTCGTCATGCTCGTGCGCCCAGTCGCTGGCGAGTTCGGCATGTTCGCGCGCAAGGTCGGCGGCTTCGCTATCCGCCTGCGAACTGACCGAGACATATTCGCCCGCCGCCATCGACATCGCGCCCGCAACCATCGCTGCCGACCCCGCGACAAGCACCGCGCCGGTGGTCGCACCCGACGCGGCGACGCCCGCAATCAGGCTTGCGGTCGAGACGATCCCGTCGTTCGCGCCGAGCACCGCCGCGCGCAACCAGCCGGTCCGCGAGACGAGATGGCGTTCGCTATGGACGTTCATGGCAACTTCCTAATGGTTTCCTCTAGCGTCGCGACGGTAACGCCCAACTTGCGGACGATGAGATGGTTCTGCGCCACCTGCCCATCGGACGACAGCCTCAGCCACTGATCGACGCACATGCCGCCCTTCATCGAAAATCCGAGGTGCAGCCGATTGCCCTCGACCTCCCCAGTTACCGGGCCGGAGGCGTCGGTCAGCGTACCCTTATAACGGCCGTTGCCGAGCGGCCGGATCCGCCACTGCCGATCGCGTGCGGGCTTACCCTGCTGTTCGATGTGCTGGTCGAGCAGCAGGATCCCGTCGGCGCCGACACGACCGATGCTGATCACGTGCGTCGTGACCGGCGCGTGCAGCACGATCTTGAGCGTGCCGACGCCATCGAGGCGGCCTGCGAAAAAACGCTCTGCGACGAAGCGCGGCGCGGCACCGGAGGTGTTGGCTACGGGTGGAGCGCCCGCACAGGCCGAGACGAACACGGCGAACGCTATCGCGACGGCTGGCCTCGAGGTCAAGAACGGCATCATCGCAGGGGCTTTCGGCAGGGGCGCGGTGTGGTCGAACGTCACGATTGCAACGTCCGATACTATGCTCAGTGCCAATATCTAAGCTATCGACGACCCTTGCGCCACCACCCGTTCCCTAAACTCAAGTTCATGGGACCGATCTACGCGCGGAAAGCTGATAATGATTATCATTTATTCCTCCGGCTTCTTTGAAAGGACAACTAAATCGTCGATTGTCCCCATTTGCCGACGTCAAATCGTCGTTAACTGATATTTTTTGTCAGCTTGGACTGAGGTCGTGACGTGCGAGCGGCGTCCCATCTGCATCTGGGAGGATGCATATGCACGACGCCGCGCTGATCGCGCTGATCCATGACCGTTACGCCGCCGTACACGGGGCCATCCCTGCGAGCGATTATCCGACCTACCTGACTGTCGGTGCGCCTGATTTGCCGCAAGCGACCCTCGGCTATCGACTGGCCGAAGCCGGCACCCTGTTTCTTGAGGGGTATCTCGACCGCCCAATCGAGGTGCTGTTGACCGAACGGTTCGGGCGACCGGTACCCCGCGCCCGGGTCGTCGAGCTCGGCGACCATGCCTCGCAGCGTCCCGGCGCGACGATAACTCTGTGGCACGAGGCGGCAGCGGCACTTGCCGGTCAGGCGGATGTCGCGGTCGCCGTACTGACCCGGCCGTTGCGGTCGATGTTCGCGCGCCTGGGTCTCGAGTTGATCGAACTCGCCCCCGCACGGATCGACGCGCTCGGCGCGGCCGGCGAGACCTGGGGGCGTTATTACCAGACCGATCCGGTCGTGTGTGCGGGCGACATAGCCACGTGTCGCGCGCGGCTCGACCGGAGTGTCCGCGCATGACGCGGCTGCTCGACGCGATCCTCGGCCATGCCGAACGCCGTCCCGATGCGATCGCAATCGATGGCACGAAACCGGTGACCTGGGCGACACTGGCGCGCACGCTCCCGCTGCTGGCGGAGGATCTGGCCGCGCGGTTTGCCGATGGCCGCCCGGTTGCGCTGCAGGTCGATCAGGGCGTGAGCGAATGTCTCCTCGACTTCGCCTTGCTCGAAGCGGGCATACGGACCATCCCCCTCCCTGCCTTTTTCACCGCCGCACAGACCGATCACGCACTCGACGCGGCGGGTGCGGAGATACTGCTGTCGGGGCCGGTGGCTGTATCGCTGGACGCCCATCCGAGCCTGCAGGTTCGCGAAGTTCGACGCAGCACACCCGCCCGCACGCTGCCCGACGGCACGGCACGCATTACCTTTACGTCCGGATCGACCGGCGACCCGAAGGGTATCTGCCTTTCGCGCGACCATCTCCTGAGCGTCGCGCAGGGGGTGGTGGATACGCTGGGTGTCCATCACGCCGGGCGGCATCTGCCGTTGCTGCCCCCGGGGATCCTGCTCGAAAACGTCGCCGGGTTCCATGCGACGATGCTGGCGGGTGGCACTTACGTCGCGCTGCCCCAGTCCGCGGTCGGCATGGCCGATCCGTTCCGCCCGGACGTCATGGCGATCCTCAACACGATCGAGCGGCAGGCGATTACGTCGCTGATTTTCGTGCCAGACTATCTTGCCGGCCTCGTCGCGGCGATGCGCGCGACCGGCATGCGGCTGCCACGCCTGACTTTAGTCGCGGTCGGGGGTGCGCGGATCGATCCGCTGTTGCTCGACGCCGCGGCGGACCTGGGGCTGCCGGTCCGCCAGGGTTACGGCCTTACCGAATGCGCTTCGGTCGTTTCACTCGACGACGGCGATCCGTCATCGCGCGGCAGCGTCGGCCGGAGCATCGGTACCAATATCCTGCGCCTGGCCGACGACGGCGAGATCCTGATCGACGGGCCGCTTTTCCTTGGCACAGTCGGCGCGCCGCGCGCTCCCGGCCCGCTCGCGACCGGCGATCTGGGACGGATCGACGACGCCGGCCGGCTCTGGATCGAGGGGCGCAAGTCCGCACTCATCGTTACCAGCCACGGCCGCAACATCGCCCCCGAATGGGTTGAGGGAATATTGACGCGCCAACCCGCGATATTCCAGGCGATGGTACGCGGCGACGGGCGCGCGACGATCGACGCGCTGCTCGTCCCGTCATCACCGACCGCGGACGTCGAGGCCGCAGTCGCCGCCGCCAACGAAGCGCTCCCTGCCTACGCGCACATCGCGGACTGGCAGGTCGTCCCGCCGTTCACCCCCGCGACGGGACTTCTCACCGGCAACGGCCGCCTCCGCCGCGCCGCGATCGACACCGCCTATCCCGCCCAGGAGATTCCCATGGATCACACGCCTTCAGATGTGCCCTTCTTCAACCGCCTCGTTGCCGACACCCGCGAGGCACAGGCGCGGTTTGCGATGACCCCGCAACTCGTCGCCGGGATGACCGGACGGATCACGCGCGCGGATTACATCGCGTATCTGACGCAAGCGTTCCATCACGTCCGCCACACCGTGCCGCTCATGCAGGAGGCACGGGCCCGGCTTTCGCACCGACCGGTCCTGGTCGCCGCACTCGACGAATATATCGAGGAAGAGACCGGTCACGAATTCTGGATCCTGGAAGACATCGAAGCGGCTGGGGGCAACAGCTTGGCAGCGAGCAGAGCGCCCTCTTCTGCTACGCGCGCGATGGTCGAATACGCCTATCAAACGATCCGAGAGGGCAACCCCGCCGCGTTCTTCGGCATGGTCTATGTCCTAGAGGGCACCAGCATCGCGATGGCGAGCCACGGCGCCGGCGCGGTGCAGGCGTCGCTCGGGCTGCCCGACGACGCGTTTCATTACCTGACGTCGCATGGTGCGCTCGACCAGGACCACATGGTGTTCTTCGAAAAGCTGATGAACCGGATCGACGATCCCGACGACCAGCGCGCGATCATCGACATGGCCAACGCGATGTTCGCGCTGTTCGGCGGGCTGTTCGCCGGGATCGAGCTGGAGGCGACGCGTGTCCCAGCTTGACGCCCGCCATATTGTGCTGACCGGCGCGGCCGGCGGGCTCGGCGGCCTGCTCGCGTCCCGACTGCGTAGGCGCGGCGCGCACGTCACGGGGATCGACCGCGTCCCGTCGAGAGACTGCGACGATCATCTCGTCGCCGATCTCGCCGATCCGGGGGCGCTGGCCGACCTCACCAGCGCGCTCGGCGAGCGCCGTGTCGATATTCTCGTTAACGTCGCGGGGCTCCAATATTTCGGGCCCTTCGAGCGGCAGGGCGCGGCCGGCATCGCGCTCGGCTATGCGGTAAATCTCGTTGCCCCTGCTATCTTGGCGGGGGCAGTCGTACCGCAGATGATCGCACGCGGCGATGGCCAGATCGTCAATATCGGCTCGGTTATGGGCGCGGTCCCCTACCCCTATTTCACCGCCTACTCTAGCGCGAAGGCCGGGCTGAAGGGTCTTAGCCAGGCACTGCGTCGCGAACTCGGCGGGCGCGGGATCGCTGTCACGCACGTCGCCCCGCGAGCGGTCAGGACCGGCTTCAACACCGCGACGATCGAGCGTTTTATGGCGCTGACCAAGATGACCGCGGATGATCCCGACGCGGTGGCTGACCGCATCTTTCGCGCGATCGAGCGGCGCGAGCGCGACGTGTCGATCGGGCTGCCCGAGCGGGTCTTCACGCAGCTTAACGCGATGCTGCCCGGCGTCGTCGATCGCGGCCTCGCAAGCCAAGTGCTCACCGCGCGCGGCCTGTTCCAGGACTATTCTTCAGGAGCCTTATCGTGATTGTCCGCTACGCTCTCGCCTTCGCCGCGCTCGCCTTTGCGGGGGCGGCCAACGCCAGCAACAATCCGGCAATGGACGCCGCGGTCCGCCGCATCAACGACCAATGGGCGCATATCCGCTACCAAGTTGCCGACCGAAACGAGCAATATCGCCAGCTCGACGCGCTTGCCGGCCAAGCCGCACAGGTATCAGCACGCTATCCCGGCCGCGCCGAGCCGCTGTTGTGGCAGGGGATCGTCGTCAGCGAGGAGGCGGCGCGCGCCAGCGTCCTCAAACAGCTCGGATTCGCCCGGTCGGCGCGCGACATCCTTGAAAGGGCGCAGGGCATCGACCCGAATATCGCGGACGGCGGCGTCAAGATGAGCCTCGGCGTGCTCTACTACCGAGTCCCCGGTTTTCCGATCGGCTTCGGCAGCACGACAAAGGCTCGCGCGCTGCTAGAGGCGGCGCTGAAGCAGGATCCGAACGGCCTCGACAACAATTTCTTCTATGCCGACTTCCTCAACGACGAAGGGCACCCCGCACAGGCGAAGCAATATGTCCTGCGCGGACTCCAGGCGCCGGTGAACCGGGACCGGCCGGTCTGGGACGCAGGACGTCGTGCGGAAATGCGGGCGCTGCTCGGCAAGATCAACGCAAAGCTCAAGGCGGCGTGAACCCGCTCGCCGCTACCCTCGCGCGGCAGCTTGAGAACCCTAGCGGCGTGGGCGGTCGGCTGGTCGGGCATGCGATGCGCGTCGCCAACCGTCGGCCGACGCGCCTCGCGATCGCGGCGCTCGATGTCCGACGCGGCGATAGCGTTCTCGATTTCGGCTGTGGTACCGGCGACGCAATCCTCGCGCTGACGACGGCAGCGGGAGCAGGACGGGTTTATGGCCTCGATCATTCGCAGGACATGATCGACACCGCCCGCCGGCGTAACCCCGGCGCGGTTTTCTACCATGCGCCGTTCACCGACATCCCGATGCCCGATAAGTGCGTCGACCGTATCCTGGCATCCAACGTCGCCTATTTCTGGCACGACGATCGCCCGGTCCTTGCCGAACTGATGCGCGTGCTGCGTCCCGGCGGACGGCTCGCAGTCTATGCGACAACCGCAGAATCTTTGCGCCGCACGGGGATCGGATGCAGCAGCACGCACCGGCTGCTCACCGTCGCGGACTTTAGGAGCATGCTCGGACCGACCGCCGAGATTACCACGGTTAAGGCGGGGTTTGGCGTGGCGGGCATGATCGGAACTTTCGACAAATCACCGCAAAAAGGGACCCTGGCGGAATGAAGGTCAAGATTATCGCATTGCTGGTACTCGCGCCGGTGGCGTGGGCCGCCCCCGCCACCGCCGGTCCAAAAGGCTGGGCAGATGCCAGCGATATCGGCCGTGACCTGCTCGTCGGTGCCGCCCTCGGCGTGCCCGCTGTTCAGGGTGACTGGCGCGGCGATCTGGACGCGGGTGCCAGCGTGCTCGTCGCTGGCGGCACGACATTCGCGTTAAAGGAACTGATCCATGAAAGCCGCCCGGATCGTAGCGACGACAAGAGCTTCCCCTCCGGCCACACCTCGGTGTCGTTCGCCGCGGCGGCATCGCTCGAGAAACGCTACGGCTGGGAAGCGGGATTGCCCGCGTTGCTGGTTGCCTCGTTTGTTGGCGTCGCACGGGTCCGGGCCGACAAGCATTATGTCCACGACGTCCTCGCCGGCGCGGTGATCGGCAGCGCCAGCGGTTTCCTGCTGACCTCGCGCCACGACGACCGCGTTCGCCTGACGCCGTGGGCGGGCTCTGGCGGCGGCGGGATCGACGTCGCCATGCGGTTCTGAGCCATGCGCTTTTGACACGGTAGGTCAGGCTGCACGATTGCGCACCGGATCGCCCATCGGCGTAATGCCTCCCCACGAGACTGCACCACGCCAACGCTCGCCCTCTCCTTAGTTGATCGGCGCGCTCGGCGTTCCGGCGGGGGCAAGCGTGCGACCGTTGTTGAGGTCAGCACCCGTATTGGGATCGGTCGGCGTCGACTGGATCATTGCACGCATCTGCCACTGATATTTGTCGATCGCGTGCTGTACTTCCTGCAGCAGGTTGCCTGTGGTCGGATCGGTATCGTTGGTCGCTTTGATGCCCTGCCCCAGCTCGTCGCTGGTAACGCGGTAATATTGCGCAAACCACTGGATCACTTTGCCGTCGTCGACGAAACCGCCCGGGAATTCGGGAATGCGGCTGGTCCGGATGATCGTGTTGGCGCGCCCGTCGGACGAGACTCCTACACTCTGGAGACGCTCGGCGACTTCGTCGGCATATTTGGCAACGCCTTCGTAATGTTCCTGAAGAAGTTCGTGCAGCGGGTAGAACAACGTACCCGAGACGTTCCAGTGGGCCTGCTTGGTCTGCAGCTGAAGCTGCTGCAATTCGGTCAGCGCCTGCTGCAGGGCCTGGATCGAGTTGCGCAAATCGCCGGCTTGCGGTCCCGAATGGACCCGGTCGGTGACGCTGTTGAGTGGGAACGGGCCGGTCTGCGGCTGGGTCTGGGCCAGCGCGGGGGAGGCGAGCAGAAGCGAAGCCGTAGCCAGGAGAATATACCGCATGGATCGTCCTTTCGAGCGAGGAACGGCGGCGGATGCAGGACGAATTCCCCATCTCGTTACGCGTCGTTTCGTCGAGGATTGAACGTGCGATCGGCACCCTGGTTGTCTAAATTCGGGTTCAGTCTTGATACGCGGGACCGATTAGCGAGACGGCACTGCCGACCTCGGCGAACCGCAACGTGAAGTCGTGCAGGTCGGCGATCGCCTTGACCAAGCTGAGCCCTAGTCCGGCGCCGTCGCAATCCTGCCGGCCGCGGTAGAATCGCTGCGTGACCAGCGACCGCTCGGCGATCGGTACGCCTGGCCCGTCGTCGGCCACGGTCATGACCACGCGCTCGCCGTCCTGCCGCAACGACAGCAGGACGCGACCGCCCGCGGGGCCGAACTTCATCGCGTTGTCGATCAGGTTCGAGACCGCTTCCATCAACAGGCTCGCATCGCCCTCGACAGAGGCGGTCGTGGCGATCTCGCAGGTCAGGTCGATTCCGCGATCCTCCGCGGTCGGGCGGTGAAGCTCGCACGCATCCTCCGCCAACCGCGCGAGGTCGACCGCGGCGAAGCGGCTGCGACGGGCGTGATCCTCCAGCTCGCGGATCCGCAGCAGCGCAGCAACGATCCCGAGCAGGGTGTCGACCTCCGCCAGCGCGGCATCGGCGACCGCCTCGAACTGCGCGCGCGTTTCCGCCTCGCGCAGCCCGCGTTCGACCCGCGCGCGCAAGCGGGTGAGCGGCGTGCGCAACTGGTGCGCGATGTCGTCGCCGACCCCGCGGACCTCGGTCACGAGCAGCTGGAGCCGGTCGAGCATCGCGTTGATATGCGCGCATAATAGTCCGAAACTGTCGGGATCGGGGCCTACCGGCAGGCGCTCTGCCAGATCGCCCGCGACGATCCGGGCAGTGAGTGTGCGGACGGCGTCCACCTGTCGCGCCGCGCGTCGCCCGGCCGCCAGGCCAAACCCGATCGCCAGCAAGATCGCGGGGATCAGCGCGATCGCGAGCGACCGCTCGACCACCCGCAACGCCTCCTCCGCATCGTCGAGATCAACACCGGTAAGCAGTCGCGATCCGTCGGGCATCGCGCACACGACCAGTCGCGCGGTATCGCGGGTCTTGCCCGGCAGTTCGATCGTGTCGACGTCGGCGATCACCGATGCTCGCGTGATCTCGGGAACCGGCAGACGTGCGATGTTGCCTTCGATCAGCCTGCCATCGGCGGCAAACAGCGCGAGGAAGCGATCACGGTGGATATCGCGCGTCAGCATCGCCCGGACGGCCGACTGCCGCATCGGCGCCGCCAGTGAAGCCAGATCGCGACAATCGCTCGCAAACCCGCGCTCGGTCATCCGTCGGTGACTGCCGTTCGCCAGCACCCAAAACAGCCCCGCGACGACCAGCGACTGGACGATCAGCAAAGCCGCGATCGCCCCGCCCCACCGCCATGTCGCGCGTGCGCGGGGGTTAGAGCGGGACATCGAACACATAGCCTTGCCCGCGGACGTTACGGATCAGTTGCGGCTCGCCCTCGCCGTCGACCTTGCGACGCAGGCGGCCCATGTGGACGTCGACGACGTTGCTGTTGGGCTCGAAATTATAGCCCCAGACATCGCGCAATAGCATCGACCGCGTGACGATCCGGTCGGGCCGGCGGACCAGGTAATCGAGTAGCTTCAGCTCGCGTGGCAACAGGTCCAGCGCCCGCCCCGACCGGGTTGCGGTTCCCGCCAACAGGTCGAGATCGAGCGGGCCCACGATCAGCCGCGTGTCGCGTGTCTCGTTGGGCCGCCGCAGCAACGCCTCGACGCGGGCGATCAGTTCGACCAGCGCGAACGGCTTGGGGAGATAGTCGTCGCCCCCCGCGCGCAATCCCCGCACCCGGTCGTCGAGACTGCCGAGCGCGCTGAGCACCAGCGCTGGCGTCCGCCGGCCCTCGGCCCGCAACCGCGCGATCAGGTCGAGCCCTTCCCCGTCGGGCAGTTGCCGATCGACGATCAGCAGGTCGACGCCGTCCCCCTGCGCCGCGAGGAAACCATCCGCCAGCAAGGCGTGGTGCGTCACCGCATAGCCGTTCGCCGCCAGCTCAAGCGTGATCTCGTGCGCCGTGCCGGCATCGTCCTCGATGAGCATGATATGCGTCATGCGACCAGTTCGCAGGCCGGGGGACGCGCCGTCAATTGAATTGCAGTTCAGACTCTGAACGCGGATTTAATCGACGCACCGCCGACCCCTCAGCTACCGATTTTTCCAAGGGTATGTCCTTGGAGAAGCACGTAATGCGGATTGTTGCCTTGGCCCTTATGGCTGGCGCCGTCATGCCGACCGCCGCGTATGCGCAGGCCCCGACTGGCACGGCGATCTCACTCGACCGGCTGGCGCAGGACGTCGTCGCCAACAATCCCGAGCGGCAATTCTATCAACGCCAGATCGAGACGGCGGGCGTCGAGCGATCGGCCGCCGGGCGCTGGGCCGATCCCGAGACGGTCGTTGAATTCGGCCAGCGCCGCGCCGATGATCGCACGACGGGCATGCCGCTCGGCGACGGGCTGACCTATGCCGTTTCGGTCGTCCAGCCGATCGAGTTCGGCGGCCGCATCGCGCTGCGCCGGGCGATCGCCGAGCGGCAGGTGGAGCTCGCCAAGATGGGTCTCCAGCAGTTCGACGCGACGCTGGCGGCGCGCGCGCGGACGTTGGGCTACGGGCTGTTCGCGGCCGACGAGAAGGCGGGTGTCGCGCGCGAAGTCGCGACGCGGATGCGGGCGCTCGCGCGCGTGATCGTGTCGCGCGATCCGGCCGGGCCAGCCCCACGTCTCGAAGCCGCCTCGCTCCAGGCGGGCGCGATCAGTGCGGAGCGTACCGCGGCGATGGCCGATGCCGAGGCGAATTCGGCGCTGTACGAACTCAACCAATTGCGCGGCGCGCCGTTCGCCGCGCGGCTGCGGATCGTCCGCCCCGACATGTCGCTCCCCGATCTTCCATCGGGTACGACGCTGGCCGCCAACGCGACCGCGAACAATTTCGAACTGAAGGCGCTGCGCGCACAGTTCGAGCAGCAGGGCCTGCGCGTCGATCTCGCGCGGAAGGCACGCCTCCCGACCGTCGGGATCGGCCCCTATTACGACCGCGCGCGTTCGGACATCCGCGAGACTAATTATGGCGTCCGCCTGTCGACTACGATCCCGCTGTGGAACCGACAGGCGGGCGAAGTTGCGGTCGAGCAGGGTCGGCAAGCGCAGGCCAACGCGACGCTGGTCAATGCCGAACGCCGCATCGCGCGTGACGTGTTCGATCAGGCCGCACAATATGAGGCGAAGCGTTCCGCGCTCGGCAAATGGGACGGCAACACGCCGCGCAGCTTTGCCGATGCCGCCGAAGAGGCCAACCGCAACTTCCAGCTCGGCGCGATTCCGCTGGCGATCTACATGCAGATGCAGCAATCCTATATCGAGGCGACCAACGCGGTGCTCGATACGCGGCGCGAGGCACTCGAGGCGCTGCTTCAGTTGCGCGCGCTCAACGGCGGCAACGCGCTCGCTCGATGATTGCCGGGCTCCTAGATTTCGTCACGCGACGCCGTCTGGCGATCGCGGTGGTGGCCGCGCTGATCGCGGCGGTCGGCCTGTGGTCGTTCGCCAATCTCCAGATCGACGCGATCCCCGACATCACCGGGGTGCAGGTGCAGGTCAACACGATGGTCCCAGCCCTCGCGCCCGAGGAGATCGAGCGGCTCGCGACGCTACCGATCGAACGCGCGATGGCGGGCCAGCCGGGGCTCGAGGAGACGCGCTCCCTGACCAAGACCGGGCTCAGCCAGGTGACGCTGCTCTACAAGGACGGCACCGACCAGATGCGCGCGCGCCAGCTCGTCACCGAGCGGCTGAACGCGGTCCGTGATCAGTTGCCGCCGGGCGCCTCGCCGCAGCTCGCGCCGATCACGACGGGCTTGGGCGAGATCTATTACTACACGCTCGAATGGAAGCGGCCGCCCGCGGGGATGGACGCGCAGCGCCAGTTGATGGAGCTGTACGAGGCGCAGGAATACACGGTTCGGCCGATGCTGCGCGCGGTCACCGGCGTCGCCGACGTCAACACCAATGGCGGTCTCGAGCAGCAGTTCGTCGTCGAGCCCGATCCGCGACGGCTGACGATGCACGGCGTGACCGCGGCCGAACTCGCGCAGGCGGTCGGCAAGAACGTCGAGAATGCGGGCGGCGGCATTATCGCGCGCGGCGCCGAGCGTTTCACCGTGCTTACCAATGGCCGTGTGACGAGCGCGACCGATATCGGCGCGATCCCGGTGAAGTTCGCAGGGGGAATCCTGCCGCTCCAAGTCCGCGATCTCGCCGACGTCGTGATCGGATCGGCGCCGCGTCAAGGCGCCGCGACGCAGAACGGGCGCGAGACCGTGCTCGGCACCGTGATGATGCTGGTCGGGCAGAACAGCCGCGAGGTTGCGCTGCGGGTGCAGGACGCGCTGCCCGATATCCAGTCGGCGCTGCCCAAGGGCATGGTCGTCCACCAGCAATATAGTCGCGCCGACCTGGTCGACCGGACGATCTCGACGGTCGAGCACAATCTCGGCGAAGGCGCGCTGCTCGTCGCGCTCGTGCTGCTGCTGGTGATGGGCAACTGGCGCGCGGCGTTGATCGTGACGATCGTCATCCCGCTCGCCTTCCTCGTCACGGTCTCGGGGATGCATGCGATCGGCGTGTCGGGAAACCTGATGAGCCTCGGCGCGCTCGATTTCGGGCTGATCGTCGACGGCGCGATCGTGGTGGTCGAGAACAGCCTGAGGCTGCTCGCCGAACGCCGTCGCGCCAAGGGTGAAGACCTCACGCCCGACGAACGCCGCGAAACGGTGGCGGACGCCGCACGGATGGTAGCGCGACCGACGATGTTCGGCATCGCGATCATCGCGCTCGTCTATGTCCCCGTGCTCAGCCTCGGCGGGGTCGAGGGCAAGCTGTTCCAACCGATGGCGCAGGCGGTCATGCTTGCGATCTTCGCCGGCCTCGTCTGGACCTTCACCGTCGTCCCCGCGCTGTCCGCCTGGCTGCTCCGCGCGCCCGCGAGCGAGCAGGACGACACCCGCCACAAGGGCCTGATCGGGCTCGCCGAGCGCGGCTACGCACCGACACTGGAGCGCGCACTCGCGCATCCCAAGCTGCTGGTGATCGGCGCGCTCGTAATGCTTGCGGTCACGTTCGGGGTCTTCAAGACGCTCGGATCGCAGTTCACGCCGCAGCTCGACGAGGGCTCGATCACCGCAATGGTCTATCGCCCGGTCGGCATGTCGCTCGAACGCAGCCTCGCAATCGAGCAGGAAACCGAACGCCAGATCCGCCGGCACTTCCCCCAGGTCAGCCACATCTTCTCGCGAATCGGTACCAGCGAGGTCGCGACCGATCCGATGCCGCCCAACGAGAACGATCTCTACATCTTCTACGCGCCCGAAAAGGACTGGCCGACCGGCGATGGTAAGCCCAAGACCAAGGACGAACTCGTCGCGGGGATCGAGAAGATCGGCCGGCAGGTCTACAAGGGGCAGAGCTTCGAATTCGCGCAGCCGATCGAGATGCGCTTCAACGAGATGCTCGAAGGCGTGCGCGCCGACGTGTCGGTGAAGATCTTCGGCGAGGATTACGATGTCCTCGAACGTGCCGCCAAGCAAGCCAAGGCGATCCTCGACAAGCAACCCGGCACCGAGCATGTCGAGTTCGAAACCGCCGGTCGCCCCAAGAGCATCGTCGTCGAACTCGATCACGCCGCGATGCTGCGGCTCGGGCTGGGCACGGCCGAGGTGAACACCGCGATCACCGATGCGATCGCCGGCGCCGAGGTCGGCTTCATCCCCGAGGGCGAGGCGCGCCACATGATCGTCGTCCGGATGCCCGAGAGCCTGCGTGCCGATCCCGCCGCGATCCTCGCGCTGCCGTTACGCGTCGGCGAGTATGGCATGGTGCCGCTGTCGCGCGTTGCCCGGCTGCGCGTGACGCCGAAGGTCGAGCCGATCCTCCACGACGGCGGCAAGCGTCGCGCCGCGCTGATGGTGACGCTCAACACTAGCGATCTTGCGGGCTATGTCGCGAAAGCGCGCGCCGCGGTGGACGGTCAGGTCAAGCTCCCGCCGGGCTACCGGATCGAATTCGGCGGTCAGTTCCACCAGCTGGAAGCCGCGCAGAAGCGCCTGTCGATCGTCGTCCCCGCCGCGCTCGTGCTGATCTTCCTGCTGGTCTACGCCGCGCTCGGCAGCGTGAAGGAGGCGGCGATCGTCTATACCGGCATCCCGTTCGCGGTGACCGGCGGCGTGCTTGCGCTGTGGCTGCGCGGCATGCCGTTCTCAATTACCGCGGCGATCGGCTTCATCGCGCTGTCGGGGATCGCGATGCTCAACGGGCTGGTGCTGGTCGACCACATCAATTCACTCCGCGACGGCCGTGACGGCGACCCGCGCACCGTCGACGACGCGGTCCGCGAAGGCGCCCGCGATCGCCTCCGCCCGGTGCTGTCGACCGCGCTGGTCGCGTCGATCGGCTTCGTCCCGATGGCGATCGCGAGCGGTGCTGGCGCCGAGGTACAGCGCCCGCTGGCGACCGTGGTGATCGGCGGGATCGTCACGTCGACGCTGCTGACGCTGCTGCTGCTGCCGAGCCTGTATCGTTGGCTGGTCCGGGAGCGCGCGCCCGACATGCTGGCCGAACGCGCAGACCCGGCCTCCTGATCACCCATGCAGACGGACGTGATCCCCAGCACCACCACACCGCTGTTGGTGACATGGCCGCGGACGTCTCCGCTAGCCAGCTTCGGCGAGAAAGCAGGCCCGGCGCCAGCGCTGGCCGCGTGGATCCGCGTGCACCTGACCTATTGGTGGCGGCACCGGCGGCGATTGTCGATCGACCGACCGCGACGGTTCACCGAGTTCGTCCAGCGGCGCAAATTGATCGACCACGATCCTCGCATCCCGCTGATGATCGACAAGGTGGGCGTAAAGCCATTCGTCGCCAACGTGCTTGGCGCGGATTGGGTGACCCCCACCCTCTGGTCGGGCGAGATACTGCCTGGCCAGCTCCCCTTTCCCGCCCCGTTCGTCGTGAAATCGCGTCACGGCTGCAACCAGTGCCGCATCGTCCGGGATACGTCGGACGACTGGAACGCCGTCCGCTCGGCGGCAGCGGCATGGATGCGGCGGCCCTACGGCCTTTGGCTCGACGAATGGGGCTATCGTGACGTGCCGCGCGGCGTGCTGATCGAACCCTTCGTCGGCGAGGGACCGGCGCTGCCGATCGATTACAAGCTTTACGTGTTCCACGGCCGGGTCGAGGCGATCCAGGTCCACGTCGATCGTGAGACATGCCACCGATGGGTGATCTTCGATCGGGATTGGCGCGGCATGTCGACCAGTGCCGATCGTCTCGATGTCCGGCCGCCGATCAGTTTGCCGCTCATGATCGAGGGGGCAGAGGCTTTAGGACGCGGGTTCGAATTCGTCCGTGTCGACTTCTACGACACAGGCGTCATACCCCGATTTGGCGAAATGACATTTTATCCCGGCTCAGGCTTGGATCCGTTCGACCCGCCTCGATTGGACGAATTGCTCGGTAGTCATTGGAACCGAATTAGCGTCGACTAATATCTGTTAGCCGAGCTAGCTAAGCGACCCAGTTCCGGCCGTTCACGGGCTCCTTCCAGCTGTCCAACTTGGGCCTTTGCCTATAACTCCTGCCGCAACCGGCACTGCCCGCGGTGCCAGGGCGCGGCCGCGCGTACATGGCTGGCCGAGCGCGAGGCCGACCTCCTCCCGGTCGGGTACTTCCATGTCGTCTTCA